>Ga0209541_10010965_pt1 | contig 14292 bp, 13 predicted proteins | sample RifCSPlowO2_01_FD_184027 | JGI IMG/M metagenome (GOLD analysis project Ga0209541, IMG submission 184027) | Groundwater microbial communities from Rifle, Colorado - Rifle CSP2_plank lowO2_0.1 (SPAdes) (version 2) | ecosystem: Environmental > Aquatic > Deep subsurface > Groundwater | place... | reverse complement strand
TTTAAGGAAGCGAAATTTGGTAGAGTGCAGAGATGAGATGTGGCATAGCACACCCGTTTCTACCCAAAACATCCGGAAAGATTCTCGGGTTCCTTGGCCTAGATGTTGAAAGCTTAACTTGGACATATCCCAATCCATTGAAAACCCAGGTGGTCAAGAGCGTCAGTCCGCTCTACAAAAAGATTGAAGATTATGAGGTTGCGGAGCAAAAAGCCCTGCTTGGCACAGGTCGCAAAGATAGCCCCATTGCCGCCGGGGCGGGGGAGTGACAACGAAATTATTACTGATTCCACTTTGTTTTCAGGATTTCGACTAGCTCATCTGCCCCAGAGTCCCCAAGTTGCTTTATAAAAGCGAGTTGACCCGAGTTTTCTGGTACGTAATTGGCAATTGCCGAGAAGTCTTTCTCAAATCTCTGACTAGCCGCCCTGCTCTCGTCCACATATTTGGCCAATGATTCAATCTTAGAAATAGCGGCCCCTTCAGACATTTCGTCTAGTGGCGGATTGACAGTAGTATAATTATTCCATTGAAATAATTGGGGGCAGGCCCCATGTTGTCTCAACATTGCGGTAAAACTGTATTGGCTTAGGTTTAGGGGAAGCAGGAAAGATGTCGGCACTTTCAACGCAAATGATTCTAGAGTTGAGGAAACACCGGCAGTAGTTAGCATGTGGCATGCTCCGGCCAGCTCGTCGATGAATCGGTGCTCTGGGAATTGACGAATAACCACCCGCTTATTTCTTACTATCTTTTTGATGTAACCGAGAGCCCTTGAACCACCCGTAAAAATAAATTCATCAAATCGGCCACTAGTATTTAGACCGTTTAATCCGCGCGCCAATAAATTCAAATAACTTTTTGGTATATCGCTCGAAAGCGGATACTGCGCTCCACCAATATGAACCATCAGGCGACCAAATTTTTTGGGTAACGGCGATTTCGTCGTGATGACACTTGAAATTAGGTGAATATTGTGTCTGTCGTGGGGAATTTTTTGCTCAATGCCGGGAAACTTAATCCAAAAAATTTCGTCCGCAATCAGATGATCGTAGGGTATGGCTTCCCAAAGCCAAGCGAGTATATCAATAAACGCACACGTTGCGCCTATTTTCTTGGCGACGCGTATGCAAAATCTATTCTGCGATCCCAGTACGTACGGATTTTTTAGTTTTCTTAAGAACGTCTCAATCGTGCCTTCGTCACGCTCGTCTAGCAGAACCGTCTCGACCGGAACCCCCGTCAAAATCTCCATGCAATGATCGCTGCCGGCAAAAATAATTTTTGAACGCCCAAATCCTCTTAAGAGAGCCCGCAACACTGGTATGGCCACCCCAGTCGGACCATATCCAAATGGATTAGAAAACATCACTATAGTCATGTTCGTCGGCTTGGTCTAAGATTAGCTCTTTTGTAATTGTGAAAGCGCCATCGGTAAAGCCGTCCATCGTTTTTATAAATTTTTTAATATCAACAAATGAAGTATTGCCCCTGCTTTTACTCATCTTCTCGCCATTCAGCGCCACTACTGTCGGAGTAAATAGCATCTTTAGCTCCTTAATATTGGGGGCATACCTTGCCATAAGCGCTCGCCTAATAAGAAAATCGCCTTCGCTGAAATGATCCCCTCCACTTAGTGTAATGTCTATACCAAAAATCTCGAGACGGGCCAAGAGCATGGGCTTATGAAACCACCAGTAGCAAAGATTATCGTAGCTGGTCCTTTTATTTTCGCCGCAATGGTGGCACCTCCACCATACCAAGTCATTCCTCGTTACCCGTGTTTGTCCTTGGGCGCGCTCGCATTTGGGGCATATGACACCGGCATATTGGATTGGCTTATTTAGGACTTCGTGGGCGGAAAATCTCTTAAAAATTGCCATTTGATCTCTGGGCCTAGTAATGGTCTCAAGGAGGAGTTTTTTAAATGATTGCTGATTAATTAATGAAGAATTTCTAACGAATTCAAACGAGATATCGTGAAATCTGTGTCTAATTTTCAATATAGTACCTTTAATCTTTGGCTCCCAGTGATCAACTATGGACGCACAACAACCTTCCTCGTCCGGCGTAAACTGCAATGAAGTATTCTTAGGATAGATATTAAATGGATATTTTCTAAAATCTGGACCATCAAGGGCATCTTGTTCCCAATCGTTCAACGAAACAACAAACCTTAATTTTGGCACTTTGTGGCCCATCTCTAGGTACCTACATAGCAGATAGGGATATACAATCAGCGCCAAGGCGTTACCTGCATGAAAACCATAGGGCCTTATCCCCATGTGAACAACCTCGTTCCCATCGATTTCGCTGGCAAGTTTTTTTAGACCATTAAGGTATAAATATGGCTTCATAATTTGCTGAAGAAAAGGTATTTTTGATACATATAAGAGTTAAGCGTCTTATTTGGTCGATCGGAGTCAATTACTTTGTCACAGAAATACGTTGAAGCGTCAGATAAAGCGGCAAACTTTATCCAGGAATACATCCGCTGATCTTTTTTAAACTTATGCTTTGAAACGGTATTATAACCAGCTAAAAAAGCGTCAAAAATTTCAAAATCGGTGCCCGTTGCGCCGTCGGGAAAAGACCACTCTACTAAGGCCAGGGCTAAATCTTTTATTATTGGTCCCACGCAACTCCAGTCAAAATCAATTACCCCAGTCAACCCACCAAGATTGTCAAAAAAAACATTACTGGGCCTATAGTCGTTATGTATCAGACCCATGAGTTCATCTTGTCTCTTGCCAAATTTAAGCGCGTCTTCTACTCGATCAACAAATTTTGTTCCATTGATAAAAGATTTTCGAAACATATCTGACATGAACATTACCCTTTCTAGCTCGGAATATATGGTTCTTGCCCTTAAAAACTCCCCCTTAAACGATTTCGCGGCGTTCCCAATTTGCCCCAGGCCCATTCCGGCATTGTAGGCCTGTATTAACGTGGGTAGATGCTCCTTAATATTGAGATGCCACCCGTCCACAAAGCCGGAAACGACGGCCACGTGGCCATCTATCAAACTATATACTTTGCCGGCCCTTGTTGTCTCCCAGTTGGGGACTGGTACTCCGTTCAACCGTAAATGTTGCATTGCCGCGTGCTCAAATAATATATCGCCTACGGGTAAGCGCTTACTGACGCGAAGGATTTTCTTGGTCATTTTCCCAATACAATAGACAGTATTATCGCCCGATTCTCTGACCAGTTTTATGGGGGCGGCTTCTTCTAAGGAATATTCTTTTAAAATATCTTCCATCTTTTTCATAAAATTTATCTTAAACCAAAGATCTCTGGTCAAATTAGACCACGGCATAAAAATTTTGTCCTTCCGTTGTTTATGCTTAGCTTCTCGATATAAATCAAGGTATTTAACGGACAGTTTTTTCCAGTCAAATTGCTTCGCATGCCTATATCCGCCCCGAATCAGTAATTTTCTTAGATCCTCATCGGTCAGCAATAAAGTAATCTTTTGAGCTAATTCATAGTAGTCTCCGGACTTGAACAGTAATCCACTTGCCCCATCTTTCACGTATTCAGGAATGCCGCCAACGCGACTGGCAATAACGGGGCAACCGGCTGCCTGTGCCTCAATATTGACCAAGCCACCCCCTTCAGACAACGACGGCACCACGGTAAGTAGGGCTCCTTTTAGCAGGCCGATACCCCTGCTCAAAGATAATGTTCCAATGAATTCTACGCGATCATCAAGCTTGAGTCTTCCAACTAGTCGCCTAAGTTTTGTCTCTTCTGTTCCTTCGCCAGCAATAATGAGTCTTAATTCAGGAAATCTGTTTTTGATCAGATTAAATCCTCGAATAAGGATATCTATCCCCTTTGATGGGTCTAATCTTCTTAACGCAAATATGTATTGGCCGTAATCTTTCACTGGCTCTGACTGCCGGATGATTTTAAAATCGATGCCGGCATACAATGTATCCACTCCTTCAAGGTCAGGCATTACCTCCCAAAGTCGGCAAGTGAGCGAAGCGGAAACACAGGTTACTCTATTAGATTGTCTAAGAACATGGGGTATAATATCCTTTCCATCTTCCCAAACCTTTGTGGGCCAAGAATCTTGCTCATCTGGTATATCGCCACCAGCAATAGTGCAAATAATCGGTACCCCCCAAGCTCTGGCCAGCAATAGAGCAATTAAGGGTAATGGTCGACGAATGCCAACCACATGGATAATATCTGACTTAATCTTTGAAGTATTATTAAACGCCCACTCAATAATACTATCAAACTCTTCTTTAGTTCGCGCGCTCGGCACTCTGTATATTTCGATACCCCGATATTCCTCAAAACTCGATAACGATGATGGCCATTTTTTTGTCAATATGATCGTTTCGATGCCTTGAGAATTATAAACACTTGACAATTCGGCGATCATCGTTTCAATGCCGCCCACATGAGGACAATACAGAGAACTTATGAATAAAACACGTTTCATGATCTCATCAACTTATAAACAAGCTGACCGCAAAAACTAGTTTTAACTCGTTTCCCGGTCCTGTAGTTAATAAAACGCCTTTCCTTTATGCTTAGCCCGGCCAGTTCAATAAGCCTCTCAACTTCCCGACGACTAAAAAGATGAATCATGGTATCAATGCTACCAGTGGCCGTGCCTAAAGTCAGCCTGAAGTCACCGTTCGAGTTCCGGGGTAAAAAAATGTCTCTAAATATATTTCTGGCAACCGCCATTAAACCGTAGTGGGCTAAATTATATCTGTTGTTTACATCCAAAAAAATCACGCCATCGTCATTAACAAGTGACGCTAAATTCTTCAGCGCCGCACCCCGACGACCATAAGCTATATGTCCGAGTACGTTCCAAAGACAAAGCACGATATCATGCCTTGTTTGAACATAAAACTGCTCACTCGAGATATCGGCGCAAATTACAATTGCGCCCGGGATCTGCCTTAAATTGACAATCATGCCATCACTATTCTCAATAAAAGTTAGGCTTTTGATTCCTAATGAGGCCGATATTTTAAGAGAACGCTTGCCATCGCCCGCGCCCACATCTGCTAGGTTGATACCTCCGCGCACATTTTCCATTATAAATTTATCTACGGCTAACAAATAGCGACGCTTTTCGGTAGCGTATTGTGTATAGAATGGTGAAAAGCGCGTATAAAAATCCTTGGAAGAAAGCATTATAAGTCCATCTTAAGCGCCCTTTTGATTACGGACACAACCTGATCAATTTGCTCGTTGGTCATCTCGTAAAACATCGGGAGTGCCAAAAGCCTTGCAGACACATACTCGGTATTCTCGCAATTTGCCTTATAGTCCTTATACATCGGGAATTGATAAATTGGCGGGAAATAGGTAATGCTCGAACCAATGCCGCTTCTGTTGAGTAAATCATAAACAATGTTTCTAATTACTGGACTTTTAAAAATTACAAAATACAAAAACCAACTCCTCTTGGCTGTTGCCTGTGGGTCCGGCAGCATCAAGGCCGCCATATCTTTCAGGGATTCAAAATACCTATCAGCGATCCTCGCCCTTTTGTTTAACATTTCATCAATGATTTCTAGTTGTGCTCGACCAAATGCGGCCTGCGCTTCAGTCATTCTAAAGTTAAAGCCAAGTATCACATTATTCAGCCAATCTTTTTCAAGTGAACGACCCTGATCCCTCATGGACCAACATTTCTTTGCGATATTTTGATCATCCGTGACAATCATCCCGCCCTCCCCAGCAGTTGTAAGTTGTTTGTTTTCATGAAAACTGTAAACGGTGGCATCGCCAAGTTTAGTAACAATAAAATTGTCATCCGGCTTACCAATCGCCTCACAAGCGTCCTCGATGATCCGAAGGTCATATTTCTCTCTAATTCTATTAATTAATGGGTAATTAACCGGCAGTCCAAATACATGAACCAATAGTAGGCCCCTCGTTTTTCTTGATATTTTTTTCTCTATCTTACCTGGATCAATATTCAGAGTGCGCAAATCAATATCTACAAAGACCGGCGTAACATTTTCAAATAATAAAGCATTGGCAGAGGCAATATAGCTAAATGGGGTAGTGATAACTTCATCAGTAATTGTCCATCCCAAGGCGCGCACAACCAAGTGAAGCCCACTAGTACCGCTGTTTACGGCAATTGCATATTTTTTACCAACATAGCGGGCAAATTCACTTTCAAAGTCCTCAACCTCTTTTCCTCTACTCAACTTTCTGGACTCCATAACTCGCGCGACCGCACCAAATATATTACTATTAATGTATGGCCTGTATAGTGGAATCTTCATGGGCTAGGCAAACATTTTATTGAGGACTGCACATGCTTCTTCTAAAGTTTCGACACGTAAATGTGTACAATAATTCAGCCAATAGTCATTTTTGTGAGCCGAGCCGAATGCTATCACTGGCTTATTTTGCTGGAACGCAAAAAACACCTCCATAGAGGTGCCGATCATACTACAGTTTTGGCCAGTATCACTGACTAATAAAATGTCCGCCTCCTTAATATCATTAATATCTCGAATGACTGCCGCCCTCGGATCCGCGAAAGTTTCTTTTACCTCGCGCCCACGAAGCGCGTGTATGACCTCAAACTTTTCAGTTAAATAACCCTCGGCCTTTTCGCGCCAAGCCAATGAATCTTTCCTTGATACGCCTCTTATCGGACCACTCAAAAATATTTTCTTCTTTAGCCTCATTTTATTTGGATACACCTTAGTATTCACGATATATTATATAACCATATCCTTTGAAAAAATGCAATAACGCAGGTCGTTCCCGCGAACTTGGTTTAAATTGCAAGTATTCCAGAACACTCGACATATTTTATGCACTGCTCTTTACTCATAGAATAAAGCGTGTTAAACAGGTAGTGGTTCCTTTAGAACCAAATTCGTGAAAGCATAGTTCTTTAAAACTGAAATTCCCTAGGAGTTGATGATATGAAAAGCATTACTGCCAAAAACATTCACAAGTCATTCGGTGGCAAGCCCGTTCTCGCCGGGGTAAACTTCACTATCTCTCAGGGCAACAGGCTGGCCCTGATTGGTGAAAATGGGAGCGGCAAATCAACGCTTCTTAATATCATCACTGGCCACCTGATGCCCGATCACGGAGAGCTCTTTGGCAACGAATTAAGTTGTGTCCTTATTGCCCAAGATTTTTCGGGTAAAGACGATGAAACCCCTCTCAAGTTTTTAGAACGCCGCGTCCAAGTCATCCATAGGGCCGTCAAGTTACTTGGTGAATCTGGCTTTGAACTTGGCCCAAATGCAACAAGACTTAATGAGGTCTGTTGTGGTAATCTCTCGGGCGGCGAAAGAAAGAAGCTGGAAATCGTAGCTGGATTCTCAAGTGGGGCTTTGTTCATTGCTATGGACGAACCAGAGAACCACCTTGATTACCAGACAATCAATTGGCTCATCAGGACCATCACCAAATTCCGTGGCGGCATTGTCTTTGTGTCGCATGACCAATACTTCATTGATCAGATGGCAAACTCAATCCTTGAGTTGGAAAGCGGAACCATTACTGTCTACTCAATGAAGTACGCCGACTACTTAGCCGAAAAAGGACGGCAGATATCGGGTCAAGCGCGAGACTGGATAATTGAAGAGAAAACTATCAAGCGTCTCCGAAAAACTGTCGAGAAGATGAAAGCTATGGCCAAGGCCGGCGCCTTGACTCCGGGCACTTATCGTCAAACGAAGCGACAATTGGAGAAGTTGGGTGAGCAGCACGGCAAGCGCCCATCCGCGGAATCAAAACAACCAAAAGTTAAAGTATCCGACGTAGAGCTAAAGCGAGGCAAACTGATCGTTGCTATTAGTCGCCTTTCGTTTGGATACGGTAGCAACCTTGTCTTCCACGATGTTACTGCCGAGCTTCGTTTCGGGGAAAAGGTGGTACTATTTGGCCCTAATGGCTCCGGTAAATCAACGCTTATCCGTCTGATAGCCGGCGAACTTACTCCGCAAAACGGAACGGCACGTATTGGTGTCGCTGTCAAATGGCAACTCATGACGCAAGACCACTTGGAAGGACTAGATAAGAATCGCTCTGCTCTTGAGGTTTTTCAAAAAACCCTTAGCTGGCCCGAGCACAGTTGCCGCGCCCTCCTAGCCCGTTACGGCATTACCGTTGAGCTCGTAACGAGGCCGCTAGGAACCCTCTCCGGCGGCCAACAGGCCAGACTTAAGCTGGCGCTTATCTTCGCCCAGGAGCCAGAATTCCTGATCCTTGACGAGCCAACCAATCACGTAGATCCGCCAACGTGGGAAGCGGTCGTGGAAGCGGTGAAAGGATACTCAGGAACGGTACTCGCCATCACCCATGATCGCGAGTTCATCGACGCCGTCGCCCAGAAGCTTTGGGTAATTGAAGACCGTCAAATCTCGGTTTGGGCTGGTAATCTTTCAGAGTATCTGGAACGGAAGGAGTAGTAAATCATGGGCGCAGTTTGCGACCTAATTCTAATTCGACACGAAGAAGCCGAGGGTAACGCCGCAATGGTCAGGAGCAAATTTTCAGGCGACGACTCAAAGTTTACCGAAATACTACGAACCACCCCGAGCAACGATTGGCGCTTAACCGACTTTGGAAAGGAACGATGTGTTAAACTACGAGGCTGGATAATGAACAATGTGCCGCTCGCCAACGGCTTCCGTTTTGTCACGTCGCCTTCAATGCGTTCTATAGAAACCGCCAATCTGATACTACCAGAAGCGGTATGGTCTACCGAGGAATTGGTCAGGGGTCGAACTTGGGGCGGCATTGAGAGCATTCCCTGGAGCGAATGGCCTCAATTCTGCAAGGTCAAACATCACAACGCCTTGCCCTCGGGGTTTCTGCAGGCTTATCCCGGCGGCGAAACGATGGCCGAGGTATGGAAGAGAACAATAAGGTTCATTAACACCCTTGAGAGCAACACTCTAGCCATAACCCACGGTGAGGTGATGCTTATGGCGCAAATGGTCATTGAGTCAGTTCCAACATCACAATACAAACCAATTGAAATGGGTAGCAACCACATCAGTAATGGCCATGTACTGTGGTACTCAAAGCAGAGTCCTCTAACTGGCATTTGTTTTGATCACTTTACCTTCCGAAGGTTGGCGTTTGACAATACTGATACCGGCTGGAGTACCTTCACTCACTCATGAGTAACGCATTTGACACTAATTAAGAGGCGTCTCTAAACCGATGGGGCAACAGGAATGTTGCCCCATCTCGCAATTTCGGCTCATTTTCATTGCCGCCGGGGCGGAGGAGTGATAACAAAACTATTACTAAGTTCTGTCAACTATTTTGTTTGCTATTTCTTTTTTCTCTGATAAAATAAAATATATGTTTGGCCTAAACAGTTCAAAAAATTATTTTTCCAAGTACTTAAAGTTTCTTGATTTAAAGAAACTCTACCCGGCTATTTTTACAATAGACGGGCCTTCATTCGCGCCGGAAATAGAGATCAAAGGCAAGAAGTTGCTAAACTTTAGCTCAAATAACTATCTGGGTTTGGCCGGAAATCCGAAGGTCAAGGAAGTAGTGAAAAAGGCCATTGATAAATATGGCATTGGCTCTGGTAGCACGAGGCTACTTTCAGGCACTTTGGATATTCAAATTGAGTTTGAGAAAACTTTGGCGGACTTTATGGGGTTTGAAGATTCGATTACGTTCTCGTCCGGCTTTCTAGCTAATGCGGGCGTAATCAGAATGTTGGTCGATCCCTTTCCATACTTTACGATTTTGCCAGAGAAGCCGGGTGTAATTATCAGCGACGAATTGAATCATGCAAGTATTATTGACGGCGTAAGGCTCGCAAAAGCGGAGCGAGAAGTTTATAAGCACAACGACATGACTCATCTTGAGTCAATTTTGGCAAAACATAAAAATCGTCGAAAAGTTGTTGTCAGCGATGGTATTTTCAGCATGGACGGAGATATGGCCAAATTGAAAGATATCACGCAGTTAGCCAAAAAGTACAATGCCCTGACCTATATTGACGACGCTCACGGAGTGGGTGTCCTTGGGCCCCATGGAGAGGGCACCGCCCATCACCTAGGCATCGCCAATGATATTGACGTACTAATGGGCAGTTTTACAAAAGCATATGGGAGCATTGGTGGCTATATAACAGTAAGCAAAGATCTGGCCAAATACTTAAGAGTAACCACTCGGAGCTATATTTTCTCTGACCCCATTATTCCGGCCGTTGTTGCGGGTCTTATCGAAACAACCAAGATTATCCGAGCGGGTAGCGCGCTAAGAGAAAAGGTTCTTAGTAATGCCGCCTTCCTAAGGACTGAATTAAGATCGTTGGGCTTCACCGTTTTGGGTGAGGGCACAACCATTGTGCCTCTAATGGTGCATGGCGAGCCAAAGGCGATTAAATTCTATGACGAACTTTTCCAAGATGGAGTTTTCGCGCCCTGCATTCGTCGGCCTGCTGTGGCTGAAGGCATGGAAAGAATCAGATTTTCACTCATGGCGTCGCACGAACGTCAGCATGTTGAAACGCTTTTAGGGGTATGCAAGAAAATAGGGAAAAAAATGAACCTAATTTAAAAATTGCCATATTCACTCTTGACAGCTACGCTTCCATAAAGGGACTGGAAAGGCTTATAGATAAACTCGGGGGCAATGTAGTGCTGATTGGCTCATCAAAAAGATTTGGTGGGAGATATGGCAGTTTTCTGAACCAGCTTTTTAAAAATTATCGTAGGTCTGGATTTAGTTTCGTAAACTTTCAGACGGTAAATTTGATATCGTATAAAATTATAACCCCCATTAAGGGTTTTTTTGAGTTAGTATTCAAAGGCAGGACCTCTAGTATGACGCTTAATGCCCTTGCAAGGAAAAGTGGCATTCCCATTATTTATTCAAGTGACTTTAGCGAGGCTAGTATCGTTGAGAAGATTCGAGAAGTCAAGCCAGACGTGCTAGTTTCTTTTTACTGCGATCAGGTGATAAAAAATGTTATAATTAAACTACCAACAAAAGGTGTTATCAATGTTCATAGTGCTTTACTGCCAAACTGCAAGGGGCCTTTTCCGATTCTATGTTCAGCACTAAAAGACAGGCCCGGTGGGATTACTGTCCATTTCATTGAGAATGAATCACTTGATACTGGACCAATTATTTTACAAGAAAAATATCAGATAGATAAAAATAGGAGTCTGCTGGGACTTGAGAGAGACGTAATGGTGAGAGCCGCGGACCTCATAGTAATGTCTCTGAAGTTGATTCAGGAAGGCAGGGTAGACAAAAAGCCCCAAGGTAAAGGCGACTATTTATCATTCCCAACACGAGATGATCTAAAGTTACTAAAGCACAAAGGATTTTCACTTATCAATATTAAGGACCTACTAGCTTAATAAATACCACGAACATGATTGTACTTTATCAGATCGCTCTTGCCGTAACAGCACTCGGGGCGTTCCTAATTTCTACCGCTATCTGGCTTAGAAAGGCCAAAGATCGAACTAAGTTTGATACGATATTCGGATTCATGGCAGTCAGCCTGATTGCCTGGGCCGTTGGTAGATACGGCATCTTCGTGGCACAAGACAAGGATACGGCTAATTTTTGGGTCTATATCATATATAACGGATCCATATTAGTACACGTATTTTTCTTGCATACAATATTGGTCTTCTTGGAGGTTGAAAAAAAATACCGTTTGATTCTAGCTTCATTTTACGCACTCGCTGCAATACTTTTGTCGTTAAATAATTTCGACTTTGTTACGAGTTCGCAATTATTCACTAAAGGCGTCGAGGCGAAACTGAACTTCCGCTTTTATGAAGTGCCTGGCCCGCTGCATTTTCTGCACTTAATAAATTACACATTTATACCGCTCTTCTCTTTTGTGTTGATGCTATTACACATAAAGAAATTTAGCGGAGAAAAACTGCAACAGCTAAAATTTATTATTTTTTCATCAATACTTGGTTTATTGGGCGGCAACTCTGTTGTGCCTCTCGTTTTCGGTATTCCAATCGAGCCATTATTTTTATTTTTGGTTCCATTTCACCTTTTGACGCTAATCTATGCAATCACTAGACATCACCTATTTAACATCAAGGTCATTGCCACGGAGATATTCACGTTTACGCTCCTTATACTAATGCTCACAAGAACTTTCTTGGCCGATAACCTGCAAGACAGACTAATTGATAGTGGCCTATTTGGCGCTACTTTAATTCTGGGAATCTTCCTAGTGAGAAGTGTTGTCCAAGAGACAAAAATAAGAGAGAAAGTGGAAAAGCTCGCCAAGCAGTTGCAAAACGTCAACGAGAAACTCCAGCAGGTAGACAAGGTCAAAACCGAGTTTATCTCCATTGCCTCGCACCAGTTGCGCACGCCCTTGACCATTATCAAGGGCTACACCTCCATGGCTTTGGAGGGCACCTTTGGCCGGTACACCAAGCAACAGCACGACGTTATGGACAAGTTGTTTCAATCCGCTAACCGGTTGATTAACTTGGTAGAGGATTTATTGAATATCTCGCGTTTGGAGCAGGGGAGGATTGAATACGAGTACAAGGTTATTGACCCGGTGGCTTTGGTGCGGGGGGTGGTGGAAGAACTGGAGCCCAAGGCCAAGAAAAAGGGCTTGCGCCTCATATTTATTAAGCCCAAGCACTCGGTGCCGCATATTCGGGCTACATCGCTTATACCCATTGGGATTGGTGGGAGTGGCGAAACTTTTTGTTTCTCACTATAAAACTGGCCTCGCGGGCATTATTTTGATAACATAGTAGGGACGTTAAAGAATAAACATAGTTTTCCGTCCAACCGACTATGATCTCTAAATACTTATTTTGGCTACTTTACACAGTAATGGCCTTTTTCGTGTTGCCGGCATTGAAAATTTTTGCAAACTTCAGAGTATATCACCGCGAGCGAACACATAAACTGAAATCACCCTTCATCGCTATTAGTAACCATCGTAGCTACCTAGACCCGTATGCTGTCGGTGCGTCTTTTGGACTTTTCTCGCGATGCCGACCTATTAGATATATTAGCGAGGATAAACTCTTTAGTTATCCGCCATTGGCCGCCCTATTTTATCTTCAGGGCGCATTCCCGGCCAAGAAGAAACGAGGTTTAGAAAAATCGCTTAAAAAACCACTACAGATCATTCGCCATGGCGGACCAGTGGGTTTTTTTGTTGAGGGGGGAATTTTTAAAAAAAGATTTATTCATAAGCCACGTCGCGGTGCGGTCGCCCTAGCCCAAATGACTCGAGTTCCAATTGTCCCCATGTACATTGAAGGCGCAATCGACCTGGGTTGGCTAGGCTTCTTTTCTTTTAAAAATAGGGTCCGTATTATACATGGAAGGCCGTTCATGGTCCCCACGGGAGATATTACGCCCGCTTTTGTAGAAAAGTATACTCGCAAGAAGTTACTCAAACTTCAAATGGAAATGGACGGACTTTTGAAAGTAGAAGATGAAAAATTTTGGGACCAGTATGGTAAAATTTACAAGTACCTTGAGCGAGCGAGGCCGTACAAACAACTGGTTCAAACCGTCAAGCAAATGGTCGGGCAAAAGAAAAATTTCAGGGGTCACTGGCTCGATGTCGGGAGTGGCTCGGGCGCGATTATTAAGTCCCTCATCGACGACTACCCAATTAAAGAAATATTAGCCACGGACTACTACAAGACACCGCTCAAAATTCTGTTAAATCAGTTCAAGTCGCATGGCGAAAGAGTTAAAATCAGACGCTTAGACCTAAGAAAGAAAACTCCGTTTGACAATAACAAGTTTGACGGCATTACTGCCAATTTAGTATTTCCGTACATTACCCATTTTGAAAAAAAGACGGGCCTCAACGCCCAAAGAGCGCTACTAAAAGAAATGTATAGAATATTAAGGCCCGGCGGAATTCTTGTCTGGTCAACGCCAGTACCAAACGTGAAATTCTCCAAAGTTTTTATTGACTCGATACCCGATATGGTAAATTCTCATCAAGTCGAAAATATTATATACGGACCAGCCATTTTGCATCATGCCCACACTATTGCTCATCGGGGCCGAAATTTTATTTATCATTTTCTGGACAAAAGGAAAATAAAACAAATTTTAACAAAAATTGGTTTTAGGGATTTTAAAATCAAAAAAAGCTTTTCAGATCAAGTAAATGTTATTTACGTTAAAAAATGATTGGCCTGAGTGTTGAAAATCTAATTTTAATTATTGTAGCGGCCATTAATTTGGCTTTAGCTCTTGTTGTTTACATCAACCGTCCAGACAGCATTGTTAATAAATCCTACGCTCTTTCGGTAATATTTGCTGGAC
>Ga0209541_10010962_pt1 | contig 14296 bp, 11 predicted proteins | sample RifCSPlowO2_01_FD_184027 | JGI IMG/M metagenome (GOLD analysis project Ga0209541, IMG submission 184027) | Groundwater microbial communities from Rifle, Colorado - Rifle CSP2_plank lowO2_0.1 (SPAdes) (version 2) | ecosystem: Environmental > Aquatic > Deep subsurface > Groundwater | place... | reverse complement strand
TTAAAGGCATTTTTTCTATGCCCAGATTTGGAGAGTTTTGGATTTTGCCTTTGTATTCAAAGCCCGGCACGGAGAAGTTTATTGTTTTTTGCTTTGGGAATTTTGAGACTATATCGATTATTTTTTCTATAAGCTCTTTTCTTGCTTTTGGCGTTGGGGCCTGGAGCCTGTTTTCAATTTTTGTTTTGGAAACCATAGCAGCGCGGATGTTTGTTCCTCCGATGTCGAATACGAGAGTCATTTTTATTGTAGGGCTTTTGCGTATTTATATTTGCCTAATGTTGTAGGGTTAATGTAGCTTAGATTTAAATAATCTGAAGTTTTTTATTTTGCAGAGGAGAAGTTTATGAAATATGTTGATGGTTTTGTTTTTGTTGTTCCGAAAAGGAATTTAGGTGCTTATAGAAAGATGGCTCAGCTGGCTGGAAGAGTGTGGAAGAAGCATGGGGCTTTGGAATATTTTGAATGTGCAGGAGATGATTTAAATCCAAACACTGGAAATATGAAGGCAACAACATTTCCAAAAATCACTAAACTGAAAAAAGGAGAGAGTGTTTGGTTTTCATTTATCGTGTATAAGTCGAAATCTCATAGGAACAATGTTAATAAAAAAGTAATGAAGTATTTTGAGAAAGACAAGGATAAGAATATGAAAATGCCTTTTGATATGAAGAGAATGGCATATGGCGGGTTTAAGGTGATTGTTGAGGAGTAGTTTGTTGTTTTTGTGCTGATAGTATGATTCTAAATAATTTATTGGGCAATACGTTTTAATAAGACTGAAAGGAAACTTGTGGAAGGGCTTGTAGAAGATGTAGTAGAAAGATATGAAGAAGAAAAAGAAGTTGATATGGCAGAGTTAGTTCGCAAACATGGTTATTCAGGCAGTTTAATGCCCTTATCTTATCAGGTGTGTGCTAGAGTTATTGAAGGAGATTTAAGAATAATTAGAGGCGTTCCCGATCTTAGAATTGTGAACTAAATTAAGCTAACAATAGATTTTAATACTTGTCTTATTTTTTATTGGCGAGGTGAGAATGAAAGTCGCGATAAACGGATTTGGAAGAATAGGAAAACAATTTTTTCTGGCTGCGGTTGAGAGGAAAGTTCCGTGGGAATTTGTCATAAATCATTCTGCTGATTTGGATTTTATTGCTTATTCCCTGAAATATGATTCTGTTCATCCCTCGCCTTCGGAGAAAATTTCTCACGACGGAAAAAATTTAATTTTTGGAAAGAAGAAAATAAAAGTTTTTTGTGAGCTTGACCCTGAAAAATTGCCTTGGAAAGATGAAAAGATAGACTTGGTTGTCGAATGCACGGGGATGTTCACTAATGCCGATGAGGCGAAGAAGCATTTGAAAGCAGGAGCCAAGAAAGTTTTAATTTCTGCGCCGGCTAAGGGGCAGGACGTCACAATTATTCCGGGAGTTAATGATTCTGCTTTGAAAAAAGATTACACAATAATTTCTGCAGGAAGCTGCACGACAAATTGCGTGGCGCCGATGGTAAAAATATTGAACGACGCATTCGGAATTGAATCCTGCTTTTTCGTCACGACGCACGCTTACACATCAACTCAGAGATTAATAGATGGAGTTGACAAAAAAGATTTGCGTCGAGGAAGAGCAGCCGCTATTGATATTATTCCTTCCACTTCGGGAGCGTCACAATCAGTTGTGGAAAGCGTTCCTGAATTGAAAGGAAAACTAGACGGCTACGCCCTGAGAGTTCCTGTGATTAACGGCTCAATTTCAAGTATTATCGCGAAAGTCAGAAAAAAAACTAATCTGAAAGAAGTCAATGAGCTGTTTAAAAAAATGTCAAAGAAAATGCCTGAAATTCTTTCTTATACGGAGGAGCCGATTGTTTCCTCAGATATAATTCACGACCCGCATTCCTGCGTTCTCGATGGAACTTTGACCGGTGTGAATGATTCTTTGGTCAGCATTGCGGGATGGTATGACAATGAGTGGGGATATTCAAACAGGCTGGTTGATGTCGCCCGCGCGGTTTTGGGGAAGTGAGTGTTTTTCTTTAGTAGCCAGATTGGGGTTTATAATGTTTTTTCAGATAAAATTAAAAAAGAAATTGACTTAAAAGGAAAGGTATTTATGAGAGGAAAGATTGTTTAGAATTGAGGGGTTAGATGAAATATAAAACGCTGGATGATTTTAATTTCAGGGGAAAGAGGGTTTTGGTTAGAAGTGATTTGAACAGCCCGGTTGTTAAGGGTAGAGTTATTAATAATTCAAGAATTGAGGAGAGTGCGCTGACGATTGCGGAGTTGAAGAGAAAGGGGGCGAAGGTCGTGATTTTGGCGCATCAGTCGCGTCCAAGTGCGAAAGATTTTATTTCTTTGAAACAGCACGCTAAGCTATTGAATAAATATTCCGAGGTTAAATTTGTTGACGATATAATTGGCAAGAAGGCAGTCAGCAAGATTTTGAAATTGAAGAACGGAGAGGCTTTACTTTTGGAAAATGTGCGTTTTCTTAAAGAAGAGTTTTTCGGAAAGAAAGAGAATGCTTTGATTGAAGTGCTTGGAAATTTATGTGAAATTTATGTCAATGACGCTTTTTCTGTCTCTCATAGGGTGCAGAGTTCAATTACTGGTTTTCCTAAGGTGATGAGTTCTTGTGTTGGGAGATTGATGGAGAAAGAAATTGAGAGTTTGGGGAAATTAAAGAAAGGGAGAGGTTTGTTTATTTTGGGAGGGACCAAGATTGAGGATGACTTGAAATTGGCCAATAAAGGGAGCAGGGTTTTGGCTTGCGGAATGTTTGGGCAGTTGGAGCTTGTTAAGAAGGACTTTGATTTGGGCAAGGATTTGGGAAAGTTTAGAAATGCGACGATTGGGAAAAACGTAGTTTTTCCTGTTGACTTTTCTTTTGAGGAAAACGGCAGAAGAAAAGAATTTGAGAGGGATGAGTTTACTAAAGGAATGAAGATTTTGGATATTGGTTCTGAAACTGTCACGAGATATGTTGCGGAAATCAGGAAGGCGAAGTTTGTTTTTATGAAAGGTCCTGCTGGATTTTTTGAGGACAGGAGATTTTCTTTCGGGACTAATGAATTGCTGAAGGCAGTTTCTAAATGCGGGGCGTTTTCGGTATTGGGTGGTGGGCATTTGACTGTTGCTTTGGACAAAATAGGAATATCTAAAAAGAAATTTGGCTATGTAAGTTTGTCAGGAGGCGCTTTGATTGCTTACCTCGCGGGAGAGAAACTGCCGGGGCTTGAGGCGCTGAAGAGGGGAAGTGATAATTAAACAATAAAACTAATTTCTTTCTGATTGTTTTCTTGATTATTGTCAGGAATTTGGGAATCGGCCCTTGTACTTATTGAATATTCTCCAGATGTATAAATAGCAAAATTGTCATTTATTGTGTAAATCTCTCTTGGACCAAGAGGGATGCTGTATCCTCTTGTTCCTCCTCCTCCACATGCTCTGCCTCCATGCTCTATCTTTGGCCAACACCTTATCTCACTTATTCTTAGGTTTGTTGGAACATTTTCTAGGTTTTTTATTTTAATAACTACTCTAACTGTATCTCCGACTTGAGGTTGATTAGGGAAAATCCTGATGCTCCTTATCTCAACATCAGTTGTCGTTCTTTTTAATTTAGCAAGTGGGAAGAAGTCTGTGTTATTGACTTTTATTTTGTAAGGCTCATCGCAGAAACCATCTCCATTTGAGTCAGGGCATGTTTGACTGAATCCAGTTCCGTCCGGTTTTGCCCAGAAGTTTCCTCCGATCATTGGACCTTCAATTATATTAGATTGTTTTTGTTTTTCGGAGTTCCAGATATTTGGGTTTATTCCATTAAATTGAATATTTTCGTTATTAGATATATAATTGTTATTGATGGCATTGTCACTCGCTCCAAAGTTAAAGTAAATACCTACTTCGTTATTTATTATTTCATTCCCTATAAGAGTATTTTTGTTTGAATCTAATATCTCAATTCCCTTATTGAAGTTTTGTATTCTTCCATTTCTTATTACCGAGTGGCTATTCTTTATTTGAACCGCATACCCGTTGTCATCACCAGAAACTATGTATTTATTTAAGTCAAGAGTTATACTCTCAGCGTTTATCTCAAAACAATTCCCAGAGGTTGAAATGTCGTTCTGTAAAACATAAGTTTCTCCTTCAATGTCAAGATTTTGACAATCATAAACGTCAATTGCATTTACTAGTGTTAGCATGGCTAGAATTAAAAGTGTCGCTAGGATTATTACTTTTTTCATACGATTATAGTTGGGAAATTGCTTTTAAATGTTTTGCCCTATTCCGAGTTCTAGAAATAATTCAGTTAAATCTTTATTTATTACTTCTTCTGATTTTTGTTTTATTATCTCGTTTGTAATTATTGGTATCCTTAAATCGTTATTGCTTAAGCTTAGGTTTTGCGGATAAAGAACATTTTCTTTTGCGTTTTCGAAACAATTTCCTACGCAGTTTTTCCTATATTCATACAAAGAGCGAAGTATTTCCGAAACGCATATTTTGTCACATCCGTATTTTACATAAAGAGAGCTGAAGTACAATATTCCTACACCGTGGCTTGTTCTCTTTATTCTGTCGTATTCACTATCTGGAATTTTCACATCAGATGAAGCATTCACGTATTTAGATACGAAGTCACTGAATTCATCATTGGCCAAAGGGTTTAGTCCACAGATGGATTTGCTTTCTGAGTATATTGCTATTCCTTCATTAAACCACGAAGGCACTTTTCCAAGTCCGTATAATGTGAAAGCATGCGAGAGTTCGTGTGTTTCAAATCCAACATCTTCTTCTTTAGTTATCTCAGTCTGACCTTTTCTTATCAAGCCGGTTATAGAATCTTGTTTTATTCCATCTCTATCCGAGAATCCTCCACCACTAACGTAACAGCCTCTTTCTTGTTCGCAAATTTTTTCAGACTCGTTTTTATTTGATATTGTATGATAGATTATCTTTGTTGGTTGATAGCCGTAGTAATCAGACAAACATTTGTATACAACTAATTGGTTCTCTAAAATTTTTGGAAGGAGAAGATTTTCTGTTTTACTACAGTCTTCGCATATTATGTTTACATTGGGATTACAAAATTCTGATTTACAACTTAAATTACAATCAAGACAATACGCTTCCTCTCCTCTTTCACAGATTTCATTTCCACAAGTTGGAAAGTTATATTCTTCTGTTTGTTGAGGTTTATTAAAAGAAAGGAGTACAAGAATTGAAATTGATAAAACTATTATTATCACAGTTGATAAAATTATTGTCCTGTCTTTCATTAATTAATTAATTTTGCTTTACTTTAATAGTTTTCTTCATTAAATATTGTTTTATTAAACAAATTTATGAAATAAGTTTATAAAGAATTGTTAACTAATATTAATATGAGTAAAAAACGGTGGAGGTTTTTAAGTGTTTTTTTCTTTATTTTATTATTAATATTATTGATCACATTGCAGGTCCGGGCTAATTTGACTTCTTCATATTTTATTGCTGAAGAGGGCTCCTTTGTTTCTGAGTTTTCTTCCGAGTTTAATGTAGCGGAGGCTGTTGCCCCTTCTCATGGCTCGGGAGGAGGAATAATAGCCGTTACACAGATTGACTTAACAGAACAGGAACTTAATTATGTTGATGCTAAACCCAGTAGATTACAATTTGAATTTAATGGAAGATTTTACGCAGTTCAGTTAAAACGAATTAGACAAGATAAAGCAGAGTTTATTATAATTAATTTAGATTCAGATAATTTGAACGATGTGACTTTTAATGATGTCAAAAGCTCTTTTGAGTTAGAATTAGGAAAGAGGGAAGAAATTGATATTAACGAGGATGGTGTTGATGACATGGTCATTAACCTAAATAGGATTAATTCTCCTTTTTCAGTAGATGGAACGAGAATTAGAGAAGGAATTAGAACCGCAGATTTCTCAATAAAGAGAATAGGTTCAAGATGAAGGTGATTAACTCAGGAAACAAAAAAGCAGGTGTTAAGAATAATTTTTCTCTGTATCTTTTGATAGCTCTTTTTTTTATATCTTTTCTTCTAATCGTCAGTGCTCAAGAATCAGAAGGAGAAGGCGGAGGAGGGTCAGGTTCATTTATTAATCTTATAAGCCCTTATAACAATAGTATAAATTTAGATGGAAATCTCGCTTTTTCATATAGTTTAACAAATACTAGTCTCCAAATTGATAACTGTAGTTTAATTTTTAACGAGGTTGTTAATCAAACAGACTCAAATGTAACATTCGGAGTAACACATTATTTTTATTTAAACAACTTAATAAATGGAAACTACAATTGGAGTGTTGAATGCAATCACGCTAATGGAAATATTAGTAACTCTGAAGTTAGAGGTCTTGAAGTTTTTATAGATACTACCCCTCCGGCTGTAATGCTTGTTGGGCCCCCAGATTCTTCAACAGACGCGAATAGAAATGTTGCTCTTAATTATTCAGTTACTGATAATGGTTATGTAACTAAATGCGATCTCTATACAGATATAAATGGAACTTGGGCTAAAAATAAATCCAATATTTTTGTCCAGCAAAATGCAACCTTAAGTTTTGAGGTCGAAAACATTCCTGACGATACGACTTTTGACTGGAATGTGGTATGTTACGATTTCGCCTCTACTCCTAATTTAGATTGGGGAAACTCTAACTTAACTCTGACTATTGATAATAGCGATCCCACTTATTCAACAATTCCAAACCAGAATTGGGCAGAAGATAGTTACTTAGCTCTGAATTTGAGCAATTACTTTTCAGACCCTGATGGGCACAATTTAACTTATAGTTCGACATCTCCTTCTAATATTTCGGTGGAAATTGATGGAAGCCTAGCTACCTTGAGGTCTGATGCAAATTGGTATGGGGCTACGTCAATAGTTTTTTACGCATTTGATTCAATGGGAGGAAATGCGAGCAGTAATTCAGTTAGTCTAGCAGTAACAGAGGCAGGAGATACTCCTCCAGGTTTTATTTATACATCTCCTGAAGATTATTACAACGACACCGATGGTTTTGTTACAATTACTTGTAATGCAACAGATGATTATTCTCTAAATAGCATTAGCCTCTACACTGACACGACAGGAGTTTGGCATGAAAATCAAACAGGTTCTGTTAGTGGAACTGAAAACTCAACTACATTTTATTTGACTAATTTAGAAGAAGGAAATTATAATTGGGCTTGTAAATTTGATGATGGAGGAACGCTGGCAAGTTGGAGTGAGAACAAAACATTTGATTTTAAGGTGACTGTAGAACTGGAACATGATATAAATAATTACACAATAAATCACGTTGATCATAATCGAACAGTTGCCGTTATTTACAGTGATTATCTTGGTGACTCTCTGGATTTGGGAGACTTGACAATCTACTTATCGAATGGAAGCATCTACTTTACAAAAAATATGTCTGAAAGTTCGGAGTTTATTTCAAACTCGACAGAACCTCCACTAAATATTCATGCTGAGAAATTTAGGATTAAATATGATCAAATATTTTATGGTAACTTTACAGTTGGTAACGAAGAATGGTTAAACATATCTTTGGATTATTACTATGGTGGAAATCTCCATCATATTTCTACAATACATACAATGGAGGTAAGGCTCTCTTAATTAAATGGTGAAGAAAGAAGTCGGGAAAAAAATTAAGAATGGAAAGAGGGCTGCCTTAGTTACAGGAATTGCTGGAGGTATTTATTCTATTATTCCTTTACTGGGAATGATTCTGTGGGGTGGGAAAGGAGGTGATCCCGGGCCTTTATGGATTTTCACGCTTCCTCCTTTCCGGTTGGTATTTATCACATTTTTAGCTATTGCGTTTCTGTTCCAGCAAATTGGATTTTCATCATCAGGCATGGACTTGATTGTAGGCCTTATAAATGTCGTTTTATGGATTTTTATTGGTCTAGGAGTTGGTTGGTTAGTTAAAAGGATAAGATTAAATGGAATCAAAAACAACAAGGCTCTTTTTGTAGGTTTAATTGTTTTGATTTTAGGTCTTCTTTTGCGTAAAGCAATTGGAGGTTATTTCTTTTATCTTACTATCTTAATTTTTGTAGTTTTGCTTCTATATTCTGTGATTAGAAAATTAAGAGGGAGAGTTAAGAATGGGAAGTAAGGGGGAATCTGAAATTTCTGCATCTAAAACTTTCAGAAAAAGGATAGTTTTATTTTTTTTAGTCGCTTATTTAACACCGATACTCACCTTTTCGCTTATTGTCTTTTTTTCTAATTTTCATTTAAATACATTAACAATCACTCTTCGCGTTATAACAAGCCCCTTTCTTTTATTACTTCCAGGAACCGTCATTTTATGGATATTTGAATTGATTGGTGTGCCTACTCCCGATTCTTTTACAAGCGGTGAATTTTCCTTTTTCACCTCTCCTGTAACTTTTATTGGTTCTCTTGTTTTTTGGTTATTTCTTTTGTTATTAATATACTTCTCTTTTAGAAACCGTTCTAATTTTAAAAGAAAAATTGCCGTTTTTATTATATCTTTTATAGCTGTATTTACCTCACGTATTTCTCTGAATACATTTTATGGCACTCCAGGTGCAAGCTATTCACCATTTTATTTAGTAATGATATCGAGTATTCTTCTCGTTGCTATTTTTGTTTCTTGCGAAATGTATAGGAGGATTGTTTATGAAACCAAATAATTTATTGTTTTTTGTTGGTTTATTTCTTTTATTATCAATAATAATTCAGGGGGTTATGGCTAGTGAGTTAATCAAAGGAAGTCTTCATCAACATACAGGTTTTAGTGCAGGATTAGGGTATGATGGTCGAATAGGTGGCGGAGACGGTTGTCTCCCTCCTTTGGAAGGACATCCATTTGAGGGGACAGATGTTTTTGATCTTGCGGATCAGGCAATTGATTTAGGTCTGTCTTATTTAGCATTCTCTGATCACTCATATTGTATTAACTCAAGTGAATTCAATACTGTAAAAAATGATTGTATTGTAGTTGATAATGATGAAGACAACTATCCGGGTTTTACTTGTTTAATAGGTGAAGAGTTAAGCGTTTCAGATGCTTTCAATGATGGTATAGATCCCCTTACAAATATTACTTGCCACAATGAAGATTATGGCGAGGCACATATAGGGGCATATGGGATAAGTAGCCTTATAACTCAATCCCCTTCTGAAGTTCACTGCCCAAACGAATATAGTGCACAAGAAGGGATAAATCAAGTTACCTCTGATGGAGGGTTCTCTATCTTGAATCATCCGTTTCTATCTCCTCAACATTCTTCCGTGTGGGCTCTTGATTTTGACTCTTATTTTGATGTACTTGGAGAGAAAGGGATTGAAGTTTGGAACGGAGAACTGGATGGTGATGATGAAGAAACTATAGAATCTTGGATTAACGATTTTTTACAATCTAATAGAAAAATCTATTCTTATGCTGGAACCGATGAGCACGGGGGCGTATCTGATGTAAATTACAATTATGTAGAAGTAAATAACATTAATCCTTCAAGCCTTAAGTCTGCTTTGCAATCCGGCGATGTTGCTATTTCAAATAATGGTTATGTGTTTATAGAAGCTAAAACAAATACACAAAATTACTGGACTAAAATGGGTGGTAATTTTGATGCTAATATTGGTGAAACTTTGACTGTGAGAGTTAAATATGACATTGAGCATTCATGCACTTTATTAGTTTATTTATCTGAAATAGGAAGTTATATTGAGGATTCAAAAAGATTTGATCTTAGTGCAGGATCTGGGGAATTTGAACTCCCGAGGCATTTTCTTACAGAGGAAGGAGATTATTATATTAGAGCACGATGTAGTGGTTCAGGAGGAGATTATAGGATATATACAAATCCAATTTGGTTTGAAGTTTTGTCTCAAAGTTGTCAGTGTGGTGCTTGGACTCCAACATCCTGTGGTGCTGGAAGTTGTGGTGATGATCAAATGCGATATGTAAGATCGTGTAATCCTCAGGGCTGTTCTATTGAAACAAAATGTGAGTATGATCCTGTATGTAGCGAGCCTGGAGAACCACCCACCAATTGCGAAGAACCAGGATATGAGTTTTGCGTTAAAAATGAGCGTGGCGATTGTGATGTAAGCATGGCTCTTAATTTGTATGATAATGTTAATGATATTCAATGGGGATTCGTTAATGATTCTTTTGATCCATATGTAGTCGCAAATTATAGTATAGGGTGGAAGGCCGTAGATGCGGACTTACAGTACTATGCAGTTGAAGACCCTGATAATGATTGTGATGAAGGTGGATGCGATACGGGAGAAGAAATAGATGACGTTGGTACGAGAGTTACAGTAACTGCCCCAGGAATAGCTTATCAAGATATTGTAGCTGGATACGATGAGGGTCTTAATTATTGGTGTACAGTTTGGTTTTGGCGAGATGGACCATTTGAGCCAAATTACGGTTCAAATAATCCAATTTATGTTTTGAATTGTTTTGACAACGATGATTGTACTTCTGGTCAAATTTGTGACAAGAGCGGAAATTGGAATACATGGGAATGCATTGACAAAAAAGCAGATGGAGAATCTTGTGCAGAAGACTATGAATGTGATTCTGGTTATTGCGATAATGACGGTTTGGGGTTGGAGGATGATGGTTGGTGTTTTACACCTTACGAAATTTATTTTGACGGTGAGGAGAACACTTATTGTGAGTACTCTACTGGAAACGGAACAACGGTTTGTGATGAAAGGCAGATTGGAGATAATTTAGATATGTGTCTTGGTATCTCATACTATGAAGAAGAATGCAGTAGCATTTGCGATTATCAAGATGATGTTGCAATATTTGAATGTGGTGACAACGGATGCTCTTGTGCACAACCATTATGTGATGGATTAAGTGTCGGAGGAAACATAACTTCCTGTGTTAGTGGTGAAAACTATTTTGCAGATAGTTGTACTGCTTCTGCTAGCGGGCAAGATAGAGGCGATATTATTTGTAGAAGTTCGGTATTTGCTTTGGATTGTACTGGAGATTCTAGATGTAATGGCATAGGGGCAGGAACTGGAAATTGTAGTTCTATTTGCACTTGGGGAAATTCTCCTTCTGTTCCGACAACTCTTTTATGCGATGGAGAATTATGCACTAATAATGGAATATTTTCAGATAGCATAGCAATAAATTGCTCTGGTTCAATTGATCCAGAAAATAACACAATAACTTATGTTATCGATAGTTATTATAATCATACAGGTCCTGTAGAATATGTAATTAACCAATTTAGTAATTCCAAACAAATAGAGAACCTAACATTTAGTGGAAATCAAAATATTACGCGATATTTGGAGATTTCTAGGAATGCGACAATGAATTCAGCTTATCTCAATTTAAGCGGATTTGATGTTTTTAATAATACTCCTCTGGAGGATGATACAGAAGATGCTTGGGATGCTCCAACAATATATTGGTTAATCAATCGAGAGAATGCTGTGGATGAGAATTGGGGAACTTACACTTATCTTGATTCAAATCCTCCTTCAAATAGAGGCGTTACTTTTTATGAAAATTTCACTATTCCTCCAAAAACGGTGGCGGCTAACTGGACTTACAAAGTTAATTGTCAGGGAGACCAATGTTATCGTTACGGGAGAGATTACATAAGGTGTCGTCGTAATTCTGGAGAGGAAGGATTTGTACTCAATTGGGCGACAAATCCAACTGAAGGGGTCTTGGAAAATCTTACAGCACCAATACCTAATGAGTGTTTAAATAATTCTAATGGCCTTCTGGAGATGAGTTATCTTGTTAAGTGGCGCCTCGACGGAGACATAGTGTCATTTTATGAAGGGAAAGTCGATTGGTATTCTAAAATAGAATTACAAGAGCCATATTTAGAAATAGGTACGCCTGACCAAAGTTATGAATGGAATTTCACGGGAATATTCAATCAAACTTATTCTCCCACAGGAACTAACAATCTATCCTCTGCAATAAACTCTGCTTTGAATGGTGGAGCGTGTGATTGTCAGGGATGTAGTTTGAATGGAAATAATTGTTCTGTTCCTTTCTTATTCCACTCTAATTCTGCAGGAATCCTTCAGTACTCATTATCTAATATTACTTATGACTTAATACAAGATAGATATGCTTGGAATGAAATAGGGAATCATAGGGAAGGTTTAGAATTTGATTGGAATTTATCAGATATAGAATATCAGCCGGGTGTTGATTTAAGATGCAAGGCGATAGACTTAGGAGAAGGTAGCAATGTTTATTCAGACTATTACGATCCTGCTATTAACATAACAATTGTTAATGTTTCAAATTATCCTCCTACAACTCCTACAACTTTATTGTGCGGCGGTGAAGATTGTCCAGCTAATAATTCATTTTATAATTCTATAGAAATAAATTGTTCTGGATCTGTAGATAGCGAAGCGGATAATATAATCTATTCTATAGAAGGTTATTACGTTGATCCTGTGTTAGCAGACAACTCCACAAATTCTTTCAATAACTCTTTGCAAGAAGAAAATTTAACATTTATAGAAAATGAGAATATTACAAGATACTTAAGGCTTCCTATGAATGCTTCTGTTGCAAGTGCCTACTTGAACTTAAGTGGATTTCATGTTAATGAGATGGGTTATACAGGCAGGAAATTCCCTACTTACTTAAATGCTCTTTCTGGAGTTGAGACCAATGGCACTTATATTTGGGTTACTAGCTTTTCTGATGGTGATGTATATAGGTTTTATGTTAATGAAACTTTTATTGATGGGTTTAACACAGTATCAAGCGGAAACGCTAAACCTTTTGGAATTGCTTTTGATGGTGAATACCTTTGGATAACAGATAGAGATGATGCATATATTTACAAATATTACTTGAATGGCACTTATACGGGAAGTGGATTTAACACCACTGTGGATGATCATCCAATTGCCATTACTTTTGATGGAACTTATTTTTGGATTACGGACTATTATCACGGTCAGCCAAATTCAACAGTTTACAAGTACCACTTAAATGGCACTTATACTGGGGAGAACTTTGAAACTGGTGTGATTGGAAATGCACATCCAGGGGGAATCACAGAAGATGGTACATATTTCTGGATTACTGACTTATTCAATGATCTAGTGTACAAATATTATTTTAATGGAACATATACTGGAATAAGTTTTGATATTTCTGACACCGCTTACGGACCTTATGGAATCACAGAAGATGGCACATATTTCTGGATTGGAAGTGTTGCGGATAACTACGTCTATAAGTACTTCAAGAACGAAACTTATCTTCTTAATCCTTATCTTGAAATAGGAACTTCTGATGGTTTAGTTGAATGGAGTTCATCTGGAGAATTCAATCAAGAGAATGAAATTACAGGTGATATCAGTTCAGAAATAAACTCTGCTTTGAATGGTGGAGCGTGTGATTGTGAAGACTGTATCGTTGAACAAGATGAATGTCTTATTCCTTTTACATTCCATTCTGATAGAGCAGGAGTCTTGAAATATTCTGGAATTAATATTAGTTACCAAACTCAAGGAGAGTGGAAAGAGATAGGCAATCATACAGATTCTTCTACTTTAATCTGGAACATAAGTAGCTTTAAAGAACAATCTGGTGTTGACTTGAAGTGCAGAGCAATTGATTTAGAAGGAAGTGAAATTTATTCTGACTATTATGGGCCTGCAATGAGTGTTTCTATTATCAACCCTCTTGATATCCCTACATTAGAGGTTATTTTCCAAAACAATACAGAAAGAGTATTTAGATTTGTTATAGAAAATACATTCAATTCACAAATAGACGATATATCTTGGAATTTAGATACAGGAGAAAATAATGAAACCTCGCAATACAACACTATTCTTGAGAGCGGAGAAGATTTATTTACTTATGTTCATCATGATTATGGCTCTGGAGGAAATTACACTGTTATCGCAGAAGTCCAGATAGAAGATTATATATCAACTAAATCAATAAACATAGAGGTATAAAGTGAAGAAAGTAAAAATATTTTTAGCAAGTATGATCTTCATAGCTTTGATTGGCTTTACTGTTTCGGCTCAAGAAGTAACTCGTGGCTCTAACTATGAAACTATTTGTGAAAATGGAATTTGTGAGGCTAAAATTTATTCCTATGAAAAATATTTCTTAAGAAATGAAACTTGGGAAGAAATTGATGAGAATTTCTTTGATTGTTCGGCAAATGGAGAGACTAAATTCTGTACTAAAGATTACAGATTTAACATCGTCGCTAAAGCAAACGGAGAAGTTTCTGCTTTTAGAAATGGACAAGAGG
>Ga0209541_10010960_pt1 | contig 14300 bp, 13 predicted proteins | sample RifCSPlowO2_01_FD_184027 | JGI IMG/M metagenome (GOLD analysis project Ga0209541, IMG submission 184027) | Groundwater microbial communities from Rifle, Colorado - Rifle CSP2_plank lowO2_0.1 (SPAdes) (version 2) | ecosystem: Environmental > Aquatic > Deep subsurface > Groundwater | place... | reverse complement strand
TTGGGCTGCCTTGGCGACGATATCCGGGAAATAGAGAATTAAACGAGCAACTGCCCGTTCCTCTGAATTCAAGGCTAAGCCTTGAACACGAACTTCGGCCGTAGTAGGCACATGGAAAGGATTACTGAGTCTCCAAACCTAGTCGGGATCGCCACTGATTTTCACCGTCCGCACAGACGTGCGATCCTTGACGGGAATATCTGCAGTTTGGACAACACTCCTGACGATTGAGTTTCACGGCAATCATGAGCTGTGGAAGAGCACGCTCTCCCGGAATTTCTCCCTGAGGATCGAGGCATTTCATGTTACGTAGCACCACGCGAACGTCGTCTGGACCGCATCCACCTACGGCATCGGTAATTTCCGGAGAAGAAAACCCGCCAGGGTGAGCAAGAATGTAGTCCGCGATGGCTCTCCATACTTTTTTCTCGTTGTTCATATATTTGTTACCCACAATCTCAACTCAGGGATAGTATACCGCAGTCAAACCCATTTGAAAACTTATTCACGTAGAAACCTTTACATCTGCTCCAGGATCTCGATGCCCAGGAGATACAACCCGTTCTTGATGACCTGGGCGGTGGCAGCGGTGAGAAGAAGACGAGAGGGTGAGCCAAGAATTTCGTGCTTTGCATAAAAAAGATTGAAGGCTTGGGCAAGTTGGAAGAGGTACGTGCAGAGACAACTTGGCGAGAGCTCGCCGGCTGCTTTGGCGACGATATCCGGAAAATAAAGAATTAAACGAGCAACTGCCCGTTCCTCTGAATTCAAGGCTAAGCCTTGAATTTTTCCGGATTGTTCTGGCGCCTTGCGTAGAACGCTCTTGCACCGGGCGTAGGTATATTGGAGATACGGGCCGGAATCACCTTGAAAATTAATTGATTCGCCTAGGTCAAAGGCAATTTCACTTTGCGTAGAAACACGCAGGAACGAATATTTGACTGCAGCCACGGCGGCAATTTCAGCGATCGTGTCTTTTTCTTGCTGTGATGTATTACTTTTTTCTAGTATGGTATAGATTGATTTCTTTGCCTCATCGAGTAACCACTCTCCCAATACAACGTTGCCGCTTCTACTGCTCATCTTCCCCTGTTTCAATTTTACGAAGCCCGCCACTAAATGATAGAACTTACCCCGAAGCTCGGGGAACAATTGTGAATGCGCTTCAAAAACAACCTGAAAATACCCTGCCTGTTCCGGACCGACGACACGGATTACGGTGGTCGGATTCTTCGTCCAACGTTTCAAATCGTTGTATTGGAGCGGCCCAAGACCCATATCTTTTCCCTCGTAGGTAGGATTGCCTTCTTTTGTGATAAAAACACGATTATGAAGACCAAATTTTTTGCCCGGGAAAATGATTGCTCCGTCGCTTTCTTCAAAAATCCCCTTTTTGAGTCCGGCTAAAACATTTCGCTTACCAGCTTCGTAGACCTCACCCTCAAAATAATTTCGTTTGTATGTTGTGCCAACGCGTTTATATATACTCTCGAAATAGTCCAGACTCCACTGACGGCTCTCTTGATAGATGGGATATACTTCAGGGTCTCTGGCGTAAATCTTTTTGTTAATCTCCCCAACTTCTTTTTTACTATCATCGTTTTCCTCATATTTCCCGTTCCCAGCAACATAGGCTTTGCTCAAAAAATCAATTTTTGATTTAATATCAGCCTTTCGAACTGCTGGTAGCTGGGAACTGATAGCTGAAAGCTGCAAGAGCGCGTATAGCGCTTTTGCGATATGCATACCAACATCGCCCTGATAACTTGTATGGATAACATCGCTCCCTACTGCTTCAAGCAGGCGAGCCACGGACTCACCTATGGTGATATTGCGCAAGTGTCCAATATGGAATGCTTTATGGGTGTTGGGATCCCCGTATTCGACCATAATCCCTTGACCTGCCTTTGCTTTACTTGTTCCATAGGCCTCCTTGGCGTTTAGCACTTCGGCAAGCTGAGTGCTTAGTCTAGTCTCGGTCAGAAAGATATTTATGAAGCCCGGAGGGGCAACTTCTACCCTATCGATCACCTGGAATGATGATAGGGAATGATGTTTTTGTTTTGTATTATGATGTTTACAATCATGCGTAATACGATCTTTGACCAATAGCGCGAGGTCCATAGGGGGTTTCTTCAGATTTTTTGATAGACGAAAAGCTACGTTTGTGGTGTAATCGCCGTTGGCCGGATTTTCAGGAATGCTCACGTCCACAGCAGTATCAATCCCCTGCTCTTTGAGGATAGAACTAATAAGACGAACTATTTGCGCTTTCATATTGATTTCCTCAATCATAGCAAGTTTATAAAAAAAATCCCAGTAGTATGCGACTGACCGCTATACTTCCATTATGTCAAACTATTTCGTATACTATCTCCAGACTGCCCGCATTGGGACGTGATTCTGAACAGCCGTGGGACGACGGATTGTTGGATGGATAGAAGGGAAAAACCGCCTGCTCGAGCCTCATACCCTAAGGAGGGTAAGAGGCCTAAACAGACGGAATTTATTTCTTTTACCACTCCCCCGTTCTTTTGTCAATACCTCAAACTATATAAAAGTAGCATTCAAGGATAAGGAGTATAGCTGGGACGAAGGGCCGGAAGAGACCAACCAGCGTATTTCGTTTTATAGAGGATCAATGCACGCGAGACCGTCCAGACAAGACGAATCCATTCAAACAGTCCCAGTCCCGGCCGGTAGGCAGGCTTGATCGATCGGGAATGGATGGCTTTTTTAAGCGCCGCTCCGGTCCCCCCTGCTGCTTCGAAGGTGGATACCTGCTTTTTGACCATCCAGCTGTGGTGAAAATCGGAAAACCCAACCGTTGCAAGGCCCAAGCTCCCGGCGAGGCGATCCAATCGCTCTTCCCGCGCAACGGTAAGAATCGAAAAGACCTGCGTGGCGTAGTTTCGGACTTCAAGGGCGACGTTGCGACGAACGCCCGGGGGTAACTTTTTCATGATTCTCCCTAGCCTGCTCCCAGACAGGGAACCGGCAAAGGGCGCATCAACATGGGGAATGGTCACGATCGCACCATATTGTCGGACTGCCTGGTTGATTGCGGAAGCAGTAGCCATGGTTGTGCGTTTAGTAGCCACGGACTCGCACCAGCTTAAAAACGCCGAATCCACAGGACCGGTTTTACTGAAAATGACGTCGCCGTCGGCAAAATGGACTTCGATCCCACTGACGGCCTGGATTTGATGCTCGTGGTCGCGGTTGTACTCGGCTACCTTGCGGTAGAGGACGGCAATGCCAGTGGTCGTATTGTGATCGGCAAGGCCCAAAAAGTCGATTTTAGAGCGCCCCGCAGCCTCAACAACGTCCGTAATCGAGCTGACGCCGTCGCTATCGGGCCCGTGGCCGTGGAGAGAAACACGAAATGTTTGAAGCGTCTTCATAGGGGCAAGAAGGGTCTATCCTACCAGCTTTTTCCTTGGATTGCAAATATCCTTCTGTTGGTTCTTGACATCATTCTTATATTATATTATTCTGTACAATAATGAACAGGATAAATATACTCCTTAAACAAAACCGGCGCCTTTTCCATACCGCTGATCTCGCGCTGTTATGGGGAATACACCGACCAAACACCCTCTACACGACTATCAAGCGCTATATCCAGAAAGGCATCCTGATCCCCATCCAAAAAGGATTGTACTCGGTTGTTCCTCTCACAGAGGTTGGCGCAGAAGCATTGGGGCTTGCAGCCATCCATACCTACGGGTATGTAGGCTGCGAAACGGTCCTGGCTGCCCACGGCGTCATCTTTCAGGAGGGACATGCCACAACGATCGTCTCCTCCATGTCCAGGAGGTTTACTCTGGGCGGATACTCCTTCCTGATCCGAAAAATGCGCGATGCATATCTCTATAACACCGCCGGTATCGACGAGACCGGAGGGATAAAAACTGCTACGCTTGCGCGCGCTGCTGCTGATATGGCCTATTTTCACCCGTCGTTTCATATGGATTGGCCCCGCGTGATTGATTGGAAGGCGGTCGGTACCATACAAAAGGAGGTGGGATTCTCATGAGCATAGAACTTGCGCACCCTGCCGATGCCATGCACAAAATGCAGCTCTACCGCCTCCTCATGGCGATCCTAGATGAACCTGATATCGCCCGCGCCGTTCGGTTTAAAGGCGGTACCTGCGCCGCGATGCTTGGCTGGTTGGACCGCTTTTCCATCGACCTTGATTTCGACTGTGCGCCGGATGCGGACAAAGCCGTTCTCCGGCACAGTCTTAGGCGTCTGTTTGACTCATTGCAATTGATGGAGAAAAAAGGAGGAGAGAGAGGGAACCTTTTGTTCGTCGTGGGGTATAAGGCTCCGACGGGAGCGCGAAACAGCATGAAAGTAAGCATCGTGGATACTCAGACTGCGACGAATGTCTATCATCCTTTATATCTTTCTGATATCAACCGGTATGCTCTGTGTCAAACCAAAGACACCATGGTCGCCAATAAACTCGTCGCCCCTCTCGATCGGCATGAGCACTACGGTACCGTTGCCGGCCGGGACATCTACGACATTGGCTATTTTCTTTCGCATGGGTACCCCTACCGCAAAGAAGTTATTGAAGAGCGTCGCGGCATACCGGTTGTCCAGCATCTGGAGGCGCTCATTGACTTTATCCGTGGAGCCGTCACTGACCGAATCATAGCTGAGGACCTCAACTACCTTCTGCCGGCCGCTTCGTTTCGTGCGATACGAAAAACACTCAAACAAGAGGTACTTGTCCTGTTGTCTGATGAGATCAACCGTCTCAATCGCGTAAATGTCCCATAATGGTTGACTTGAGAGGCTAATTTTAGTATACTCACGCTATGGAAATACAGTGCGGTGAACATGCGTGTTCATATAAACTCGATGGCGTTTGCGCCCTGGCTTCAAACATAAGAGAACAGCGTGATGCAGCCATGCGTGGGATTGGTGAAAATCCTGATTCCCGACCACGTCGGCAAGGACACTATAATTATGCCAGAGAAGAGGCAGTTGCAGCAAGAAAATACTGTAAAGACCCGGGACAGATAGAGAGAGCGCTTGCTGACAACCCGGAGACACTACCATGACACCAGAAATCAGCACAGAACTGAATGAACTTTTGACAAAGTGTGGCGTAAGCCTGACTGGCCAAGAACCAAGCCCAAATTGTACGCGTCTTGGACCAGGAGGATGCGCTAAGGCATGTAATCTACTGCGAGCGCTTGAAGATCGAGTCAGAACCGGAGAACTATCGGATGAGCGGCTCATAGAGTCAACCAAGCAAGAGGTATCGGGCACTCGATCCCATGGATGCACTGTGCTTGCCATTGACGAAGCACATTCCCGACCACCTCTGCCTCCGGCAGTTACCACCCGTTAAGACCACGCTCAAGGCTTAGCCTTGAAATTTTCCGGGCCGTCCTGACAGGCTAATTTTTAGTCACCTCCCATCCTTTCCCGTCGCTCACGACTTCAACATCTCCCTCCTGATCGGTTCGTAGCACCCGGACCCCTTTGTTTGCTAAGAGCGATAAAATTTCCTGTGCCGGGTGGCCATAACTATTTTTTCCGACCGAGATAACGGCAAGCTTTGGCTTGATCCATTCGACAAAAGCCTCACTCATCCCGGTCTTACTTCCATGATGCGGCACCTTTAGCACTTCGACCCCATCGTCTGATAATTTCATTCCTCGATACCCATCTTCAATACGTGTATCTGCATCGCCGGTAAATATCGCGTCAAAGCTCCCATAGCGCAGCCAGAAGACCAGCGAGTAATCATTGAGATCGCCGATACTTGCACCGAGAACGTTTCCTGCCGCTTTAGCAACCTGGGGTTGCGAAGGCCAGAGAAGCGAGAGCGAGGTAGGTCCTATGGCGATGTGTTCGCCGCTAGACGCGAATTTTTGCGGAATCTTTTTTTCATTGATTACGCCCAGAAATTCTTTGTAGATTTGGCTGGTGGCAGAAACATTTGAACGGACCACATAGTCTACCTGGTAACGACGCAAGACTTCGGGCAGACCGCCGATATGATCTTGTTGCGGGTGGGTCGCCAAAACGAGATTTATCTCGCGATCCCAAAATGGCATATGGCGACTCAGGCACTCGATGATTTTATTGTTGGGCCCGCCGTCGACCACCATATCCCGGCCATCAGGAAATCGGATGTAGGCGCCATCTCCCTGACCGACGTTGCAAAAGACGATGTGGAGTTTTCCGTCGGGAAGCGACGAGAAAAACGTAGCAAGAAGAATAAAGCCTGTAGTAATGCCACTAATCAAGAATCCGTAGCGTAATTTGAACATAAAGAGTAGCCTATATTATAGTTATTCTGTTTCTGCGCTAGCCTCAAAGAAATCCGATTGATATAGTATGCTTTAGTTAAAACCAAGGCTGGCAAACGGCAGGTGACTCGTTATATAGATTGCGCTAACAAGATATTCTAAAAATATCCATGCGACCCACGCCACCACCTGCCCGAGCGGCAACCAGATCCAACCAAAAATCGCGACGAGAAATCCCAGTACCGTGATCGGAACGACCGTCCAACCGATCAAAATATTTGAAAGTGGTGAGACCAGAGAAATGCGGTGGAACTGCATGAATATGAGAGGAATAGTAAACACTTGAGCAGCAAGGGTAATACGAAGGTTATCTTCAATAAAACTCCGTATAAATTGTATCGTGTCATTCCGGGCTCGACCCGGAATCCATTGTTTCTCCTGACTGGATCCCCCGTCTTGGCGGGGGATGACAGTCCTTTTTGTTCCAAATAATACAATCCCCAGCGTTGCCAATACAGATAACTGAAATGAGAGATCGCCAATCCAGAGGGGACGTAGCAATAGCATGATACCGACTGCCAGGATCAAAGTATAGAGCGACCAATATTGGCGACCAAGGCTTATAGCAATAAGACTGATTCCACCCATAATGCCTGCCCGTATGACACTTGGAGAGGGACCCACAAATAGTATAAACAGTATAATAATTACTATAGTTATCAGACTCGCCACTCGTTTGCTAAAAAACGGTCCCAGCGCTGCGGCGACAATAGCGGTAAGAATCGTGATGTTCATACCGGAGAGCGCCACAATATGGAGGGTGCCGGTTGCAACCAATGCCGCGTATAACTCTTTGGATAGCGTTGCCTTTGTACCAAAGAGGATCCCTGACAAAAGGCCGGCATGGGGTTCAGGCAAGAGCTGGTTGATGATGGTAGTGAAGGTTCCTACAGACATAGGCCATCCTCGGGCATTACAGTGCCAGTTGATTTTTGATCTTTTCAAAAACCGACTGACCGACAGCCTTCTTGGCAACAAGCTCTTCGAGTGTTTGATACGGACGGCCGGCAATAATTTTTTGGGCGGTAACCGGACCGATTCCTGCGAGAGTTTCGAGTTCTGACTGAGAGGCAGCGTTGATGGATACAAAATTATCGTTGGCAGGGTTCCACCCTGACAGACTCGTGTCGCCCGTTTTTGGGATATAGAGTTTAGCCCCATCGACCACTTTTGCTGCCCGGTTGATCGCCCCCGCAATTTTTTCTGCGTCTGCCTTATCAGATAATCCTCCTGCTGCGACAATGGCATCCTCTACCCTGCTGTCACCGGGAAGCTGATAGACCCCCGGGTTGACGATCGCTCCTTCTATATCAATATGTATAGTACCCGATACTATCCCTGCAACACTCGCCTCCTCGGAAAAAACGATGGGACTCGTTGTTTGGGTTGATTTGACAAGAAGAATGAGAGAAAGAGCAATAAGCCCGATGCTACAAACTCCCAAGATAATGGGAATTTTGTACGTTTGGACAAGCTTTGCAAACGCCGACTCATCCATACTTTCATTTAAACACAGTTACCTCTCATACGCTATTGCTCTTTGGACTAATTTTGGGTACTATTAAACTCTGTATGCGAGCAAAAGCTGAAGCACTGACATCTCTTCAGCGTGTGATCGACTACATTAATCCAAGCGCAGACCTCGAGCATATATATATCAAGCGGGAGCCAAACAAATCTTATAGGACGGTGCATCTACAGGAATTACCGGCTCATATACTTCAGGGTATAGCCGATCGTATCGGCGCTGAGCTAGCTGGAAAAACTGATCAACCAAATATTTTTTTTATCGGACTACCAAAACTCGCTCGACCGGTCGAGGGTGCCGAAACATATGCGGTCGTGTTTCAGAGTCCTGAAGCGGCGCTTGAATTAGGTATAAACCCAACAACAGGAAGAGCAATACCGGAAGACTAAGGTATGAACGAGTAGCCTTATAAAGATGAAACGACGAAATTGATGAGCTTCCCCGGCACGAAGATAACCTTTGTTATTGTTCCACTGAGATACTTTGAAATAGTTTGATTTTCTTTTACCATTGTTTCCACAGTCGCCTGACCCAATGCTTTGGCTGTATCAACGACAAGCGTCCCGCGAAGTTTGCCGTTGACTTGAACGACGATTTGGACTGTACTGACAACTAATTTCGATTTATCAAAGAGAGGCCATGGCTGCTGATGAATAGATGTCTTGTTACCCATGCGACTCCAGAGCTCTTCCGTCATAAATGGGGCAAACGGCGCAAGGATCAAGAGGAACTTTTGCAAGTCAGAACAAGCCAACTGCCCACGTTCCTCTCCCACTGCATTGATAAAAATCATCATTGCTGAAATAGCCGTATTATACCGACGCTTCTCAATATCATTACCCACCTTCTTTATCGCGACAGCAAGGGCCGTTTGAACCTTAGCACTCGAACTATTAGATTGCTTGTCTATCGTGGACAGAGCCATACGCCAGACTTTTCGGACCCACTTGGCAATCCCTTCCATTGCACTATCACGAAAATCCCCTCCTTGATCGTACGGTCCGGTAAACATGAGGTAAATCCGAAGGGCATCTGCGCCATAGAGGTCGATATACTGATCCGGATTAACGATATTCCCTTTGCTTTTGCTCATCTTGGCGCCGTCTTTAATAATTAATCCGTGAGCATAAAAATTTGGAAATGGTTCATCAAAATCAATATATCCCCAATCATGAAGCGCCATCGTAATAAAACGGCTGTACAGCAGATGCAACACGCTATGCTCTGCTCCACCGGTATACATATCCACCGGAAGCCATTTCTTCGTAATCTCTGGATCCCAAGGAAGGAATCCTTGTTTGTCACCCCGGACCTGATCCGGGGTCCACCCCACTTGAACACTGGATCCCGGCTCGGTGGCCGGGATGACATTGTTGACTGAAGGGTAGCGTAAAAAGTACCACGAACTATCTAAAAATGTATCAGAGACATCCGTCTCCCGGCGGGCGGATTTACCACAATTCGGACATGTCGTTTCATAAAATTCTTTATGAGTGGCCAAGGGGGCAACACCTGTACCTTTGGGTTGGTAGTCTTCAATCCTTGGTAAAACAACAGGCAGATCAATTTCGGGCACCGGCTGCCAACCGCATGTCTCACAGTAAATCATGGGTATCGGCGGACCCCAATAACGCTGCCTACTAATGAGCCAGTCCCGGAGGTGATAGGTCACCATTTTTTTTCCAAAGACTTTATCGGTGAGTTTTGCCCGGACAACAGGAAGGTTCATTCTCTTAGCAAATGCCATATCCCGATCATCGTAGGCGGGAACCCCCATAATCGCCCCCGTCCCGACTTCTCCCAAGACATACTCGTCAACAAACACCGGGATAGCTTTCTTTGTCGCCGGATTGACGACCTCTTTAACCTTTCCGGCCAGCCGATGGCTGGGAGACAAAACCACAAACACGCAGCCGAAAATTGTATCGGGCCGTGTGGTAAAAATCTCTATTTCGTCAAACAGTATCTTCGTCCCTTCTTTCTTCCCTATCCAGTTTCTCTGGGCAATCAGGACTTTTTCCGGCCAATTGAGCGTGCGGGTATTCTGCAATAGTTTTTCCGCATATGCGGTAATTCTAAAAAACCATTGTTCCAGCAGCTTTTTTATTACCGCATTCCCGCATCGCTCACATTTCCCCTCCCCGCCTTGCCGCGAGGCAGGAATAACCTGTTCATCAGCCAAAACCGTTTTACAGCTCGGACACCAGTTCACCTCGCTCTTTGCCCGATACGCCAAGCCACGCGTATACATTTGGACAAATATCCACTGCGTCCACTTGTAGTAATGGGGGTCATATGTTTCGACGGTCCGGGACCAATCGTACATCGCGCCGATTTTGTGAAGCTGATTGTAGAAATTTTTCTCGGTTACTTTAGCATGCTCCATGGGATGTTTCCCAATTTTCAGAGCGTAATTCTCACTGTGGATACCAAAGCCATCCAGCCCAATAGGCTCAAAGACGTCGTAACCGGCCATTCTCTTGAAACGACCATAAATATCACTCCCGGTGAATGCGTACATGTTGCCCACATGAAGGCCTTCTGCAGAAGGATATGGGAACATCATGAGATTGTAGAAGGGCTTTTTTGCGGCAGCAATATCTGTCCGAGATGATTCCATTGTGCTAAGTATACCCAAAACGAGTTTTAGCAGTCAACCATTTGTTTTGCTTTTTGTATGACTCTAAGACAACAGAACGCGCGGATATTTCTAAAAAGAGGGGCCTTGTTGCCAAATCCTCTCTCCTCAATATTTTATTTTGGATCTCTTTCATAGTTCTGTTGCGTATTATTTTTTATAACCAATATAAAAAAGTTCTCTCTTTCGGCTTGATTTACCGTTCTTTTTTAAAATTAGCATTCACATGCTATAACTGCCAATTGATTCCTGAGCCTCTTGCTAATAAAAAATATCCAGAACGAAGAAATAGTTATCTGTTCCTCGACGTTCGCGTCGCTACTAATACTATAGGTAGCACATATCATTACTACAAGCCTAATCACCTTCATAGCCTTTTCTATCAATCCGCATAATTACCGAATCCCGAATGCGGCTATTTATTTGGCATTGTTCGCTATGTGAGTAAATCGCACTATATCATTCAATATATATTGAATGATGTTATATTTTGATTCTATAAAATGAAGCTAAGTAACGATATGCGGTAATTCGTGAAATAACATCATTATCAAAATAGAACTCATAATTCCCCTTTTTATCTCCTCGATCTTTCTAGGACTCAACTACATCAACTGCCCCTTGACAGTATTATTATTATTAGTCTTAATGGAATATATGCAGAAATTATTCGGAGTTAATGAGTCTAATGTCCCGATCTATCAAGACATTCTCAAACCTGCCTTTTTTTCCTTTTTAACCGCACAGGGAGCTTCCCGCAAAACACAGAAAAATTACTGGTCAGATGTTGCTGCCTTTATTTCCTGGTTTATTGCCGCAACGTCTCTAAGTATCAATCAACAAAACAATCATCCCGGACTGCTCTTACAAGCTCTCTTGCCAAATCACATCAATGACTACCTTCAGTATCAGCTTCAACAGAAAATTTCGACAGCAACCATCAATCGCCGGCTCTCGAGCCTTCGCATCTTCTTCAACTGCGCCCTCGAAATGACCTGGCTCTCTTATCACCCGATGGAAGGGATTGCTAATATTAAAATGGGCCATCCCGACGGGCCATCCACACATATCGCCCTACTCAAACAATTCGAAGAACACCTAAAAAACCAGCAGATCGGAAAAGCAACAATAAAAAATTATCTCAGTGACGTACGACAATTTTTGCGTTGGAAACACACTGCCTATGGATCTGAATAAAACCCACGTAGACGACTATCTCAATAGTCTCGGGAGTACCGGCCTATCCAAAGCGTCGATCAATCGAAAGCGCTCGGCGCTCTCGAAATTTCTCGCGCTTCAACAACCTCACGAAGTCTCTTCGCGTCATATTAATACTAATAAGGGCCCATCTTCTTTTCTCAAGATGATGGGCGTCACGACTGTAGGAGCAATTCTTGTCGTAGCAATCCTTCTGGTAAACCGCCAATCACAGGTTTTCCGAAGAATTTTTTCACTGGCCCAAACCAACGATGCTCAACCTACGCTTACCCAACAATCAACCCAAAGCAATCTGACCGCGGTTGCTTCTGCATCACCGTGGATACTTTTCTACAAAGGGACCATACTGGGAGCACAAAACCAACCGCTGAGCAAATCTACCGCGATTCAGTTTGCTCTCTACCGCACGCAAACCGGCGGCACACCCGTCTGGTCGAGTAAGCTCTGGCAGCTGAACCCAGACCAAAGCGGAGACTTTAGCGCGCGGTTAGGAGACAGCACGCAGGGCGACACGCTCATCCCCCAGGATCTTTTTTTCCGCGAACAAGAGTTGTATTTAGGCATGAGAGAGGAAAACGGCGACGCGTTTACTCCACGACTTCGGATCGCCACCGCAGCACAAAATACAAACGGGTCAGGACCAATGGTCAGTAGCGAAGGCGTCCTGGTTCTTTCTGCACAAGATCCGGCAATTATTGCAGAAAATGGCACGTTTAAGATTCAAGGACAAGAGATAGTAATCCAAACCGCTCCCCTTTCCAACGGCAATATTACGCTCTCGCCGGACGGCGAAGGGCAAGTCAATGTGCGCTCGGCAGTGACTACGGGCAATATCATCGATATCCGCGATGCCAATTTAACGAGCGGCAATGTGATTTACGCCAATATCGCCAACAGAAATACCGACTATAACTTTCTCAAATTTACCAATGGCCCCGGAGATCTTTTACACTTTCAAATCGACGGAAACGGCAATACCTATGTGGGCGGCAATACAAGCATTGACGGCAAACTCCTGGTTGACGAATTGGGAGCGTATACAACCAACTCAATTGCGTTTGACAATAGCATTACCTTCAAAAATACCGCAACGATTTCAGGCGCTGGCAGTCTCACCCTCTCCCCCGTCTACCTCAACATTCCCACATCGATTCGAAATGATACGACGATCAATAACGGGCGCGTTCAGTTTAATGACGATATTCAGATATTTGGGTCTGAATGGGTGTCAGGATCGCTTGAAGTCAATGGGAGTGCTGACTTTAATCAAACCGTGTTTATCGATCAGGGACTGGGCATTAATCGAAATTCTTTGCAAGAAAATATGCTCTTCGATTTGGCAGGCAACGCAACAATCTCGGGCTCTCTTTCTCTTGGACCCAATATCCGCGGGTACGTCGGCGAATGTACCGCAAGTAGATCTGGAATGATGTATTACGATGGAGTAGATCGCCTTTATTACTACTGCAATGGATCAGAATGGATTTCTGTTTTATCCGGGGGTACCGGAGCAACCGGCTCTGTAGGAACAACTGGGGCGACTGGTTCAACGGGAACAACTGGGGCGACGGGAGCAGCCGGTCCGACAGGATCGACAGGGAGTACAGGCGCAACAGGCGTCCAAGGCCCAACAGGATCGACCGGAGCCACAGGAAATACTGGATCTGCCGGCCCGACAGGATCAACCGGAGCTTCTGGTGAAGCGGGACCGACAGGAGTAAGCGGCGCAACGGGAACGACTGGGGCAACGGGTGCTGCCGGGCCAACGGGATCGACAGGAGCTTCTGGTGCTACCGGAGCCACAGGATCTGCCGGGCCAACGGGATCGACGGGAGGAACGGGAGCAGGCGGCCAAGCAGGACCGACGGGAACAACCGGATCAACCGGTGATGCAGGACCGAGCGGATCGACAGGAGCCACGGGTGTTGCCGGACCAAGCGGCTCTACCGGGGCAACCGGAGGAACGGGAGTTGCCGGTCCATCGGGTTCGACTGGCTCTACCGGGGCAACCGGAGGAACGGGATCTGAAGGACCAACGGGAGCGACTGGTACAACGGGAATAGCCGGATTCGGCGGACCCACTGGTGGAACCGGAGCCTCCGGAGCGACCGGCGCAACTGGTGACGCAGGACCGACGGGGTCAACGGGAAGTACCGGAACCACAGGCGTTGCCGGATCGACTGGGTCTACCGGAAGTACAGGAAGCACGGGAAGCACTGGAGCCACGGGACAAGCTGGACCGACTGGACCGACTGGTGCGTCAGGCGCTGCTGGTGTTAATGGTCCCACAGGGACAACAGGAGCAACGGGAGGGACTGGAGCTGCCGGACCAAGCGGCTCTACCGGGGCAACAGGAGCCACAGGATCAACAGGAACTACGGGAGCAACCGGAAGCGCTGGGCCAACGGGATCGACGGGCTCAACGGGTATGACTGGAGCCACGGGTGTTGCCGGGCCAACAGGAGCAACCGGTACGACAGGAATAGTAGGTAATGCAGGGCCTTCGGGTTCAACGGGTTCGACCGGAACTACGGGAGGAACGGGAGCTGCAGGGCCTTCGGGTTCAACGGGTTCGACC
>Ga0209541_10010959_pt1 | contig 14303 bp, 15 predicted proteins | sample RifCSPlowO2_01_FD_184027 | JGI IMG/M metagenome (GOLD analysis project Ga0209541, IMG submission 184027) | Groundwater microbial communities from Rifle, Colorado - Rifle CSP2_plank lowO2_0.1 (SPAdes) (version 2) | ecosystem: Environmental > Aquatic > Deep subsurface > Groundwater | place... | reverse complement strand
ACAAGATATCGACATGGGTGATATTTTGGGATACAGTGGCAATACCGGTTATTCAACCGGCCCGCATTTGCATTTTGGAGTTTTTGTATCAAAAGCGATTGTTATATCCAGCGATTACAAGAGTCGTATATGCGGCACATTTCTAACTCTTCCGCTCTCTGCACCGAATGGATATCTAAACCCGCTTTCATATTTACCTTATAGCTGAAAAGAACGATAAAGATCTCGCAAAATAGTGCCATTACTACGCATTGATGTTGTAGTTTATTGTGGTATAATATCAACAATAGAGGATATGAAAAAAAACAATACAGGACTTATACAGTTTATCATTCTTGTCGTAGTTGTTATTCTCCTTTTAAGCTATTTCAATATTGACATCCGCGGAATTGTTGAATCTCCGCAAACGCAAGCAAATTTTAATTATATCAGCGGCTTCATTAAACTTGTCTGGGTCGACTATCTCTCTCGCCCAGTTCTTTATTTTTGGAATAATATATTCATCAACCTTTTGTGGGAAAGTTTTGTAAGTAACTTAGAGAGGATAAAGAGGGGAGAGTCGTCTGATTTTGAACTCAATGCGCCATATGTTCCCCTTTCTCCTGTGCAATAAGTTCGAACAAAACCGTCCGCCAGCTGGCGGACGGTTTTGTTCGAAGAGCTTTTTACAATAAAAAGGACTTGGGACTATAAAAGTCGTTCAAGTAATTCTTCCGGAGATTCTACAATTTCGTGAACTAGTTTACCCGGAGACGGCTCTTCGTATAGGCCATTTGGGTAGTGCCCCATAAGCGTTTTTTTATGTAAAGCGTAGATAGTTTTTCCAAGCGCCGCTGCGGCAAAGAGCTCTCCTGCCGTATTTACGCCAATATAGCCGTCTTTATTAAAGATAAAACAGACATCGGCCACTCGTACCTTCCTGAAAAGATGGTCGTATACTTTTCCGGCAACAGTATTTTTGTACATGTTGTTTAAAAGCCGATCTTTCTCGTGCTGGTTTAAAAAACTTTCAGGATGATCCTCGAAATTTGGTTCAAGCACCATAATATGACTTCCCCTTGCTTTTGCGCATGAACGCAGCCTTTCAATAAAGGTCTCCATCTCGTTTTTAAATCTTTGGCTCGAACAAAAAACAACACTCTTCATATTTTATCTTCTCTTGTAAATATTATTTAATCATATTAGAAAAAGAGTTACGCGCAATTGTGGGCAACTCTTTCTAGAAGGCTAAATTCCCATTTTCTGTAACATAAAGCACCAAACAAGCTCTAAACCCGGATTTTTTTGCCACTCTTCATCAGCGGCGATTTTTATTGTTGCTTTTCGTAGGTCAAAATTATGTGTTAAAAAACCGTGCTTTTTCAAAAAAACAATACTTTTATCTCTTAACGCCCCTAACTCTTCAGGGGAGGCCCAAAACGTTTCTTTTGCGTCAGACCCTGCTTGTGGCGTGCCGTCCCATTTGGCGGCTTCAAACACTTTCCACTCATGCCCGCGTCCGTCATCTCTTTTGCACGGATTCATTAATGTTCCACCCCACAATTCTTTAAGTTCCGAAATGGCGATACGGACCTCTTCAAGAGCTTCTTTTTTTGCAGCATCTTCAAAGGTGTCTCCATCCAAGTGGCCTGCTACAAAAGCAAAAGAAACAGGGAAGTTTTTTCTTTTTATGAGGAGTAAAGAGTTGCCGTGACGTATAATGACCCCAACGCTTTTATTATCGCATGTCTTCGGCATGGCCATTCTTCGAGCGGAGTTTCTTATTAAAATTTAACATGGAAATAGCGGTTTTGGCAATTTTTCATCCGCCTAAATCTTGTTACTGCAATTTTGCAAACAATTCTTTTGCGGTTTTAACTATTTCAGTGAAAAGTATATTGCGGCAAATTTCTCCACCTGATTCGTAGGGTTGTTCGGACTCAAAGGCGTAGATGATCATTCCTTTTCCATGAGCATATCCAAGCTCTAGGGTTGTATTAATCCCTAGATAACCATTTTTGTTGTAAATATAGCAGACATCAGCCTTTCTTATTCTTTCAAAATGGGAATGGACCATTGCAGGGACTTGACCGCGATATTCCTGATCCCTTAACCGCTCTTTTTCTTCTTTTTTAACAAAATCGCTGCTTTGACCTTCAAAATTTGGTTCAAAAACTATCGGGGCGCCAAGTTTTTTAAGTTCTTTTACCAAATCTCTTATCTCACTTTTATACCGCTGTGATCCGCAAACAACGAGAGATTTCATACTATAAATGTCTTCGCGGCTCTGGATTACAAGTCGTTAAGACAAAATTAAGTTTATATGTTAACTGTAACATTGCTTGAATGCTGGTGCAAGAATATGGATATCTCATTTTGCTTAAGTAAGTTAAAGTACGTCGCAAAATGTATATTGTGCGACGTATAGATACTTTATGCATCTTTAACCATCGATGTTTTAACCCTGCCCCCCTTCGTTTTGCTATATTGGGAGACGCTTGTTTTTTTTGAGAAATTCTATATACTTTTTCTAATCCTCTAAAATTCTAAAAATTAATAACCAATAACCATATGGCACACAAAAAAGCAGGCGGAACAGCGCATAATTTGCGCGATTCAAATCCGAAATATCTTGGAATCAAGCTTTCCCAAGGAGAAAAAGCGCATCCAGGATCTATTATTGTTCGCCAAAGAGGAACAAAAATTATTCCAGGCAAGAACATTGGTGTTGGCAAAGATCACACGCTTTTTGCATTAAAGAACGGGACTGTCAGTTTTCGAGAAGTGCGAAAAATAAATTTCAACGGAAAAACAGTAAGAAGAAACGAAGTTTCTATAATGTAACTATTTTTCTTCTTTTGCGGTATTTGTTTTTACTATAAGAGTGAATTGAATTAAATTTTTGGGAATGCCGGCCTTTATTACATATTCGCCGGTTTTTTTTATCTGGCTCTCAGGAAAAATATATTCTTTCTCAATCAAAATAGAGAGTTGCTCTTTGATGAGTTGCGCCAAATCATTTTTGCCAATACTCGCAAAAAGACTCCCCTTTTCGCTGGCAGGGACGACAAGCGTAATTTTTTTTCCTTCTAAGCGTCTCAAGGTTTCTTTAAACGCTTCTTTGTCCGAAATCTTTTTCTTTTTACTTTCTTCTTGTATTCTTTCTATCCGTACGATCTCTTGCCCAGTTGCATATATCGCCTCCCCTCTTCGAATAAGAAAATTTCTCGCATAACCGCGAGCCACATTCTTTATCTCATATTTTTTACCGACTTTTGCAATATCTTTTAATAGAATTACTTTCATCTCTTTATAAATTATAAATTAAGCAAAATCTCTACCGCTTTTTCAAGTTGAGGGTCTTTCCCTTCCTCGCGATCTTTTTCGGTCATTTTAACCTCAAACGCAGGGGTTAAACCGCCTTTTGATATAGAATGTCCGCCAGGAGTTTTCCATTGGGCAATAGTGAGTTTTAAGGACGTATCAGAAGTAACTTTCAAAAGTTCTTGAACAGACCCCTTTCCAAATGTTTTTTCACCGATAAGCTGCGCAATGTTATATTCAGAAAGCGCTCCCGCAAGAATTTCGGAAGCGGATGCAGAACCGCCGTTAACGAGAATTACCATTTTCAAATTCTCGCCGAATATGTTATATCCCCTGCTCCTGTGGACAATATCATCTTTTCTTCCCACAAAATCCTCAACTGTTACTGTTTTACCTGCCGGCAGAAACCAACTTGCAATGTCTACTGCGGCTTCAAGAAAGCCACCAGCGTTTCCCCGAAGATCAAGAAGAAGTTTGTCGTAGTTAGATAGTACGAACTCACGCAGCGCTTCTCTGAACAAACCAGGAGATGTTGCGGAAAAATTGTATAGTTTTATTACAAATATCCCGTCATCCCTCTTTTCTGTATCAATGGTTGGTATTGCAATAATCGCTCTTACCATCGTTACATCAAACGGTTCATTTACTCCCTTTCGCGCGATGGTGAGAGTCACGGGAGTTTCAATTTCTCCTCGTATCATTCGTACTGCTTCGTCGATTGATAAATGTTCTGTGCTCGTACCGTCTATTTTCGTTATGCGATCGTTTGTAAGAATACCCGCTTTTTCCGCTGGCGTGTTTTTAAGAGGGGCAATGACGGTTAATACTTCATCACGTATGCCGATTTCTATGCCGACACCGCCGAAATTTCCTGACAAAGTTTCTTCAAATATTTCTGCGTCAACTGGTGGCAGAAATACAGAATAGTCATCGTTCAAAGATCCAACAAGTCCTTCGATTGCGCCCCATATTTTCTCTTGATCAGTTGTTGTTCCATTAATTGGAGCGAATTTTTCGTTTATTAAATTCCACACTTTCCAAAATGATTCAAAATCAGTTTGAGTGGATTCAAAAACAACAAGCGGTTCCTTATTAACGATAGAAGCCATTTTCTCAATGGTCTGCGTATTGTTCCTGCCCACAAGAACACCAACAAAAAAAATGCCACTGATGGCTATGAGGATGACGATACCACCCCACACATAAAGAGAACGACCATGAATCATTGGATATAAGTATCTCAAAATGCAGTCTTGTAGTCAAACAGCCAAAAAGATATAATAAAATAACGAATAGAGTGAATATATTTTATTGCTATGTTCAAAAAATATACTCATAAAAATATTACGTGGATTGACGTGGAGGCTCCTACAAAAAATGATATACAAACCATTGTGAATGACTACCCCATTCACCCGCTTGTCGCAAATGAGCTACTTTCCCCGACGCTTCGTCCAAGAATCGACCTTTATGATACGGTTGTGTATCTGATTTTGCATTTTCCGACCGTTGTTCACTCACATTCAGAAAAAACAGAGCAAGAAATTGATTTTATTGTAGGAAAAGATTTTATTCTTACCGCCCACTATGAAGCTGTTGATAGCCTTGTAGAGCTTGCAAAACGTTTTGAAGTTGACGCCATGCTTCAAAAGGAAGATATTGGAAATCACGCTGGATTTCTTTTTTTCTACATTCTTCAGCATTTGTATATGGACGTTGCGCAAGACCTCGAATCAATTGGTAATTCTTTACACAAAATAGAAAAAGCGATTTTTTCAGGAAGAGAACATGAAATGGTTTATGAAATTTCACGTGTAAGTCGGGAGCTTCTTGATTTTAAACAAGCCATAAGATTACATCAGGAGGTGCTTGATTCCTTTGATCCCGCAGGGAAAAAATTATTTGGCGAAGAATTCTCATACTACATCCATGCTATTTCTGGTGAATACTATAGAATCGCTGCAACCCTAGAAAGCAATATTGATGTTTTGGCTGAACTTCGTGCAGCTAATAATTCGCTTTTAAACACAAAAACAAACGATATAATGAAAATTCTCACTATTATGGCGTTTGTTACTTTCCCTCTTGTTTTACTAACATCTCTTTTTGGAATGAATACGGCATATCTTCCTATCGTTGGAAAACCAAATGATTTTTGGATAATTATTGGCATGATGATGACCATTGCCTTTGTTCTTTTTGCTATTTTTAAATTTAAAAAATGGCTTTAAGGAAATACAAAATGAAATGAAAAAATGAAAAATAAAATCGTGTCTATTTATCTCTACAATACGCTAACTCGTAAAAAAGAACTGTTCAAGCCCCTTAGAGATGGGCATGTTTCAATGTATCACTGTGGTCCGACAGTCTATGATTTTGCCCATATAGGCAATATGCGGTCATATATATTTGCGGATACGCTTCGGAGAGTGTTCGAATATGGCGGTTATAATATAAAGCAAGTCATCAATATCACTGATGTAGGGCATCTTATTTCAAATGAAGATGAAGGAGTCGATCGAGTAGAAGAAGCGGCTCGTTTAAAAAAACAAAGCACACACGAGATTGTTGAATATTATTCAAAGGCCTTTTTTGCTGATTTAAAACGCCTCAATATAAAAACAAAAGAGACCATATTTCCAGAAGCAAGTAAACATATCACAGAACAAGTTGCGTTGCTTGCTGAACTTGAAAGACGCAAATTTACCTATAGGACGAATGATGGTATATATTTTGATACGTCAAAAATCCCAACATACGGAGCGCTCGGGAATATTCATGCGAAGAACCTCAAGGAGGGCGCTCGCGTGAAATGGAATCCAGAGAAAAAGCACATCACTGATTTTGCTCTTTGGAAATTTTCTAATCCGCATGAATCCGAGTCCAATCTGCATAAATATGTATTGATGAAGCGACAACAAGAGTGGGACTCCCCATGGGGTCGCGGATTTCCCGGCTGGCACCTTGAGTGTTCGGCTATGTCAATGATTTATTTAGGGGAAACCATCGATATTCACACGGGTGGCGTTGATCACATACCGGTTCATCATACGAATGAAATCGCGCAGTCAGAGGCGGCAACAGGAAAACCTTTTGTGAATTATTGGCTTCACAACGAATTCATTATTGTTGACGGGCAGAAAATGGCAAAATCTTCTGGAAATTTCATTACTATAAACGATATTATTAAAAAAGGATTCAATCCACTCTCGTATCGCTACTGGCTTTTGCAAGGACACTATAGGACGCCGCTTAATTTTACATGGGAGGCCCTTCAAGGCGCAGAGAACGCTCTCTCGAAACTTTATGAGCATTATTTCGAACTTTCTCACGAAAAAGGTAAGATTGAAAATACCTATGAGGCGGATTTTATAAAAGCCGTATCTGACGATCTTGATTTTCCAAAAGCGATTGCTATTATGTGGCGTCTTGTGAAAGACGAGCAGGTGGATAACCGCGATAAAAAAGAAACACTATTTGCGTTTGATGCTGTTTTGGGAATTGGAATTTCTGCTGTTCGTGCAACAGAAATCCAAGAAAAAATTTTACTTCTCATAAAGAAACGCGAAATGGCCAGAAAACAAGGAGACTGGAAGGAGGCTGACTCCATCCGTGAAGAGGTGCGAAAACATGGCTTTGATATTAAAGATACTCCCCAGGGCCCACGTACTCTTCCCGTTTTTTAATTCATCCCCCTCGCTGCTCTCAACGCCAAGAGCAACGAGCTCTCAAAACGAATCCTGTTTTATGGTTATGATAGTTAGCAAGAAATGATAGGCGTGGTGCTATTTCTAGAATGGCATGAAGGGATAGCGTCGCAAGTCGTCTTATATAAGACATTAATTTAGCCACGGCGTAAGACCGCATAAATCTATTCTTTTGTACGGCGTGTTGATACTTCTCCACAGATTGACCACAAGTTGTAAAGATTACAAGGACTCCCCTTTTGATTTGTACATGTTACAATAATTTCCAATGAAGACCGAGAATGGCAGTATGGTGAAAATTCCTCCTCAAAATATTGAAAGCGAGAAGGCACTTTTGGGTTCTATTATGCTTCGTCCGGAAGCAATGCACGATATTATAGATGTTGTTTCCAAAGATTCTTTCTATGGAGCTCGACATAGAGCCATTTTTGATACAATGCTTGATCTCCATACGAAAAAAGAGCCGATTGATCTTTTATCGCTCACGTCGCGCCTTAAAGAAAGGGAAGAGCTTCAAGAAATTGGCGGACGCATTTATTTAACAGAGCTTGTTCATGCGGTTCCTGCTTCTACGAATGTCAAATACTATGCGGAAATTGTGCAAAAAAAATCAATACTTCGAAATCTTATCAATGCGTCAGATTTTATCGGAAATCTTGGATATGACGAAGAATCAGAACTTGAAGAGATTCTTGATTCTGCAGAAAAAAAGATTTTCGAAATTACCGGAATAACGGTTGGAAGCAAATTTATAAAACTGAAAGACGGTCTTGAAGAGGCATGGGAGCGCATTGACAAGCTTCATAAATCTAAAGAAAAAATTCGCGGTGTTCCTACTGGTTTTGCGGCTCTCGACAACCTTCTTTCTGGACTTCAAAAATCAGATCTTGTTATTTTAGCAGCGCGTCCTGGAATGGGAAAGACAACGCTTGCGCTTGATATAGCTCGGCATGCGGCTGGAGATCACGAAGTTCCTGTTGGAATTTTTTCTATTGAAACGAGTTCTCAGCAGTTAGTGGATAGAATGCTTGCCGCTGATTCAAGGGTTGATGCATGGAAGCTTCGTACCGGCCAGCTTAAAAACGATGAAGATTTTCTCCAGATACAAAACTCTCTCAATAAATTGTCACTTGCTCCGATTTTTATTGACGACACACCATCAAATGGAATTCTGCAGATGCGCTCTGTCGCCCGTAAACTTAAACGGGAACAGAACCTGGGGCTTCTCATAGTTGATTATTTGCAGCTCATAATGACTCCAAGGCGGTATGAATCAATGGTTCAGCAGGTTACTGAAATTTCACGTTCATTAAAAGGCCTTGCTCGTGAACTTAATATTCCCATTCTTGCGCTTTCACAACTGAATCGAGCCGTGGAACAGCGTCGAGACAGACCAAGACTTTCTGATTTAAGGGATTCTGGATCTATTGAGCAAGATGCCGATGTCGTGATGTTCATCCACAGAAAAGATAAATACCAAGATGCCTCCGAGAGAACAAACATTGCGGAGATACTGGTTGAAAAGCATAGAAATGGTCCCACAGGGCAAGTCGAGCTTTATTTTGATGAAAAACGCAATACATTTTTGGATTTGGAGAAGAAGAAAAATTATTCTGAATATGCCAACGAAGATAAAACAGGTGAGGAATTTTAATTTTCATTTATTAATGCCTAAATGCGTTATTTCAAATGTTAATAGCTAAGATATGTCTCATATCGATCGCCTAACTGCTCTTTTTAAAGAATTTCCAGGCATTGGAAGTCGTCAAGCAAAGCGTTTTGTATATTTTTTGCTAACCTCAAAACCTTTTTTTGTCCGGGAACTTATTGATTCTATAGAGTCCCTGCGAGGCAATTTTAAACAATGTGCTTTATGCTCAATATTTTTTGATGCTAGAGGGCAAGAAACCGTGATATCGTGCACTTTGTGTTCAGACAACGAGAGAGACAAGAAAACGCTCATAATAGTTGAGAAAGATGTCGATGTGGAAAATATTGAAGCGAGCGAAAGGTACAAAGGGCGTTATTTTGTTTTAGGAGGACTTTTGCCTCTTTTTGGTGCTAAAAATAGCGCACTTCCTCGTTTGGTAGAGTGCCTAAACACAGTTCGTACATACAAGCAAGATGGTAGCCTTCAAGAAATTATCATTGCATTGAGTGTTCACCCAGAAGGAGAAAATACAACTATGCATCTTCAAAAACTTTTTGAGCCGATTATTGCGAGGAGCACAATCAAGGTCACGTGTCTCGGAAGAGGACTTTCAACTGGAACAGAATTGGAGTATTCTGACAGCCAAACGATAAAAAATGCGCTTGAAGGGCGACGTTAATTACTAACTCAAATTCATTGTTTTCCCATCTCAACGGCTTGGTCAAGTTTTACTGAAAGAACCCTTGAAATACCGTCTGTGGTGGTAGTTACTCCATAGAGCATCCCTGCCTGCATCATTGTTGCTCTGTTGTGGGTGATTATGATAAATTGTGTTTTTTCTGAAAGATTCTGAAGCAATGCGGCAAATTTTTTTGAATTCGCTTCGTCAAGAGCCGCATCTGTCTCGTCAAGAACAATAAATGGCGGCGGATGAACAAGGACTGTCGCAAAAATTAATGCGATCGAAGTAAGCGCGCGCTCCCCACCAGAGAGCGATTGAAGCCCCTTTAGCCGCTTTATCGGTAGCGTGATTGCAATATCTATCCCCTCCGCTTGTTCGTCTTCTTGTGATAGCTCTTGTGATATGTCGGATATTTCTTCTGAAATTTCCGTTTCTTGTTTTCTTGTTTTATGCGGAAGTTTTATAATTTTTACTGATGCTTTTCCGCCTCCAAACATTAAAGAAAAAAAGTCCTGAAAATGCTTATTTATTAATTTTATTCCGTCATTGAACTCCAAATCTATCTTCCCTCCCAATTCCTTGATAAGGTTTTTAAGCGATAAAGAGCTTTTTTCGAGATCCTCAATTTCTCGCTCAAGGAATAAGTCTCGCTCTCTTGCCTCATCGTATTCGTGCAAGACCTCCTCTCCGCCGCTTCCGACATCTTCTATTTTTATTTTAAGCCGTTCGATTTTTTGTCTCCGTTTTCCTTGCTCTACTCTCTGTTCACTCGAGTATTGCTGATTTTCTACAGTGTCTTGTATTATATTTTCAATATTTTTTCCCACATAGTGCATTGCTTCAACCATTTCTCGTTTTAAACCCTCCTCCTCTGTTTGTATTTTTTCTGACTTAACAGAGATAAGTTCAAGACGCGTGACAAGCTCATTTCTTCGCGTTCTCAGGTCAAATAATTTTTTTTCTATAGCATGCCATACATCTTGCCCTTGTTCCAAAAGCTCTTTTGCTTGAAGATATTTATCGTGTAGTTTTATCTCGTTCTGGTTTATTGAAACAAGCGATTGCTCAGTCTCTTTTTTTCTTTTTTCTGTTTCAGTATACTCGTGTGTACTCATTCCTTCCCGTTCAACGGCAACCTTATCTTTGAGGGCAGCATTTTTTTCCCAGAATATTTCTACTACCTCCTGTATGTTTTTGATAATGGATCTAAGCGAAAGAGGATCACTTATGTTTTCTGCTCTTGAAACGATTTCCCGGATGTTTTCTCGAAAAGCCTTAAATGTTATAAGTTCAATAAGAATACTACCGCCATAGGCGCTTCTTCCTTCAGCTTGCTCTTTTTTTCTTCGAGATTCATATTCAAGAATTCCCTCAAGCCGACCTAACGATCTTGAAATTGTCTCTTTTTTATTTCGGATCACATAGAGCTCTTTTTCTATATTTTTGATTTTTACTCCACCGTCTTTCTCGCTTTCTATTTTCTGAAGTTCCACCTCGTTTTTAGTAATTGATTTTTCTATAAAACCAAGCTCTTCTTTTGGACCACATTTTTCATCCTCAATTTTCTTTTTTTCCTTTTTAATATATAAATTTTCCTCTCTCAAATATTGTATATATAAATCTCTCAGTTCCTCTTTAAATTTTTCCGCTTGGTGTATTTTTTTAACTTCTTTTTCAAGAAACCTGAGGTGTGGCGCGATTTCTTGTCTGAGCGCTTTCGCGTGACCAAGATTTTCTTCTGTTTTTTTTAACTTTCGTTCGCTTTCCTCTCTTTTAAATTGATAAATTTTAAGGCCAAGCGCATCTTCTATCATATTGCGTCGCTCCTTAATCGATGCGTTAAGAATCCTGTCTGCTTCTCCTTGCGAAATAATATGGTGACTCGAAATTCCTATATGGAGGGACGCGAGGAGCTCCACAATGTCTTTTAAGCGTATCGCAGATCCATTTAGAAGATATTGGCTTGTTCCGTCTCTGAATATAACTCTTTTAATTTCCACCTCATCATAATCGAGTCCAAAGATGCGATCGGTGTTATCAAACGTAATACTTACGCTTGCTCGGTTAAGGCGAGGGACGGTTCCTGACCCGTTCCAAATGAGATCTTCCCCTCGCTTGCTACGAAGGGATTTCATTGATTGTTCTCCAAGCACAAATAGAAGAGCCTCGACTATATTCGATTTGCCAGATCCGTTTGGCCCGACAACAGATGTAATGGTATTCTTAAATTCAAAAACGCTCTGACGAGCGAATGATTTAAATCCTAAAAGTTCTAAACGCTTTAGGCGCATGCTAAAAATTTAAGATTTTAGATTTCTTTGACCGAGAGCTTGGTAAACATATCATATATAGCAAATCTTATCTCTTTAATCATAAATATGAAATTTCTTTAACCCCATCTTTTTTTCTTAAGCGCCTCCATTGCGGCTTCCTGCTCGGCTTCTTGTTTTGATTTTCCGTCTCCTTCTGCAACAAACTCGCTTTTGATATAAACACCAACGGTAAATTTTTTGTCATGATCTGGCCCGGCCTCTCTCAGCAATTTATATGATGGGGTAATGCCTACCAATTCTTGCGCTTTTTCTTGGAAATAGCTTTTTGAGTCCTGCCAAAGACGTTTTTTTAGAACGGTTTCTAGGCGGTAGTAAAGATTTTGAGCAATAAATTTTTCTGCTACCGCGTATCCGCTATCAAGATAAAGTGCCCCAACCGTGGCCTCAAAGGTATTTGCTAAGATATATTGACGTGCTCTCCCGGTGTCACGCGCTTCTCCTTTTGACAGCAGAAGAAAATCATTCATTCCAACTTCTTGCGCGGCCCGAGAAAGTGTATTTGTGTTTACAAGGGCAGAACGGTAAGCGGTTAAATCTCCCTCGGGTTTCTCTGGAAATTCTTTAAAAAGATAAAGGGTTACGGCAAGCTCTAAAACAGCATCACCTAAAAATTCTAGACGTTCATTGTGAAAAAATCCGCTTTTTGGGTTTTCATTGAGAAACGAGCGATGAGTGAACGCCTGTCTTAAAAGGTTTTTATCCTTAAATTTTATCCCGATTTTCTTTTCAAATTCACTGAAATCAATTTGTTTCATGGGGCCTAATGCCTAACACCTTTTTAGCTATATTTTTTTGTTAATAATTTTATTCCTTTGGCGACGATTGGGATTATGTCATCATACATATCTTTTTGCGGGAGATTATCAAGCGGAAACCACTCTGCCTTATCAAGGCCTCCTGAAGTGCCCAAAACAAGTTTTTGAAATGGTGCTTCTGCCAAGAAATAAGTGACTCGTTTTCGTATTTTCCCTTTTTCCGGGTCAGAGGCTATGTACTCATTTTCTCCGATTTTCTCCTTTATTGTAATAAGGACACCGATTTCCTCTTTCAGTTCTCTGATAGTTGCCTCTTCCTCTTTCTCTTTTGGCTCCATTTTTCCTTTTGACAGCGTCCAATGGCCAAAGACATCATGAACAAAGGCAAGATATGTAGTTTCTCTATTTTTTGCGTATACTACTCCCCCTCCGAGATGCTCAAGCGGCATTTTTGATTTATCAATGTTTTTTTTGGATTTCCTTTTTTCGTCTTTCCCTGGCTCTCCCAGTTCACGGTACACAGCACCCAAAACGCCATTTACGAATTTACTGCTTGTAGAGCCGCTAAACGACTTCGCAAGCTCTATTGATTCATTGATTGCAACTTTCGATGGGACTTCGTCTTTGTTGGCGAATAGAAGTTCATAAAGACCAAGCCGGAGAATATTCCTGTCAACAATGGATATTTTTTCAATCGGCCACTCGGGGGCTGCTTTTTCAACTATGGCGTCTATTGTTTTTCTTTTTTTAAGGATATTCTTGACGAGCTCATTCATAAATGAAAAATCTCCCATGCCGGGAGCGAACTCGCTCACATTTCTTTTAAGAATCTCTGAAATTACTCCATCGTTGCATCCATTAAAATCCCACTCAAAGAGCGTTTGCATAACTATACTTCTTGCAAGGTGCCTATTCGCCATAAGCGTTTTACCGAAAACCAACAACCTGCAACAAAAATTTATTAAAATACGTTATTGACTGTTGGCTGTCGGTGATTTTTTGTCAGTTTATTTTTCGCTGACTTTTTCTTTTCGCTTTTTCTCTTGTTTTCGTACTTTTTTCATTACATCCACAACTTCACGCTTTTTATATGTCCCGCAGTTGTTGCACATGCTATGCATAATATGTGGCGTTCCGCACTGTGAACATTGTGAAAGACGCGCTTTACCCAAGGCATGATGAGAACGCCGGTTTTTTGTGTGAGAGCGCGTGTGGCGCATTCGTACTACCATAAAACTATTTTACATTATACTTTAGATACTTGCAAGAGTAAAGAAAACTCTTACGGTGTATTTTGCATATGCCATATTTTTTTATTGACCGATAGTGTAACCGTGTTCCATATCCCTTGTGTTGTTCAAATCCATAACGTGGAAAATTTCTTGCATAATGAAGCATTATACGGTCTCGGTGAACCTTTGCAACGACTGAAGCCATTGCTATAATACGTTCCGTTTCGTCGCCCCTTATAATTGTTTTCTGGTAGATAAACTTTTTTGGCGCATAAAGAGAACCGTCAAGCTTGATTCTGGTGTACGCCGGGTTTAAATAGAGCTTCTTTAATGAGTGATTCAATGCCTTGCGAATTCCGTATACAATCCCCATTTTATCAATGCACCCTGCGCTTGACGAAGAAGCGCAATACTCGAGTATTCCCACTTTTTTTGCTTCCCTCATCTTTAAAAACCAACTTTCCCGTTTTTTACAGGTTAATTTTTTTGAATCACGAATATCCCGGAAAAGATACTGAATTTTTCTAAGCACAGATGGGGTTGTATCGATTTTTAATATTGCTACAACAACAGGTCCAGCAAATGAGCCTCTTCCAACCTCATCTATACCGATAACCATATGCAAATTATAACAGTTGTC
>Ga0209541_10010954_pt1 | contig 14311 bp, 13 predicted proteins | sample RifCSPlowO2_01_FD_184027 | JGI IMG/M metagenome (GOLD analysis project Ga0209541, IMG submission 184027) | Groundwater microbial communities from Rifle, Colorado - Rifle CSP2_plank lowO2_0.1 (SPAdes) (version 2) | ecosystem: Environmental > Aquatic > Deep subsurface > Groundwater | place... | reverse complement strand
CAAGATACCATTCGGATATGAAGCTGCGATACCTCCATTCAATATTGACTGCAGCGGAGATTCTTTAGCAATAACTGTAAGTGTTCCAGAAGATTACACAGATCTGCAACTGCTAAAATGCGAAGCTGGCAAGTGCACTCCTAGAGAAATAAAGGAAGTCAAGGAGCTTTGGTGTGAAAGAGAGCTTGTAAATACCACATATGTAGGTTCGGAAATATTACAGGCAGAATCATTCAAGATTGAGATTGAACAATCTAACCTGACAATCGGAAAGATAAGAAAGACATTAGAAAGCGGCGACACAAAAGTTAGATTTATGGGAGAAGGATTAGAAAATATAACTGCTTCATTAAAAGCTGCAGATGAATCTGTTGAACAGCCAAAGAATCCAAGCTTCAGGATAATAGGAACACCAACAATACTGAGAATATCAGAAACACAAAGAAACATTTCTACAGCACTAACATTACCATATTATCCAAGCGATGAGACAGATGAAACAACTGCGGCAATATATGGAAGAAAAGCGAATAGCTGGATCTATATCGGAGGAATAGCAAATAGAAAAGCAGATACAATAACTGCCACAATAGAGAACCTGAAAGAGTATACAGATAAGGATGGAGAAGCAGAATTTGCTGTCATTGCAAACATCTGCATAGACTGCCTCAAAGCAAAACTTGTCAAAGTTTATGATCCAATAACAAGCAAGGGAACAATAGTCCTAGTGCATGGACTTGGAAGCTCACCAGCCACATTCAACCAAATCATAGATGACATTATAGCTAGCGACCAACAATTCCAAGTCTGGACATACGGATATCCATCAAGCAGATCTATTGAAGAGAACGCTCAAGATCTGGCAGACTTATTGGAAGCAAATTCAGGACAATTTGACAACCTATTCATCATAGCCCACTCACTTGGAGGATTAATAACAGAAAAAGCGACTTACAACAGCTATAACCAAAGTAAAGAGGGAATAAGGCATTATGGCTATATAAGCAAATTAAGGAAGATGATACTCGTTGGAGTTCCAAATGAAGGAACACCAGGAGCTGAATTCTACAAGAACCTATTCAAGAACATAATAAATGAAGAGACAAAAGCAAAATTCTTTGTCGACCCTGAAAGCCCTGTAATCGAAGAGCTGACCTATGGAATGATCACTCCACAGATACCAGGAGTTGACTATTTTGTATTGGCTGGAACAAAGCCATTTGAATTTAATCTGGTGCTGTTCACATTATCTACAGAGAAATTATTCAGGCCAAATGTGAAGAATGACGGCTTTGTAACTGTAATAAGTGCACAACATATCGGCGACGAATACATCAACAACCTGTGCACAAATTACTGGGAAGTAGACCTAAGCCATCTGGAACTTATAGATGATCCGCTTGCGGTGAAAATACTTGAGAAAATAATATCCAGAGAGATCATACAAGACCAAGGAGATGCACTAGGTGGACAGCAATTCTTTGAATTCAATATTGAGCAATGCTCTCCAAGAGACCAGTATATTATCATCGGAAAGAAATTGAGGCCGGAAATGGTCTATGATCCGACAGGATGCTCATGCGGCAATGGATACTGCGGAGCTGGAGAAGATGCTATCAACTGCCCAGTAGACTGCGCAAATAAGCTAAGCAGAGAGAATATCTGCAGAATAAGCCTGATACCATTGATGTTGCTAATACTAATTGTGCTTGCTGTTTATTCCTACTATGTATACAAGAAATATTACAAAAAAGAGTACATGAGCAAGAGATGGACATTATTTGTTGTGATGCTTAGTTTGCTTGCAATCATATTAGCATTCCAATACTTGTTAGTGTGCAAAACATTTGGGTTGTATATATTCCTGATAATATTGTTTTTAGTTTTATATTTCAGTATTATGCCCATGCTTAGAAAGAGCACAGATACTAAGCCAAACGAGAATTTAAGCAAATTACAGGAAAAACTCAAGATAGAAAAAGCTAAGATAGAGCTTGAAAGAAAACGGAAAATAATCGAATTGATGTCCAATAAGGACCTAAGCCTGGAAGAAATAAACAGGATAATAAAAGAAGAGGACAAAAAGCTTAGAAAATTAGAAAAAGAAATTGAGGAAATTGAGAAAGAGATTGAAAAGAATGGAGGAAAGGAAGATTCAAAGCAAAAATATCAAGGCAAAACAAAAGAAGTAAACAAAGAGATTAAAAAAGATGATACATCAATAGATAAACTGGGATTCACTATAAAAAAGCAAGATGAAAAATTAGTAATTCTAATCGATCAGCTTAAGGAACTGGAAAAATATGAAGCTGATAAAGACGATCAGAATATAAGAATAAAAGAAGATTATGAGGAGCCTTCGCAAAGAGAACCAGATGCTAAATATAAAGAATCTGAACGTGCGCAAAATAAGTTTAATGAGACAGCAGGCAAAAATGAAAGTTTGAAGAGATTATTATCCAATCTGACAAATGTCAATGACAAACTAGATGACCTGGACATCCAACTTCTAGGAGTTGAGACAAATATTGAGGAGTCTGGCATCGGTTTAGGAAAGATTGATGATGAACTTTTGAATAAAAAAATTAATGATATTAAGCGAAATGAAAAATTATCCCAAAGAAAGCATTTGTTATCTGTGTTTTCTAAGAATGTTAGAAACCTTATTATTAAAGCTAAGGAACAGGCAATAAGACAAAATATAAAACTGAAAAAACTGGCTGATCTGGACCAACAGTCAAAGAAAATAAAAGATGCTTCTTCAGAAATACATACAAAGGACAGATACCTTGCAGACTTAGAAACCAACCTGTCAGGAACAGATGAGAATATCAAAGAAGCAGACAAAACATTGGAGAATATAAATAAAAGAATAAAAGAAAGCATGAGAATAGCCCTGGAATTGAAAGAAAGTGCTGAAAATGATAATTATCAAAAAAATGCTGAAGAAGAAGCTGCTGTAGAAAAGCCCGATGATATTGAATTTTCAGAATATGAACAAATTAATGTAAAAGAAGATGAAACTGAAGAAAAAGCAGATGAGAAAAGCGAAAAAAAGCCTTATAAGATTAAACAGAGCCACATAATATCCAAAATAAGTGAGTCCTCAAAAAAGATTTTTGATTGGATTAATGATGCCAAAGAAAAAAGAAGAAAAATCAACCTGATTTTGCACAAAAAAGACTTGATGCTTGATAATTCCAACAAAAGAATCGCAAAAGCCGGATTAGATGTTACACAAAACGACCACAGATTGGACATTGTGGAAAAAAACATAAACCACTCTGACGATAATATTGAGAAGTCAAAAAACGCGATAGATCTGCTTAGCTCAAGAATAGCTGAACTTAAAAATGAGCCTAATGAAGAAATGGAAAAAGAGAAAGTATTGAAAAAACTTGATGACCAAGAGCTTCAAAATATAATTGAGAGCAAAGAAAAGTCTGCATTAAAGCTGGCAGAGATTTTGGAAAAAGCAGATATTAAAAGCAAAGATGATAAGATCAGAGACACAAAAGATGAGATAGACATAGCAAACAAGGTTACAAACAAATATGGCCTAGAATTGTCTGAAAGAGAAAAAGAAATAAGAATCAATAGCTACCTTATAAACAAGATAAACAATAGGCTAAATGAAGAGTTTAGAAAATCAAGTAGAAGAAAAGCAGACCTATTCACATTATTCTATAATAACCTAATTTTGCTCATCAAGAAGGCCAAATTAAAAATAATAAAACATAAACAAACCATTGATAGAATCAAAAAACTAAGAAGAGTACTGGAGAACATTGATTCAAGAATAAAAGACAAGGAATTTGATGTAAATATTGGAGATCAGCAGCTATGGAAATTAAAACAGAGCATCCTGAACAATGATAAAGAATCAAGAACAGCCGGAGAAAAGCTGAAGGAAATAAATCATAGTCTCATTTATTCCAAGGAGAATCAACTTGATTCACGGGATGCCTCCCATTATGCACAAAAAACTACGAAAAATCAAATAATAAATTTAAAAATACAAATTGATGAACATTCAGATATGACTGCAGATAAAGAGATTAACTTCATTATTGAAGATGATAAATTAAATGAAATCGGAAGGCATCTACATGGTGCAGAAAAAGGGATCAAAGAAATTGAGGAAACAATAGAAAGGCTAAATATTGATATTAAGAATTTACTGGATTTGAGCAGACAGATAGCAAACAAGCAGATAGCAGAAACAAATAAGATTCAATCCAAAAGGCAAGACAAGAAATATGCAAAAAAAAGTCCAGACAACAAGTTTCTGGAAAATATAAAATCAGATAATTTGAGATTAGAATCTAAAAGAAGAGATGGGATCAATAATATTCAACAGGATGAAAATCGGGAGAAGCTAAGAAAGATAAACAATGAGATTGATAAATTAGATGATGTATCAAGAAAGGCTGTTAAGCAACCTTACGTACCGGATACAGCCGAGTTATCCTTAAGATCCGTTTTCATTGAAAAAAAGCTAAGTGACAATAACAAAATGATAGAAAATATTAATAAACTATTGATGCATAAAATTAAATTTGAGATTAAAACAGAAAAGCCTAAAAACATCAAAAAGACAAGATCTAAAAAGAAAAACACCGGAAAATCAAAAAATCATAAAAAAAATGTTGGAAGGATGAACAGATTTAAAAAAGCAAGCAAGACTAATAGGAGATAATATGAAAATACTGATATTGTATATCGGAATAGGTTCAGGGCACAAAGTTGCAGCCATGAATATAAAAGAGGAGCTGGAGAGGCAAGATAAGCAGGCTACTGTGCAGTGCAGAGACATCATACAGGAAAAATATCCTATCATTTATGAGGCTGTAAACAGGTTATATCTCTTTATGCTAAATAACATCCCTTTATCCTGGAAATTTATTAGGGATTCACCAGGAATGGAAAAGACAAATAAAAAAATGCTGCTTGGCCTAATGAACATGCTTGATAAGGTGATTATTGATGAAGTAGAAAAATTCAAGCCAGATGCAATTGTGGTGACGCACGCGTTTTATGGCGGCCTTATTAGCAATTACAAGGAGAAACACAGAAGAAAGACTCCGCTATACGCAGTTGCTACTGATTTTCATCTACACGGATATTGGCAGAATAAAAACATAAACAAATACTTTGTTCTATTAGAAGAAGAAAAAGACAAACTGATCAAGCTTGGAATAAAGGAAAATCAGGTAATTGTCTCAGGAATACCTGTAAAAGCTATCAAAATGCCAACAAGAAAAGCATCAATGACAACAATATTAGTATGCGGAGGAAGCCAAGGAACCGGCAAAATCACAGAAATTGCAAAAAACCTAAAAGAGTCAGACCATATATTCAAAGTCAATGCTGTTGCAGGACATAATAAACGACTCTATAGAAAACTCGGAAAGATACTTATAAAGGAAAGCGCAGCACTATTTGGACACACTGACAAGATGAAAGAGATAATGGCAGAAACATCTATATATATTGGAAACGCTGGTGGTTTGATAACAAATGAATTATTAGGATTTGGGATTCCAATGATTTTTTACAAGCCAATATTGGGCCAAGAAAAGAGCAATGCAGAATATCTGGAACAAAAAGGAGTTGCAATGATTGCAAACAGCAAAAAGCAGCTTTTGGAGGCATTGGACCAGTTAATAAGCAACCCTGAAGAGATGGATGAGATGAGAAAGAGAAGCAGAATGATGGCAAGGCCTGATGCAGCCACAAAAATAGCTGAAGAAATATTGAAAACAAAATGGAAGAAAACGAAGAGATAAAAAGACACGAAGATGGAATTGTAATTGGGTCTGAGCCAATTGAATACATCAAAGGAAGCACTTTAATATTCATGATCCATGGATTCAGCTCATCGCCTGACGAATTCAGAGAGCTCGCAAATTATTTGAGGGACAAGAACATCAGTGTTGTTGCACCATTGCTGCCAAAACACGGAATAGCTCCTGAAAAATTGAATGATACAAACCAAGAAGAGTTGTATGAATATGCTGAAAGAACACTGAAAAGATACCTAAATCAAGAAAAATTCAGAAAAGTGCTTGTCCTGGGAAATTGCTCTGGCGGCAATATTGCAATAAAAATTGCTGCAGCCTTCAATGACAAAATAGATGGATTAATTCTTGTGAGCACACCAATCTTCTTCAGATATAATTGGATTTACAGGATAATCCACCCAGCATTCAAAATATACCCAGGATATTATATCAAGCTCGGAAAAGACCCAAAAGTCAAAAAAGCAATGATAAAAGGAAACACATACGCAAGATTTCCAATGAAATGGATGTATGACATCTACATGATGGCAAAAGAATCAAAGAATGAAATAAAAAAAGTTGAAAAACCGATATTAATCATACAATCAAGCAAAGACCATGTAGTGCATCCAAAAAGCGCAAGCTATATCAAGGTTTATTCAAAATCTGAAAAGAAAAAAATGGTGATGTTCGACAAAAAATGCCATGTGCTGCTAAGACACAATGTGAAGAATGATGTGAACATTGAGATTTTGTCGTTTATTGAAAATATCGGGAAATTGCGTTGAGGTGAGAATTAATAAGAAATTAGAATGAAGATAATGATAAGATAAATAAAAATAATTTACGATTTCAACCGCACAATATAACTGGTGAAAACGCAAGGAAGCAGAAATTAGACTTAAATGAATTGATCAAAAGCAAAATAAAACTAATAAGTAAAATAAAAAAATAATAAATAATAAGTGCCGTTTTCAAGCATAGAATACGCTTGGTGAAAACGCAAGGAAGCAGAAAATAAATTAAGAAAATCTGATGATTAAAAATAACCTGAGGCACAAAAATGCTTGAATATCTTGCAGCAATAATCGCTTTTTTCTCAATATACAGAGGAATGACCATAATCATGAAGAAACATATGGATTATAATCCAAAAAAATTCATGAGAGAGGCAAGGCCAATCTATCTGAAAATGGGAAAAAATGGAGTTCTTTTAATACATGGATTTACCAGCAGCCCACATGAATTAAGAGACCTGGCCAAGTATTTCGCAAAAAAAGGCTTAACCGTCTATGCCCCTTTACTAAAAGGCCACGGCACATCTCCGGAAAACCTTGCCACAACAAATGATGAAGATTGGATCAAATCTGCTGAAGAAGGGCTGACAAAGCTCAATAAGGAATGCAAACAGGTGTTCATCGTTGGAAATTCCCTTGGTGGAAATATAGCAATGTGCCTTGCAGCAAAACACAAGATTAGAGGGCTAGTCCTGCTAGCGCCGCCTTTAATATTCAAGAAAGAAAGATTGTTCAAAGCAATATACCATATCATAAGGCTGATGAAAGACTTCCAGAAAAAATGGAAGCATAAAACAATGAAAAATCTCAAGCCGAGAAAAGGGCATTATGAAAAAATACCGCTAAATACCCTCAAATATGTGACGAAGACTGTAAGAAACAGCAAATTAGCGCTCAGCAGAATAACAGTACCAACATTATTGATGCAATCTACAAATGATGTGTGGAGCGATGAAAGAAGCGTCAATTATGTTGTAAAAAACATAAGATCCAAAGATATGAAAGTTGTCTGGATAAATGATGTTTACCATGTCTTTATAATGGAAAAAGACAATAAAAATTATATTCAATATATTTACAGATTCATAAACGAAAACATGAAGAAAAGATAAATAATAAAATGGATTTAATAACTTTAGTCATCGATGCATTGATCTCCATAGGTAAAACAATATACTTATTGCTTCCAGCTTATTTTGCCAACATGGCACCAGTCTTCAACAACAACCTGTTCAAGAAACAAAAATTTTATCCGATGGATTTTAATGCAAAACTCAATGGAAAGCCATTGTTTGGAGAACATAAAACATGGAACGGGCTTATTGCAGCGATAATAATTGCTATTTTGGTTAGTCTTATCCAACATTTGCTGTCTCGCTATCCATTTTTCTGGGAATTTGGGTTTTTTAGCTATAACAATTGGGTGTTAATTGGATTATTGATGGGTTTTGGAGCAATTATAGGAGATTTAACCAAGAGCTTTTTCAAGAGAAGAATTGGAAAAAAGCCAGGAGAAAGATGGGTACCATTTGACCAGCTGGATTTTATCATAGGAGCATTAATATTTTTGAGCTTTTTTTATAAAATAGAAGCAAAGATTATTATCTATGCTTTAATAATCAGCATAATACTTCATATAACAACCAATCATATCGGATTTTACCTCGGAATGAGAGAGGCAAAATGGTAAGATTGATACCAAGAACGATTCCTGTAAAAGAAATACTAAGAAAATCTTTGCATTTCATAGCTGGCATAATAATTGTTGCTATTGGATTAATTGCCCAGAAAAAAGCTGAAATAGACCAGATTAAAATGGTTATGATGGCATTAATGCTTACCCTGATAGCCTTAGACTATTTGAGGATAGAATATAACCTTAAAATACCAATATATTCGTTATTCATAAGGTCAAAAGAGTCAAATAAATTATCTGCAGGAGTTTCACTATTATTGGCAGGAATCATCTGCCTCACATTTTATGATTACGCAATTGCATTAGCTGCCATATCAATGCATATATTTGGAGACGCAGTTGCCGCATTGATGGGAAAAAGCTTTGGCAGCACAAAGATATTCAAGAGGAAGACTGTTTTAGGCACAGCATCAGCATTGGTTATAAATATTGTTGTCGGAGCAATAATACTGAAAAGCGCATATATAATGATCGCAATGGCCTTAATATCAACAATATTAGAGATGATTGTTGAGAAGCTCGATGACAATTTCATAGTGCCAATATTTACTGGATTAGTGGGCCAAGCAATAAAATATATATAGAGATTAACATCGTATTAGTTAACATTCATTTGGAGAACATAAAATGAATATCGCAAATAAAGTCAGCATGTTGAGGGTATTTCTAATACCTTTATTTATCTTATTTGTAATGTATCCAATGCAAGGAGGCAGGCTTATTGCCGCAATAGTATTCATATTGATTTCATTTACAGACATACTGGACGGCTATCTAGCAAGAAAAATGAAAATAGAATCAAGTTCAGGAAGAATAATTGATCCGCTAGCTGACAAATTACTTGTTATTACAGGATTTGTCTTATTAGCCGGGCATGGAATTCCTGCATGGGCCACATTGATAGTAGTTTTGAGAGAGATCATAATAACTGGACTTCGAAGCTTGACACACAGCCCTTCAAAATCCGCATTTAAGGCAAGCTGGCCTTCAAAGCTTAAGACAATAAGCCAGATGATTGCAGTGGTAGTTGTGCTATTAGAGATTCCTTACAGCATATACATAGTTTATTTTTCTGTATTACTGACTTTGTATTCAGGAATTGAGTATCTGATAATCCAGAGAAAAATGATCAAAGAGTTTTTGGCTTGATCTAGACAATCTTAAAATAAACATTTACTGCAAATAAAATAATGCTTATTATGGGAATCAATAAAGAAAAAGATAGATTTTGAAGGTTTTTCAAAAAACCATGTTTCTCATTAAAATTATAGGAAGACATGACTAATCCAAAAAAGAAGACTATTGAGGCAGAAGCAAGGAAAAATGAAAGGTTTTGGGATGAAAAAAATAATAGTATTCCTATTAGAGAATATTGAATTATGGAATGAATTCGTTCACTGATAATGGTCTTAATTAAATTCGAGCTAATAAAGACTGTGAATGAAAGCAGGATTAAAAGAATTAGATTGAGATTAAATGGATAAATTGCCAAAAAAAATAGGATGGCTAATATAAAATCCTTCAAAATGCTGAAATGTTTTTTCCCTGAAGGCATTTCCTCTTTGGTAAACAAAGCTAACAATGATCCAAAAAATATTCCAAGAAACGAGATGAATGTAACATAAAAATATGTTGAAAAGCTTGCTGCTGCCATAGTTCCTCTTTTTTAAAAGCTTATTATTCGAAATTTTTGATGAAATTCTGCCTGTTATAAATAGATTAGAGCCAATTAAGTGACTGCTAAAATGTTTTTATGAATTTTTCGTGGCCAAACTGGATCATCAAGTCAAATTCTGATTCTGCCTTGCCAAGATTTGGGATGTCACAAGCACCATAACAGCTGCCGCTCCAAATAACCACCTTAGCAGCTGTTTTTGATTCAATAACTTCCTGGATATTGCCAGCATACTGCTTTAAGCCGTCAGCTAGCTGGACCAGGACTAATTTAGCTTTTGAACCATTAATGTGCTTTACTACCCTATCAAGCTCAAGATCATATTGCATAAGAAGAAGGATATTATTGGGTTTAAATAAGTTATGATTGGGAACTGAAAGTAAACTAGAATAAATCCAGCATTAAAATGATAGAATGATTAAACAAGGCTAAAATAAAAATAAAATAAACAGAATTTGATTATCCCCAATCACAGAAGAGCTCATCCATCTCGTAATCACCAAGAACTCTTTTGTTCAAGACACTTAGAGCTGTCTTCTTGTTCCTTGCGCCTGTAATCTCATCATACACAAATTCGTTTTCTGCATTCTTAGAGCCTGTATTTTTTACATCTGCTTTTGATTTTTTTATCAAGTTACCACCCTTGGCTTTGATTAATCTTGGCTATCACAGAACTCTTTTTTTGTTACTTTGGGGTAGATATAACTTATATATAAAGGTTTCGTTTCATATATTAGAAGATATAGCAGTCAAAGGCATTGTTGCATCGCTTATGAGCTATAATAGAATCTGCCAGACAAAATAAACAGCCAAACCGATAGCATAGCCAGCCAAAACGTCAAACAGATAATGCTTCTTAAGCAAGATTCTAGTAAGGCCTACCACCAGGATCAACAATAAAAAAATCCAATTAACAGGAAATGATGTCAGGAAGAAAAATGATATAAATACAAAAGAACTTCTTGCTGAATGAATACTTGGAAAACTACCTGCATCAATCTTTTCCAAAAAGTTGGAAAAATCTTTCTTTACAGGCCTGTGCCGGAAGAAAAATAGCTTTATAAGATTGCAGACAAGATCAATTGCAATAAGGCCAACGATCAGGTAGAGAGATTTTAAAGTTAAACCCAAAAAAAGCAATATGAGCAAGCCTAATACCACTGGATTTCCAAAAGCTGTGAAATCGCGGATCATCTCATCTATTTTTGCTATAAAGTAATTTCTAAACTTCATCAAGTCACTTCCTAATACCAGCATAGAAAATCAGCGAGATGACTACAAGAATTGCTCCAACAATGAAAAGGCCTCCAGATGCCTTGATGCTTGGGAATGTTTCGGCAAGCTTTTGGGCTATTGCCAGCAAGATAAAGAAAGAACCGAACCAGAGCAATGAGATCAAGATAATACGCTTAATTATCGCTTTTTTTATCTCGTCAATCTTATTTTTTACAAGGTTTAACAAGAACTCAAACCTTTCCTTGACATAGTCAAGCAAATCTGACAAGCCTTTTTCAGCTTGATGAAATTTAGGATTCTTTGCCATGAGACCAAACAAGATTGCCTAATATAAATAATTTTCTAAATTTAGGTAACTTATAGGTAACTTTTTATAGGTATTATGAAAAATAAAGCCAATGAACATTTTATATGTAAGCGACACATTTTTACCATCAATTAATGGGATAGTCACAAATATAGTGGATTCTTCAACAGAATTGATAAAAAGAGGGCATGATGTTTCTGTGTTCACATCAAAGATAAATGAAGCAGGAACAAGATCTTACTCTGGAATAAGAGTACATAGATTTCGAAGCACGAAGAGGTTTATCCATTATCATGATTTTAGGCTGACCATACCAAATCATTTCAAGATGTCAAAGATATTAGGAAAGATTAAGCCTGATGTAATCCATGCACACATGCCTTCACTTCTAGGGTGGGACTGCCTGCTTTATGCAAAAATGAATAATTTGCCATTTGTTGCAACATACAGTACACTATTGCCGGATTTCCTTAAACACAGTTCATTAGAAAAAATAAGCAAAAGCGGCTTAACAAAGGAGATTGTGTGGTTCTATACGAGATTGTTCTATAACCGATGTGACATGGTAATTGCGCCATCTGAAACAGTCAAAAAAGAATTGGCAAGGCAAGGAATCAAAAAAACCGTTGTCATCAGCTTTGGAGTAAATACAAGCAAATTTTGCTGTGATCAGCATAAGAAAATAGCCAACAAACATTCAAAACAGATTATACTTCATGTTGGCAGACTAAGCTATGAAAAAAGTGTGGGAACACTAGCGAAGGCATATTCTCTTGTGGCAAAAAAATTTCCACAATCACAGCTGCTAATAATAGGAGACGGCAACCAGAAAAACAAGCTTATAAATCTCACCAAAAAACTTGGCTTGACAAAAAATGTAAAGTTTCTAGGTGTTGTAGAACATGACAAACTTTCAAAATATTATTCATCTGCAGATATCTTTGCCTCTGCTTCTGCAATTGAAACTGAAGGCATTGTTTTCCTTGAAGCAATGGCTTGCGGGCTTCCAATAATTGGCGTCAATAAAATGGGTGCCGCTGACTTGATAAAAGATGGGTATAATGGATTATTGGCAGAGCCTTATAATTATAGAGATTTGGCAGAAAAGATGTCAAAATTGCTCTGGGATAAGAAGATGCAGTTAAAGATGTCAAGGAATTCGCTAATTCGGGTAAAAGAATATGATTCCAATAAAAGTGTAAGGAAGCTTGAAAATTTATACAAGAAACTGATTAGTGAGCACAATAGACCAAAATAGAGAGGTGTCAAAATTAATAAATAATCTTATGATATAAAATTCTAATATAATTTATTTATAAACCTTTGAATTAATTTTATTTTATGGTAACCAACTATGATTATAAGAAACAAAATACATATAATGATTCCAAAATAAAGATTTAGACTTCTTGATAGAATGGTCAATAAAAAGATTAGCATTCCCATAATAGCCATAAAATAAGTTAATGAAGCTTGTGTATAATACCCCAAAACAGCCCGAGATTTTTCCTGATTTTCCATCAGTTCTTTTTTTCTTTTAAGTGCACAAAGCGACAAAGAAAGCAAAGTTATGAACAATGCAAGAGAATGGAATGAAAAAACTCCTGCAGCAATTACACCTGTATAAAACCTTAAGGGATGCGTTATTGAATTGGTGATGATATCCATATAAGGAATTTTTTTCAAAATCAATGAATAAAGCAGATTAATCGCAATAAAGAGAAAGCAGATATAGACAAGGATGGGATTAACCAGGTAAGAAGCAATTAAAGCAGCTGCAATAAGAAATGAGGAAAAAATATATCCCTCAACTAAACTGAGCTGACCTGAAGCAATTGGCCTTTTTCTTTTTAAGGGATGCTTCTTATCCTCCTCTATGTCAAATATGTCATTTAATGTGTAAATGCCTCCATGCAAAAGAGGCCCGAAAATAAGGAATAGCACAATCATCATATAAATATTATTTAGGCCAAAATTTGGCCAAACTGCAAGAATATAACCAAAAAAAATCTGAATTGTGTGAATATAAGCAAGCCATTTCATTGATCTAAGATATGCATTTATTTTTTGGTTTAGCATTTTTTGTGAGACTTATCTAAACAATTGTTCATGAAGAGTAAATATAAAAAGTTAACTAATTGAAGTCCCAAAAAAGTTTGAGCGGTTATATTTCGGGCTTCTTTATAAAAGCCAAAATATTCACACACCAAAGCATTGATTCATCCGAATAATAAAAAAACGTGTTAAATGGTTTTCCTTTGAAATCAAAGACTTCAAGATAATTCTTGTTTTCTTCGATTATGTTTTTGTAGGTTTCTATATAAGTATCTGCCTTTTTTTTATCAACTTTTTCGACAAGGCCAATGTAGATAGGGCCAAGATGAGTCCAGCAGGAATGAGTCTCATAGTTCTTGATGATTTTGTGCAAAAGTATGAATGATTCTTCCTCATGCACTTTGTGAGTGTATTTCAACGGAAACGGCTTGTCAAGACCTGAGCGGACAATACATGCAATTACAGACTTCAGCATAGACACGTCATAAAATATGCCGAGATAAAAGGGAAAAATGTTTGCGTCTGAGGCAACAAAATTATGCTTGTTCAAGTCTGAATAGAAAAATCTTCCATTCCAGAAATTCTTCTTAATTAACAGCTCATAATCATATGGCTCAAAAGGATTATCAAGGATTTTGGATTTTTTTATCTCATTCTTAAGCATTGCAACAAAGCAATTGTCATAGCAGCTGCTGTTCCTTATGACATGATCCCTCATTGATGAGAAATGAGTATTTTTTTTGACTAAACCAGATTTATCTA
>Ga0209541_10010953_pt1 | contig 14311 bp, 15 predicted proteins | sample RifCSPlowO2_01_FD_184027 | JGI IMG/M metagenome (GOLD analysis project Ga0209541, IMG submission 184027) | Groundwater microbial communities from Rifle, Colorado - Rifle CSP2_plank lowO2_0.1 (SPAdes) (version 2) | ecosystem: Environmental > Aquatic > Deep subsurface > Groundwater | place... | reverse complement strand
GACGTTTCATGTGAGAGAATTTATCAATGCAGGTGCGGAAGTCGTTGCGACTCTCGGAAGTAGCAGAGAGACAGCCGTGGCCAGTGCCGAAAAACTGCGGTCTCAGTTTCACGTGGCACCAAAAGCCTACAGTGAATTAGACTCCCTTCTTGGTGCCGAACACCTCGATGCGGTAAGTATCTGCACCCCTTCACGCATGCACTACACCCAGGTGAAAAAATGCCTGGAGGCGGGACTGCATGTTCTCTGCGAGAAACCACTCGTCTTGAATTCCTACGCAGACAATCATGGTGAGGCAAACGAGCTTGTAGGGTTGTCGGAAAAACAGGGCAAAATACTCACGGTGAACACACAGTGGCCGTCGGTACTCGATGCGATAAAGAACCAAACTGATCTTTCCAAGTTGAAAAGCTTTTCTATGCAGATGCAGCCGGAGACTTTGGGAGTAGACATGCTCACCGAGGCTTTGGCGCATCCCAACAGCATGGTGGTAAAACTCATTCCGGGTGGACACGCAGAAGAGATAAAATTTGAAAAGCATTCGAAGGAAGATATTGGTATATGTTTCAAATACGTAAAAGAGGATTTGAAATGCGATGTACACTATAAGTTCATCCACAAGGCAGAGAGACCACGAAAGGTGGTATTCTCTTTTAATGGTCTAGAGTGGCGACGAGAGCTTGGAGAAAATTATCAGCAAAGGTTAGTAACGGATAACATGGCAATTGATATCGAAGACCCCTTCAGGGTGTCTATTGGAAGGTTTGTAGGCGCAGTTGAGGGCAAAGGCCATCCTTTGGTGGGCAAAAAAGAAGTAATTGAAAACATGGTATTACAAGACAGCATTGTTGCGGCGTATTTGAAGCAATAGAACTTTTCCGCTAAATACAAATGCGGCTGGCCACCTTTGTAGTATCCATGAGCTTTCTCTGTGCACGGAGACCTCCTTTCGGGTTGGCGCCACTTATCTTTACAGAAACTGACAGTATGTTATTCTCAAAAAATCAAACTCCCATGGATACAAGATCGAAAAAAGAGACTGAAAAAGCAAAAATTCCTGTCGTTATATTTTGCGGAGGAAAGGGGACGCGACTGAAAGAGGAGACAGAGATCATCCCGAAACCGTTGGTGCGTATCGGAGAACGTCCAATATTGTGGCATATTATGAAGATTTATAATTCTTTTGGTTTTTCGCACTTTATCCTCCCCACTGGATACAAGGGAGAAAAGATCAAAGACTATTTTTTCAATTACCCCGTGCATCATGGCGATTTCACTATCGACTTTACTGAAGAAAACCGGAATGTGACGATGCACGTCCCTGCTGAAGAAAAATGGCGTGTGACGATTGCCGGAACTGGTCTCAATGCAGAAACAGGTGCACGGCTCCGGCGTGTCGCGCCGCACATCACCAGTGATATTTTTTTGCTTACCTATGGCGACGGTGTGGCGAACGTGAACATCAATGACCTGGTCTCCTTTCACCGTGCACACGGCAAAATGGTGACCATGACTGGTGTCCATCCTCCCGCGAGATTTGGGCAGATAAAGATCCACGATTCCGGAGTGCATTTTATGGAGAAACCCCAGCTACAGGACAACTATATCAATGGAGGATTTTTTGTCTGCAACAGGGAGGTGCTCGATCGTTTGCCCGATGGGGAAGAACTGAATTTTGAGCGGCACATACTTCCCAAATTAGCCGAGGAATCCGATCTCGAGGTGTATTGCCATGACGGATATTGGCAGTGTATGGACACAGTCCGCGATATGGAATTTTTGAACGAGGAGTGGAACAAAGGTGCTGCCGCCTGGAAGACGTGGCCATGATCATGAAAACGACCGTCCCGGTAGACAAATCCTGGAAAAATAAACGCGTACTGGTGACTGGCGGGGCCGGTTTCGTCGGATCATGGTTGAGCCATAAGCTGGTGGCTCGGGGCGCCCGAGTGGTGATCCTGGATATCAAACGAACGTTACCCGATCTCGGAGAACCGTATGACTGCGTGCTCAAGAAATCTGTTTTCGTGAGGGGTGACGTGCGGGACGCTTCACTTTTGCACGTACTTTTTGCTAAGCATAAGTTTAACGTTGTGTTTCATCTGGCGGCACAGGCCCTCGTCGAAGATGTGCGTGCCCGTCCCGCGCTAGCTCTCGACACAAATATTATGGGAACAGTTCGCGTGCTTGAGGAATCTCGAAAGCACCAAGGCGTTCATGTTGTTGTTGCGTCTTCCGATAAAGCGTACGGAGTCCATAATGCCCTTCCTTACAAAGAACACTTTCCCCTCCTGGGTGAGAATCACCCATACGACTGTTCGAAAAGCTGTACGGACCAGATCGCACGCATGTATGCACGAGTGTACCGAGTTTCTGTGGCGGTAGTTCGATGCGGAAACATCTTCGGGGGTGGCGATCTAAATTTTTCCAGGCTTATTCCCGGAACGATCAGGGAACTTCTGAGTGATCGCCCCATAAAGATTCGAAGCAACGGCCTGTACCGTCGTGACTATATCTACATTAATGATGTGGTGTCGGCCTATCTTTGCATCGCGGAGCAGCTTGTTCGTGGAAAGTCTTTTGGGGAAGCGTTTAATTTCGGGAACAATAGACCGTTGCGAGTACTCCAGGTTGTGAGTATCATTGCCCGACTTGTCAGAAAAACACACCTAAAACCGATTATCATGAACAACGCCAAAAATGAGATCCTTCACCAATATCTCGACTCGTCTAAATCAAAGCGTGTATTGGGGTGGAAGCCCAAATACAGCATAGAAGAAGGGCTAGAAGAAACAATCGACTGGTATCGGCGATATTTTCAATAAGGCGACTCGGCGGTAATTTTAATTCTGCCTCTCGGCGACGACATAAATATCGGAGGCAATATCTAAAGAAAAAGGGGATAACAAAAATAACAGGTCTAACAACTTAAGCGGGGAGAGTACTACCATAAAGAATTGGACAAGAAAGAAATGTATCCTTTTTGAACCGAAGGAGAACATTATTGCAAAAATGTGCATCAAGATGCCTTGAAGGGCACCCATCGGTCCGCCGTGCGCCCCTGATTCCTTGACGTGGAAGCCATTTTTCTCGAGAGCATACCTTATGCCACTTTCGGTCCATCGGTAAAAATCATCCGGCGAGGAATGGTAGGGGTAAAGAAATGGCACTTTGAGCATGAGCAAGCCGCCTGGTTTTAAGACTCTTGATATTTCTTTCAAAAGCTGCGGTGCGCGGGCAATATGCTCAAGAACATCCTCGCACACGACCCCATCAACAGTTCCGTCTTTAAAAGGTGTGTTACAAATATCAGCAACAACGTCGACCTCTTTGAAGGGAAACATATCTACATTAGTGATTTCTGGGTGGATACGGTATGTGCCCGAACCGAGATTCAAGAGCACTTTGTCGTGAACGGCCCCCCCGAAGAACTCGTTGAGTCTCCCGTGGAGGTCGTAGTGATTTCCAGGTGAGTAGGCTGGCCCGAGCTTTTTTAGAAAGTTATAAATCCACGGCCATCGTTTAAAGAAAGTTTTTACGGAATTCGAGACGACCTCATCTCCGGTAGTCTGATTGGGGGTAGCGAGAGTCTCTTTGAGTAGAGTGTGAAATCTCGGGTCAGTCGTTCTCATTGTTTTGCTTAGCTAGAACTGTTATTGAAAAACCTTGAAACGTAAACAAAGAGGGGTCATCATGACGCAAACAGGCGGCTATCGTTTAAGATCTTTCGTGTATTCCCCCCCCCAGTCGCGCAGGAGCACTCTGAACATTCCAAAAAAGGACCGGTATGACTCTTTCCACGGCTGAATACGCGAGTCGCGGTGATCACTCCACAACACAGGCAACTCCTTAACACGCCACCTCCGTCTATCGGTGACGTAGGTGACCTCTGCCTCTCCGAAGAAAGTATTCTCGTGGAGATTTGCAAACACGTCATGCGCTGTTTCGTGTCGGAAGAGTTTAAAGCCGTTAACTCTGTCCACAAAGCGCCACCTGAACATGAGCCATGCCAAAACCATGAATATATAAGCAAGGAGGACGCGTAGAAGTGGTTGGACAACAAGGATCTTCGATCCTTCAATGGTACGGCTGCCGATCAACATATCTGCGTCATCGTGCGACTTGATGTATTGATAGAAGCGAAGGATCGCTTCATCATCGACGCTTCCATCGGCATCGGTGTCGAGAATGTATCGCCCTTTTGCACCAAGGACTCCTTGGCGCATGACGAACCCACGGCCGTTATTTTTCTTGTTAGAGATGAGAGAGACCTCTTTGTTATGAGCGGCGAATTCCGCCGCGACCGCACTCGTCCCGTCTTTGCTGCCATCGTCAAGGACGATAATCTCGAAACTACCGGGAAAGGTGTTTCTGAGATTTCCAACCATTCGCTTGAGTGTCGGCGGAAGGCGTTGTTCTTCGTTGTAGGCGGGTACGATGATCGACAAGTCGGGCGTTTCGTTCATGTTCTCGAGTATACCTGCACGTACGCCTTTTGCAAAATCAAAAAATATGCGTCCTGATCGCCCGTCGGGCGATCAGGTGATGAGTTCAACTCGCACGGTGTCGTCTTCGTAGTCCTCTTGATTGCGGGGTTTTCGTGCAAAGGCAAGAAGCACGGAATCTTCAGTGAAACGAACGGCGTGGATAATCATGCTGTCTGAAAACACCATGTCACCCGCTACGAGTGACGCATGCTCGGTCTCTCCACCCGCAACGGGCCGCTCATAGTATTCAGCTTTTCCTGATAAAAGGTAGCACCAGTGTGCGTCGGTCTTGTGGTAATGATTGGATCGAACGGTTCCCGACTTTGAAGTGATGTATAAAACGCTGTGCACGGGGAATTTCTCGTCGTCAAGAATGCGGGTGATCCCACCTCGTTCGTCGACAAACTCCGGCTTGATTCCTCGGATGATTTTCATATTCGCTATGGTAGCACAGGGTTTTGAGGGTTGCAAAGATGAAGATTTCCACACTTGTCGGCAAATAAGTTACACAGCGACGCGTTAGCCGCACTCAGTCACATTAGCTACTATGTTCGTCTTACACAGAGAAAGGTGACGTGGGGGAAGAGTGTTCCTTCATCCATCGGAACCACTTGAACATTATGAAAGATTTCCGCAAGAAGTCTGCTCATTTCTTTTACTGTTCGATAGTGAAGCTTATCCTTCGGATAGAGTATCCGGTCAGCAAGGTAGCAAAGAAAATGTTTCCATAACGGTCTTTCTCCTACGTCGGTAACGATCAGTAAGCCTCCTTCCCTGAGCTTGTCTTTGCACGTGAGGAGAAGTTCTTTTTGTGACTCGTATGAGGTGAGGTGATGGAGTACGTGAGTGAAAATGATACAGTCGGCCTGCGGTATCTCCACCTTTGTGATGTCGCCGTAGCGACAGGTCACGTTGGGGTATCCGCGGTCTCCATATTTGACCTTCTCCTTGTCGAGATCGAACCCGAGTACCCTTCGTTTTGGCTCGGCGACGCCGACATAGTGAGAGAAAAGCCCGTAACCGCAACCAAGATCAACGATAAGCCCTTTTTTGGGCACAAGCGCCTCGATCTTGACGAGGGGGGCAAAGTAAAATTTCAATCGGGCGAAGAGAGATGGCCATCCAAGGTTTTTGTAAATGTCTTGTGCCTTTTTCCTTATTATTTTTTCGTTCGTCATAGGATTGCGCCTTCTCATCGTAGGTTTTTTTTGCCTCGAAGTCAATTTACGACGGCAGAGGAATCGCTTGCAACGGGTGCCCGATGCTCGACATGGGTCTCCACAATAACGCGCACATCCCCAATTCACTATTGTTCCGTAGCATTGGTGATAATGAAAGTGATCGGAGTTGTCAGTGCGCTCGGGATACTGTCGAGAAGCTTGGTCAGCCCGGTCTTTTTTAAGAACCGGTAGATCGGAACAAAAAATTTTTGCCTTTTTGCAAAACTGGGATCGTCGTCCAATCTTCGAAGAGTTTTTGACAACCGGTCCCTTTTAAATTCTATTCTAAGGCCGTACGTGCTGCACATTGCACGAAGCTTGGTGGTAGTGATGAAATTTAAGCTGTTCCAGAGGGAGGAGTCTGCCAAGTCCGACTTGAGTCGTTCGGTAAACCTTGGGAAAAAAGGAACCAAGAGCATCTTGAAGTGGGGTTCGTAGGGGATGTGATAATTCACCGTATTGTGGAGCATCACTCCTCCGGGTTTTAGGACTTTGCTCAAACTCAGTATTGATTTTTCGAGTTCGGGGATGTGCTCCAGGACATTGTTTGAAAAGATAACGTCAAATTGCTTGTTCAACCTCGTGCTTTCCTTCGCAACATAAGGGTAACAATGAGCACCGTCTACGCCGATGATGTTGAGTAATTGCTGTGCCGCGGTGAAGTATCCGCCGAAGCCCGAATCACCAGGCTCTATCCCATAGATGTCGTAGCCCTGTTTTTTGAGGTATCCATACACCAGCCCCAATCCGCTTCCAACCTCGAGCAGAGAATCTTCTTTTGTGAAATGGAGATCGTCAAGAAGGGACAGTGTCAGCGACGCCTCTTCGACGTGACTTTCTAAGACTTTTTTGAAGTGTTCTCCATCGCTCAACGCATTATCACGCAGAACGAAAGGAGAGGTTAAAAGCTGTTTCTTCAACAGAGGGTCTCTATAGAGTTGATCTGCGTAAGGAAGATAAAAATCACTCAGAGGGTTGCGCTTCGTTCCTTCTATGTTTGTCATGTTTATTCAAATACTGTACGCGCCTAGAATCTCAACACGTGGCAGTCATTTTAACTGATAGAGAATATTTGCTCCAGCCGAGTGTCCTTGACAAGCGGTGGAAAAATATGCTACCATGAGTCCTAGTAGAAAGTTCTCAACACATTTTTCCTACAGGAGGCTTGAGTGAACAAACGACTGACGAAGTTTTCTGCCAAAGATCTGGAGGATCTCCTCCTTCTCCAACCGAGAATTTTTTCCGACTACCGCGACCCGAGACGTGGGCCGTTTGAGATGCTCTATCTCTACGGGGAGACAGCAGACAACGATGTGAGCCACCTTCTCCGTGCCGTTGAACTGGCGAACAAGGGAGCAATGAAGTCCGTCGGTATCACTGAAGGAGAACTTGGACATGGTTATGCCGGATTTGATGCTACCGTCCTACGTTTGAAAGCACTCGGCTGGAATTCTTCAATTCCAATCGTGAAACTTGGCGAGGGAAGTGTCGCAAACACGCTCACTGAGGCCCGTGTTCTTGTGATGCATGCCCTGGCAGTCGGCGGCGACATCGGTATCGTTGCGCCAGCATTTCACTTGATGCGAGCTTTCATGACAACGGTGACCGCAATCGGCAACATGCCGATTCGAGTCTACGCCATCCTCGGGGCACCGCTTCGCTGGGACGAGGAGGTTGTTCATTCTCAGGGGGTTGTGAGAGATACTCGATTCGGCCTTTTTGGAAACCAAGAGTTACCGCGCATGGAGAAGTACCGTGCGCCGGAGTTCGGAAGCTTGCTCTCGGCAGAAAATGTTCTCCTCTATCTCGAGTGGCGAGATCGTTAGCTTGAAAGCGAAGTGGGCAAGTTTGCCCACTTTTTAATCTCCAGAGATTGCGCCCCACAACCGTCAACTAAAGCGGGGGCGCTTTTGGCGAAATCACACCGCGCAACCGCCCATTAAAGCGCGGTGCTTTTTTTTCGATTTTGTTATATAGTTGGCGACATGCTTACGAAGAATACTGCATGCCGCGACTGTGGCTCCACAAAGCTCACCATCTTTCTCGATCTTTCCGACCAGCCGCCGGCAAATGCTTTCCTCACGGGGGAGGCGCTTGCGACAGGAAAAGAAGCGTATTATCCGCTCAAGGCTAACGTGTGTAACGACTGCCAGCTTGTCCAGCTTGCCGATACCGTTGATCTGGACACCCTTTTTCAGGATTACGTCTACTTAACTGCCGGCGCAGGGCCGACGACGCCGAAACATTTTACTGATTATGCGAAGAATATCATCGAACGCTTTCATCTCACAGAAAACTCTTTTGTTGTGGAACTAGGGAGTAACGACGGCTTTCTTCTTTCCGCATTTCAACAGCAGGGTGTTAAAAAGGTACTTGGCGTCGATCCCGCAAAAAATGTTGCACAAATGGCACAGGAACGGGGAGTTTCGACGCTTGCCCTGCCATGGGGTGAGAACGTTGCGAAGCAAATTCATAAGGAGTATGGCAAAGCAGACATGATCATTGGAAACAACGTTGTTGCGCATATCGACGATCACCAGGGGCTTGTGCGTGCCGTGAAGGAGCTTCTTGCGCCGAACGGCACATTTGTTTTTGAAGCCCCCTATCTTGTTGACATGTTTGAAAATCTTTCATTCGACACGATCTATCACGAACATTTGTCATGCCTCTCGGTGCGGCCGCTCAAGCGGATGTTTGAGTCACATGGACTTGAGATCTTCGACGTTGAAGAGAAGACGGTGCATGGTGTTTCGATCCGGGTCTTTGTCGGATGGCCGGGTAAGCACAAAGTGACGCCGCATGTTTTCGAGGTTACTAAAAAAGAGGAGGAGATAGGCCTCAATCGCATTGAGTCCTACCATCATCTTGCGCAACGTGTGAGAGAGCGCACGAAAGAGCTCACTGATTTATTGGTGAAGCTCAAAAAGGAAGGAAAAAGCATTGCCGGCTACGGTGCGCCCGCAAAAGGGAATACGCTCCTCAACTATGCAAAGATTGGCCCCGAGGTACTCGACTATCTTACGGAAGAACTTCCTACGAAGATCGGCAAGTTTTCCCCCGGGATGCATATTCCCGTAGTGCATGTCGACATCGCACGAAGATCTCCCCCCGATTATTTGTTGGTCCTTGCGTGGAATTATTTGGACAAAATACTTGAGATCGAGGATGCGCTTCGCAAACGAGGAACGAAATTCATCGTCCCGATCGGGGCATCGCTTCAGGTGCTCTAGATGTTTTGCGGATTTTGGTTGGCCACCTTTTGCCAACGCACCAGGTTTCCTTTAGTATACAAAGACCTATGCGACTACTTATTACCGGAGGAATGGGATTTATCGGTTCAAATTTCATCCGGCATATTTACCACAAATATCCGTCGTATACCATCGTTAATTACGATGCGCTGACGTATGCCGGAAATCCGGAAAATTTGAGCGATATTGAGGTGCAAGAGGCCGCAAAAGGAGACAAGCGGCGGTACTTTTTCGTTCACAGCAATATTGCCGATGCGAAGGCAGTGGATGAGGTTCTTGAAAAATATGCGCCCGATGTCATCATTAATTTTGCCGCAGAAAGTCACGTGGACCGTTCCTTTTTTGATAGTGTGGAATTCATCCGTTCAAATATCCTTGGAACACAGAATCTCCTCCGATCTGCCTGTAAATACGGAGTAAAATTCATTCAGATCTCTACTGATGAGATCTACGGCGATGTTCCGACTGGGCATTCCGACGAAGAGAGCCCGATCCGTCCGTCGAACCCTTATGCGGCATCGAAAGCCGGTGCCGACCTGCTCGCACAATCGTTTATACGTTCGCACGGAGCTTCGGTTATTATTGTGCGCGGTTCGAACAATTTCGGGCCATATCAGTATCCGGAAAAATTACTTCCGCTTGCGATCACGAATATCATCGAAAAGAAAAATATCCCTATTCACGGGAGCGGAGAACACGTGCGGAAGTGGCTTCATGTTGATGATTTTGTGGGCGGGATCGACCTCGTGCTTCACGAGGCAAAGCAGGGGAGCATTTATAACATTGCCGGGCACGAAGGAACAAATATCGGCGCCCTCCGACGTATTGCGGACCATTTTGGTGTTACCCATGAGAGCGTGTTTGAATTCACCAACGATCGCCCCGGTGCCGATCTACGCTACGCTCCTCATTCGGGAAAGATTGAACGCGAGCTCGGGTGGAAGCCAAAACGTCATCTTGACGAAGCACTCTCGGAGCTCGTCCAATGGTATCGTGATAACGAAGCGTGGTGGGCAAAGATTAAGAGCAAGAAAGAATTCATTGATAGTTACGAGCGACAACGCCAGGCAAAATATTGATGTAGGGAAGATGTCTGTCTCTATTGACAGAAAGACAAGCATCAGCTATAAAGAGACAGGTGTCCACTTTATAGAGGGTTTCCCGATGGAAAATGTTGGAGTTGTTGCAGTTCGAGACTACCTTTTGAACATTGCAACGTCTGTGGAGGTTGCCGAATTCGAGCAACTGCTCGCGGCACGTATGCGAGAGTTGCGCATGCGTGCGACTTGGAGTGGTGGTAACTCGCTCGGCAAATGGCCGAGTCAGACGTCACCTGATCCGCTCTAGACTGAGAGTGAGCGATTACAATGCAGCACTCGCTGCGTTGTTTTTTTACCGGCACGGATGCGATCTGCTACTCGTTGCTTCTTATTTTTGTTATCATGTCTTCAATAAGATGAAGATTCAGGAACTCGACCTCAAAGGACTGCAGATCGTTACGCATGACGTATTTCCCGATGAACGCGGTTCTTTTGAGGAACTCTATAACGAAGAAAAGTTTCGGGAGATGGGAATCCACACACTCTTTGTCCAAGACAGTCTTCCGCGTTCGCGCAAGGGCGTCATCCGTGGACTCCATTTTCAATGGGACAAGCCACTTACAAAATTGATGGAGGTTATCTCCGGACGACTTCTCGCGGTGGCCGTCGATATTCGCGTTGATTCACCAACACTTGGGCAACACGTTGCGATAACGCTTGGAGATGATAAGGCAGAGTCACTATTTATTCCCTTCGGCTTTGCAACGGGTATCTGTGCGCTTTCCGACGACCTCATATTTACTTATAAGTACTCGGCAACGTGGAATTCGAAGGGGGAGTCAAATATTGTATGGAATGATCCTACGCTCAAGATCGATTGGGGCATAAAGGATCCGATCGTTTCTCCTCGCGATCGCACGGCGCAAACGTTTGACGCGTGGATCAAAACGCCCGAGTCAAAACTTTTTACCATGGAAGCCTCGGAGCGTTTCGGTGCGGGTATGGGGAAGTAAAGCGTACCGATACGACTAAAAATAATATGACCATTTGCTATTTTGGTGATTATGATCGTGACTATGCACGTACGCGAGTCATTCTGCGTGGTCTTGAGGCGCACGATGTTTCCATACGTCACTGCAATGTGCGTGAAAAGGGGGTCGTGGGCTATTGGAAACTTTGGCGACAGCTCCGCTCTCTTCACGGGGCGTACGACGTCATCTTTATTCCCATGAGCAATGCGCGAATCTACCCGTTCTTGGCACAGCTCTGGTCGTCGAAGCCCGTCGTCTGGGAGCCGCTTTTCTCGCTCTATGACAACTGGGTGAATGACCGAAAATTGGTCTCGCCACTTCATCCCAAGGCATTTTATTACTGGTTTCTCGACTGGCTAGGCTCGCATTCCGCAGATATGGTCGTCCTTGATACGCGTACGAATGCGATGTTCTTTCACGACACATTTGGTGTGTCTCAAAAAAAGCTTGCCCACGTGTATATTGGTGCAGATGATACGATATTTTCTCCCCTAGAGAGGACGAATGTGGCACCGAACTTTGAGGTCGAATTTCATGGTGGATACATTCCTGTCCAAGGTGCTGATGTGATTGTGCGTGCCGCAAAGCTTCTTGAAAACGATGGCGTGCACTTTACCATGATCGGAAGTGGTCAGACACTGAAGGCGACTAAGCGTCTTGCCGAGGAGCTTAAGGTGAGCAATGTCACTTTTCTTCCATTTCTTCCGCAGACTGAAGTCGTGCAGTTCATACAGAATGCCGCCGTATGCATCGGGCTCATCGGTGATGTGCCTCGTGTTGTCCGTGCAATTCCCAACAAATTATACGAAGCCGCTGCTATGTCGCGCCCGTGTATCAATGCGGACACTCCCGCGCTTCGTGAGCTTTTTACTCCGGGTGTTGATACGATCGGGGTGAAACAGGGAGATCCGAAAGACTTGGTGCGTGTTATTCGCGAACTCAAAGTCAGTGGCAATGGTAGTGAAATTGGAAAGCGAGCCCGCGAAACCTACCTCAAGTGGGGTACAAATAAAGAAGTTGGAAAACAGATGGTTTCGGTGCTATCTCGGCTTCCGCACAAACGAATCTCATAACTTTCGCGACTCTTCAACATTGGCTCACAATGCCACTTTTTTGCGAGAGATATCGTTGTATTCAATGCCCCAAAGGAATAAAATTCCTTGTGTCGGAAGGGATAATTGTTTAGTATGTGTTTCTGCTCACTTCACTCCTTTTCTCTAAACCATGAAAAAACTTATCAACCGCGAACTTTCCGAGCTCGCAACAAAACTTGAACCTGTCGCTCATCGCCTGGAAGGGAAGACGGTGCTCATCACGGGCGCAGGGGGGTTTTTGGGCAACTATTTTGTGGGGATACTTCAGTATCTCAACCACACGCGTTTCAAAAAGCCCGTGCACATCATTGCACTTGATAACTTCATTACCGGAGTAAAGGATAGCCCATTTTTTGATCTCAATGACCCAAATCTTGAGTTCACTCAGCACGACGTGTTAGATCCGTTCAAGACCGACAGGCCAGTAGACTATATTATGCATGCGGCGGGGATCGCGTCACCGGTGTTTTATGCACAGTATCCGCTCGAAACGATCATCACGAGTGTTGATGGCTTGAAGAACATATTTGAATTCGCACGAACAAAAAACCCGACGGGCATTTTGTATTTTAGCTCGAGTGAGATCTATGGAGACCCTCATCCGGGATCTATTCCGACACCCGAGCATTATCACGGCAATGTGAATCCCATGGGGCTTCGGTCCTGCTACGATGAGTCCAAGCGCTTGGGTGAGACCATTGCAACGATTTATGAGCGCAAATATCACTTGCCGGTCACGATCGTTCGTCCGTTCAATGTTTACGGTCCAGGAATGAAGAGGGATGATCAGCGTGTTCTTCCGAATTTTTTGAATGCGGCTATTGATGGAAAAACGATCGAGATCCATAACCGCGGAGAGCAGACTCGAACGTTTTGTTACGCGACAGATGCGGTGAGCGGATTCTTTCGGGTGATGCTTTTGGGACGCCCTGGTGAGGCGTATAATATCGGCAACGATGGAGACGAGATCTCGATGTTCGACCTAGCAAAGAAAGTTGAGGAGGTATACGGCAAACCGCTTGATATCAAACTCTCCGATTACCCAGAAGGCTATCCGGTGGGAGACCCGAACCGTCGGCGACCGGATCTCACAAAGGCGCGTGCTGAGCTCGAGTATGCACCGGAAGTTCCGCTCGAAGAGGGATTGAAACACATGTTTGAATGGTACCAGTTGATACGAAAGGGAGGGGATTGAACCGTTTAATGTTATGTCACAGCGCGTGCTTATTATCGGGAGCGACGGCCAGTTGGGCGGAGCGCTGGCTGACGTTTTTCGCGCCGGGGGAGACGAGGTCATTCTCCCTCCGCGAACTGAGCTCGATATCGAGAATGCTGACACTATCGAAAAGATCGTTGTACAAAGACCGGATGTGGTCATCAACACTGCATGGTTTCCGGTGGTCGACTGCGAAAAAGACCCGACTCGCGCATACCATGTGAACGCGCTTGGCGCGTATCATGTCGCAAAAGGTGCGATGAAGGTGGGTGCAGTTGTCGTGTATATAAGCACCGACTATGTATTTGACGGAAGCAAGGAGGAGGGATTTGTCGAGGATGATCACCCCCACCCGCTCAATGTGTATGGTGCATCGAAACACGCAGGTGAAGAATTGACGGCCGTTGCAAACCCGCGTTGTTATATCGTTCGCACAAGTTCACTGTTTGGTTTTCACGCGAAACCACTCGGGAATTTTGTGCTCAAAATGAAGGCGCGCGCCGAGAGGGAAGAACGGACGAAGGTGGTGAACGACCAGATTACCTGCCCCACCTTTGCCGAAGATCTTGCGCCGGTGATACGCGAAATTATTGAACGGGGAATTCCCTTCGGTGTCTATCATGTGACAAATTCCGGAAGTGCGACATGGCATGAATTGACAAAAGAAATTTTTGAGAAAGCGGGAAAACCCTCGTTACTCGAGGCGTCTATGACAGTCTCTGAACCAGAGGAAATAGTACGACCAAAATGGAGCATACTGCAAAACAGAAAACTTACTACGCTCGGTTTCCCCCCTTTGCCGCACTGGAAAGATGCCCTCCGACGTTATCTTAAAACATGAAGATCTCTTTCCTCGCACCGCATTTGAGAGTTTCCGGCGGACTCCGCATCATTCTCGGATACGCTTCTCTGCTTGCCGCCCGAGGCAATGAAGTGACGGTGTATGTCCAAAGTGTAAATCCGTTTCGCCGT
>Ga0209541_10010951_pt1 | contig 14313 bp, 16 predicted proteins | sample RifCSPlowO2_01_FD_184027 | JGI IMG/M metagenome (GOLD analysis project Ga0209541, IMG submission 184027) | Groundwater microbial communities from Rifle, Colorado - Rifle CSP2_plank lowO2_0.1 (SPAdes) (version 2) | ecosystem: Environmental > Aquatic > Deep subsurface > Groundwater | place... | reverse complement strand
ACACACTTATCCAGTTTTTCCTTATCTTCAGAAGATAAGCTAGAGGCATTTCCTGCCTCGATTATTTTGCCTATCGACTCTTCACTTAGTGCATTTCTGACGCAGTCAATATTAACTTTGCCGACCCCTGGAAGATCACCTTCTTTAGGTGCCTGAGACTGGGTTGTAGTTTGCGGACTCTGAGGTTTTGCAAAAAGCCCGCTAAAGGCGCCTTGCTTTATCTGTGAATAAATTACAAGTAAAAAAAAGACACCGATGATTATCCAAATAGTCAAAAATACCATTGCCAAAACCACCAGGAATTTAGGGGGCCAGAGGGTTTTTGTTTCTTTTTTGGGATTTAGCTTTGCCGGCATATCGGCTGATGATACGCTTTTTTAGCGAGCTTTACAATCAGCCAAAATCTTTTGCACCGATTACCCCAGATTCAGTAATAACGACATTCATTACCAGATCATGTTTTTCTTTTGGAATCTTATCGGCAGTTTGGAAATCGTAAGCAAGACCGATTCTTAAAGCTTTCGATTTTGCAAGAAGCGTGTCAAAAACGCCTTTGCCGTAGCCGAGTCTTGTTCCTTGCAAATCAAAAGCTATTCCCGGGATAATCGCGATCTCAATGATTGTAGGATCCACCTTTTCCGGATGAATCGGCTGAAGGATTTGGTGTGTTCCTTTTTCTAAATTTTCCCAATTTGTAAATTTTGTAAAGTAATAAGCGTTGTCAGTTTTGGAAAAATAAGGGCAGTTAAGATTTTTATTCTTTTTTAATAGATTATTTATTATAAATTTGGTGTCGACCTCGTTATTAATCGGCAGATAAATCGAAAAATTTTCTTTGTCTCTTATTTTGTCAACAGAAAACAAATTTTCGGCAATCTGGCGACTTTTCTTTTCGATTTCGGAGGGCGTCAGTTGTAATCTTTTTCCTAAAAAAAGTTTTCTCAAATCATCTTTATTTTGCATCTTTACTGTTACTATATAACTTTTAATAACCTAAGGCTAATTGAGTAAACAAATGGTATCTGAGGAAAAATATTGATCAATCAAATTGTACTATTGCAAACTGAAAGTCCTTTCTTAATAATGAACTAATGTTTTTAAAATTATGGCCACATTTGAGTTATTTTTTAAGCGACTTCTCGCTTTATTTAGTAGTTAATTTTGTTTTATTCTGCCTGTCTTTATTTTTCATCTATAAGATATTCAAATCCAAGGCTTCCGAAAGAAAAAAGAAGCTTTTATTGTCATTAGTTTTTGTTTTTTTTGTCTTAGTTTTGGCTTTTTCAGTCTTTGAAGCTTATTTCCGCTATGTTTACGACGAATCAGATGGTTTGGGGTATTTAAAAGTTAACTCAAAATGGCATCAAAGACACGTAATATATAATGCTTATTTTTATCGGGATAGAGATTTTACAGTTGAAAAAAAAGAGGGGGTTAAACGTATTGGTGTAATTGGTGATTCGATTGCCTTTGGAGGCGGGATAAAAAATGTCAATGACCGATTTTCAAACCTGCTTGAAAAAAAGTTAAAAGATAGCGGATATAAAGTTGAAGTTTATGACTTGGGCAAACCGGGTTACGATACAGAAGGCGAAATAGCAGAATATCAAAAAGTCAAAAATCTCGATTTTGACATAATTATCTGGGAATATTTTTTAAATGATGTCCAGCCTCAAGAGAAAAGTACTGGTACGCCCATTATTGCCAGAAACAGCCAAACTGCCAATTTTGTCCAATTTTTTTCAGACAAATCATATTTTTTTGATTTTATCTTCTGGAGATTATCCACTCGTTATCAAAAAACTTTTGAACAGTTAAAAACCGCGGATCTTGCCCAATACGAAGATCAAAATATTTTAAATCACCACAAACTAATAATTGCCGACTTTTTAAAAGAATTAAATTTGGAAAATAAAAAAGTCGTCGTGATTATTTTTCCTCTATTAGCTTTTTTAGGTCCAGATTACCCCGCAGGCGAAATACATAATCAAATGGCTAATTTTTTTGAAGATAATGGTGCAGAAGTTATTGATTTGTTGGATTATTTAAAGGATAAGAACGGACGAGATCTGTGGGCAAGTCAATTTGATTCTCATCCAAATGAGTTTGTGCACAGATTAGCTGCGGACAAATTATTTGATAAAGTTAAGCCTCTTTTTAGATAGTCTACTTGCTCCTAGCTTTAGACTGGGCTTTCATTGTCCCAGTTGCCTGGGCAACACCCCATTGAACAAGAGTAATGATTGCAGCCAAAATTAAAACCCATAAAATGCTGGAAATTCCAAGCCCTGTTAGAACTGCAAGTCTTTTTACAACCCAAAGCCCGACAAAGTTAACGGCTAAAAAAATTAATGCCCAGAGTTTATCGTCTTTTAACTTAAAGCCGCTTTTTTCTACTACTTGCGGTGTGAATGTCACAATTAATGTTAGAACTAACCCGGCAATAATAGCAGCCATAGACGAGGAAACTTTGTCATTACCTAAAACTACATTGCCCGCAAAAACTGCAGCAGATACTAAAATCACAACAGTATTTGCCACCCAAAAGCTTAAAAAATTTACAAGTTGTTTTTGATTCACGTTTTCACCTCCTTCTTATATATTTCCTTATATACTTTAGGATAGATCAACGAATCTGTCGAGTCAAACCGAAACTCCCAGACATAAAATTGACTTAAGCATCTGCCTGTAGTAGATTGATGGTAGTGTAATGGTCCCGCAAGAGTTGATAATAGACAAGCTAAAGCAATGCATTGACCCTGAACTTGGCATTAATATTGTCGATTTGGGCTTAGTTTACAGTATTAATATTGAGGGTTCACGTATAAGTATTCTTATGACCCTAACTACTGCCGGATGTCCCCTAGAATCATATTTCGTTAAAGACATTTCCATAAAACTTAAATCTTTAAAGGGAGTTTCGGATGTAACCGTTGAGACGACTTTTGACCCTCCCTGGAATCCTGCTAAGATGTCCCAGGAATCAAAAGATCTCCTCGGTTTTGTCAATTAAGCCTAGAAATTCCCGTTGACATTTCGGGTTTCCTTCGGTTATAGTAACATTCCATCTGTCCTATTCTGCCTTATTTTTAGGGGCTTGACAAGAGCAAGATTTAGTGTCTAAGCTGAAGACAGACCACAATATATTGTGCTTTTGGGAGTTTCGTGAAACTTCTGTCAATAACCAAAAGCAGATAATTTCAGAACATAGGGCAGTTATAAGCAGAGCTTGCGGTCCTCGTCCTTGCGGACTGCGGGCCTAAAGCAGAGCTTTTCTGCGAAAAAAAAGGATTTGAGGGAAACAGCGTGATTTGTCCGTTTTGTGCACACGAGGTAACTCGTGTAGTTGATAAAAGAGAGGGTGCCAGTGGCAAGACAACACGCAGAAGACGAGAGTGTCAGAAGTGTACCCGCAGATTTACAACATTCGAAAGGGTGGAAACTCTAGACCTTTTAGTTATTAAAAAAGACGGCAAAAGAGAAATATTTGACAGGATTAAACTGCGGAGCGGAATAATTAAGGCTTGCGAGAAAAGACCCGTTTCCGCCGAAGATATCGAAAAAATTATAGACGAGATTGAGGCGGAACTTAGAAAAAATAATGCTCAGGAGGTTTCCAGTAAAAAAATCGGCGAACTGGTCATAAAAAAATTAAAAAAATTAGATGAAATTGCCTATATTAGGTTTGCTTCGGTATATCGGCAATTTGCCGATTTAAGTGATTTCGAAAGGGAACTTTCGAAGTTATCTAAGGGTCTTAAAAAATGATGAAAAAACATAAGTTGACAAGAGTTGACGTTCGAAAAATCGGACGAAAAATCCCCGCTTGCCCAAAAGACCTTTTTGAGCCTACTCTTTCTGAAAACGCAGCTTATATTGCCAAAACGCGTTACGCATTTAGAAATGAAAAAGGCGAACCAATTGAGTCCCCAAAAGAAATGTTTTGGCGCATTGCCTATTATATAGGGGCAGCGGATCGTCTCTACCACGACGAAAAAATACACAAGAAAACGGCGAGAGAATTTTATGAGTTAATGGCTTCCCAAAGCTTTATTCCAAACACTCCAACTTTGGTTAATTCAGGTAAAGTTGGCCAATCACTTTCCGCGTGTTTTGTCCTGCCGGTTGAAGATGATATGGAATCGATTCTAAAAACAATGCGCGATATGGCAATGATCCATAAAATGGGAGGAGGAACAGGTTTTTCTTTTTCCAAACTTAGGCCTAAGGACGATATTATTGGAACTTCTAAAGGTAAGTCGACAGGGCCTGTCGCTTTCATGCAGGCTTACAACGATGTAACTTCCCAGATTCGCCAGGGTGGGGTCAGACGCGGAGCCAATATGGGAATCCTGCATTATACTCATCCGGATATTTTACGCTTTGCTGTTCATAAAGTAGATGAATTTTCACTTACTAACTTTAATATTTCAACAACAGTAACAGAAGATTTTATGGAAAAAGTTGGCAAAGATGCCAAGTATGTCAAGAGCGATGAAGAATTTGATAGCGCAGTTGAAAATATCGTTGCCCAAATCAAAGAAGCATATGCTATCCGTGATCTTGATCTCAAAAACGTCAGAGTCGAAGAAGGAGTAGCAAAACTTTATGATCTTTGTCGCGCCACTCACGAAGACGAAGGTTACAATTTAATAAATCCCAGAACTAGCGAAGTTACAGATCGCCTTAATGCTAAAAAATTCTTTAATCTCCTGACCCGTCTTGCCTGGCAGTATGGTGATCCTGGAATGATTCTTATAGACAGAGTTAACAATTCTCGTGCCAACCCAACTCCCAATGTCGGTATGATTGAGGCAACAAATCCTTGTGCCGAGCAACCTCTTCTTCCGTACGATGCCTGCACCCTCGGCTCGATCAATCTCTCGAAATTTGTCGAAGGCACCGAAGGTGCCGAAGATCCCGAGCAAAGTCGAGGGATAGATGAAAGGATTAATTGGCAAGACCTCAAAGCAGCTATTCATACGGCTATTCATTTTTTGGACAATGTTTTGGACATGAACGAATATCCGGTTGCCGAAATCGACGAAATGACCAGAAAAATTAGGAGAGTCGGCCTTGGTGTTATGGGGTGGGCAGATATGCTTGTTAAATTGCAAATAGGTTATAACACCCAGGAAGGGTTTGAACTGGCAGAAAAAGTCATGCAATTTGTGCAAAATGAAGCAGATAATGCCAGTGTAAATTTGGCAAAGGTTAGAGGTGTTTTCCCTGCATTTAAAGGTTCAATTTATGATAAGAAAGGCGGGTTTCGTGTTAGAAATGCCGCCAGAACAACCATTGCTCCGACAGGTACGATTTCGCTTCTTGCGGATTGCTCAAGCGGTATCGAACCTCATTTTGCGCAGGCGTTTGCCAAAAACACTATTGAAGGTAAAAGACTTTTTAACACTAATCCGTACTTTCTGGCAGTTCTAAAAGATCAAGATCTGGAATCTGAAGAGCTTTTTGCAAAGATCGAAGAGAACCACGGATCTATTCAAACACTTTCCGAAATTCCTGATGATTTAAAGAAAACATTTGTAGTTGCGGGCGACATCTCACCTCTGGATCACGTAAGAATGGCTGCCGCTTTTCAGAAATACACAGACAATGGTATTTCCAAAACAATCAACTTTCCAAATGCAGCGACAGTAGAAGATGTAAGACAGTCTTATTGGTTAAGCTACGAACTTGGCTGCAATATGATAACTATTTATCGTGACGGGTCACGTGTAAAACAAGTCCTGGAGGTTAAATCCGGTAAGTCGTATTATGATCAACTTGCAGGCCATCGGTCCCGAGATGATTCGAGGGGCGGCCATTTTGATGATGAGGGGAATGAACTGCCTGCCACGCAAGGCGGGCCGATTGTTCCAAGAAAGAAACCGACACCTCAAGAGGCATGGGGGATGCGCATTCGCAAAAAAGCAGACGTCGGTTATGTTTATACTTCTGTTTTTCGCGACGGAGAAGGTGATCCTGTCGAGGTTTTTGTAACTATCGGCAAAACCGGAGGCTATGTTGCCGGAGCTGCCGAAGTCACCGGAAGACTGGCCTCCCGCGCACTTAAATACGGAGCAACCCTGGAAGAGGTAGCTTCGGATCTGGTTGGTATTTCCTGCGGAACTCCTTACGGCTTTGGTCCGGACAGCGTCCTTTCGGCATTTGATGCTGTCGGAAAATCTCTTATGGAAATAGCTAGAACAAAACAGCTGCAACTGCCGGAAATTACCGAGCAGGAAAATTTAGTGAAGACCCAATTAAATCACACGCCAGGCGGCATAACCAATGGGGTATTAACAAATGGTCAGACCAATACCCAAGCTAATGGTGAAACAAAATCCAATGGCAAAACTCAACAATTACCGCTAAACGGCACTTCTTCACCCTTGCCGATTAATAATTTAAAACAACATATTAGAGGATCGGCTCAAGCAGCAGTTGTTGTCTCGATTTCTCAAGATGAGGAAAAAATTATCGAGAGCAAGTTTTCAATCTGCCCGGATTGTGCAAGCCCCGTTGTCTATATGGAAGGCTGCCGAACCTGCATCAACCCCACCTGCGGCTGGAGCAAGTGCAGTTAACCTCGGATCATCTTTTTAAGAATTTCGAAATCTTCCTCTAATATTTTACGGCTGGTGGAACTATAAAGTACAACCGCAGGATGGTAAAGCGGAACAATTACACAAGGTCCAAAACCGACTTTGGCATTAATTGCTTTACCGTGCAAAACACTAATTGACTGACTAACCTCTGGCAATCCAAATTTTTCCAGTATGTATTTTGTTGAGAATCTGCCTAACGTCGCTATAACTTTAGGTTTGATAATCTCAATTTGTCTTTGCAAAAACGGTCCGTAAAGTGCAATCTCGGAAGGATTCGGATCACGGTTGTTTGGGGGTCTATCCTTGACAACATTTGTGATATAAACATCTGCACGTTTTAAGCCGATTGATTCAATCAGCTCATCCAAAATTTTCCCCGCCGCCCCGCAAAATGGCCTGCCGGTTTTTGCCTCGCTTTCTCCAGGCGCTTCACCAATGAACATTAATTTTGCGCGATGATTCCCTTCCCCAATTACCGGAAAATAATTATTCTTTCTGCGGTATTCGTAAAGAGGGGAATTTGTGAGATTTACTATTTCATCTCGAATCTTTCGGAGTTTTTGGGTCCTGACACAATCCATCGTCGTTATTTGACAGTTCGTCCCTTCCAAACTGTTTCCGGGATTTTGTCTAGATGATTAGCATACCGTGCCGCGACAAAAAACCAGTCGGATAGACGGTTGATGTAAATTTGGGCATGCTTGTCAATTTTTTCTTGTTTAGAAAGAGCCACAATCGATCGCTCAGCCCGTCTGGCAAGAGCCCGAGCCAAGTGAAGTCCTGCTCCGACTTTACTGCCGCCCGGAAAAATGAAATTTCTAAGTTTCGGCAAATCTTTTTCCCAAGTGTCGATTTCTTTTTCGAGCCGAGTGATATAACTTTTTGAAATTCTCGGAATTTTCACTTTTACCGATAGAGGAGAGGCTAAATCACTCCCTAAAACAAAAAGTTCCCCCTGAATTCTTACAAGTTTCGTCACAATATGATTTTTGCTTTTGTCATCCTCGCGAAAGTCTTTCGAGCTCCTCGAGTCTGAGCGACCTCGGAGTCGAAGACCTGAGCTCAAGACCGAAGGGCGAGGATCCGACATTCGTCCCGAGGACTCAGTCCCGAGGGATTCTCGATCAGGTCGAGAATGACTTGATAGGTAAGCCAACACTACTCCTATCAGCGAATTTAACTCATCAACTTCGCCATAAGCTTTAATTCTTGCGGAGTCTTTTTCAACCCTTTTTCCTCCAAAGAGAGAAGTAGTACCGTTATCGCCAGCTTTAGTGTAGATCTTCATGAAATTAATTTGTTCTTGTTTTTATTATGTGGACAAACCACAAGATTAAAAAACACCAGGTTATTAAACCAATTAACATCGCAATATTTGTTAAAGGTTCGATAATTTGTAAGTTATCTTTAATAATCAGCAAAGAATATGATAGAGCAAGATAACAAGAAGCAACAAGGCTATAGATATTTATTTCATTTTTAAATTGCGCGGCAGCGGCAAATGGCAGAACCCATGAACTATACTGCAGCCCCCAGCGAGGTGTAAAAATAAGAAAAGCCAGAAGTAAAAATACAACGCTATCAATAAGTGATAAGTTTTTTCTGAAAATATAAAAATAGGCCAAAGAAAAAATTGGAAGTAATATTAAAGCGGTAAATTGACCCAATAATACTGACAAATGAACTGTAGATGGAAAAATTTCTGACAATAAATTTATAACAGCGGTATAGCCCCAAAAGCCAGGACCTCCTCCAGCCGAAAGCACAGCTTGAGCAAGATATACAGGGTTAGCAAAGAAAACAAGCATGTATAAAAGAACAAAGCTAAATATTGTTCCTAAAACCGCAAACGACCAAAGTTTCAAGTCTTTTTTTAAAACGGAGAAAAATAAGGGCAAGAATATAACAGACCAAGTTTTAACAAGTATCGAAACTCCATAACAGATTGCGGAATACAACAAAGAGCCTTTTTTAATTATTAAAAGATAGATTGTCAAAAGCACAAAAAAAGCTACAATCATATCTACCTGTCCGTGCAGAGCAGTTACCAGAAGAATTACAGGGTTAAAAAGAAACAATGCTTGCATTTTTTTTGCCATTAATTGGTTATTAATAATTTTACCAATCAAAAAGACAATTCCGATGATAAAAATAGTTACTAAAAGTCTTACAAAAAGTACAAAGGGGATATTCGTTGTTCTAGAAATCAAATGAAACAATGTATGAGGCCAGATCATTAATGGGAAAAAAGGGAAAGTGCCGTGAGTCGGCCTGTCGAAGCTGTAAAAATCAATGCCCTCTAAGCTTTTCACCCCCACCGTTTCCCACAAAGCTACGTCTGGGATTGCAGGTAGGTAGAGTGCTGGTATCAAGTAGAGTAGCAAACCTGCAATTAGAAGTTTTTTAGTTAGTTTTATTTGAAATTTAACTATCAAGAGAAAACATAAAATCCAAACTAAAAAAGTAGCGATGATGAGAAGCATATTGGTTTATGTAGTTAATCACTAGACACAAGTAAAAATCAACTAAATCGATCTTTGCTCTTGACAAACCCTCCCCAGTAGGGTAGGATAAGCTGTGTATATGCAAAAGGCTATTAAATTAAATGCCCTCAAAAGACTCAAGTCGGCGCGAGGTCATCTGGACCATGTGATTAAACAGGTCGAACAGGAAAAGTATTGCATCGATATCCTTCAGCAGTCCCTCGCAGTTCAGTCTGCTCTTCGGGCAATCGATAACGTTATCCTCAAAGGCCATCTCGAAGAACATGTCTCTCATGCTATGCATGGTAAGAATCAGTCCAAATCTATTCAGGAAGTTGTAGATGTTTTTGAAAAAGCTAGGAGGTGAGTATAGGTGCTTGCAGACATGATGCGCTGGGGAACTGAATCGGGACAGAAACTATACGACGGCAGCGATTTCGGCGCAAATTATCACCCAATGATGTGGTGGGGAGGATCTGGCGGAAGCTCCTTTTTTTGGTTTCATGCAATACTGGCATTAATTACATGGGTTCTTGTAATAATTGTTCTGATTGCCTTGATTCGCTGGCTTTGGAAAAAGGGTGATAAGGTCAAATGAGAAGCCCTCCTTCGCTCTGCAATGCAGAGCTTCGGAGGGCGAGGGAGGTGAGAAAACATAAAAGAACAAGCTTTTGCTAATGCCTTTGCGACAGTAACGGCATTGGTTTATGTAATTTGTGCAGGTTGGGTTGTAATAGCTAGAGACGGATTCATGGTCTTTACGGGAAATTGGGTTCATGGAATTGATATGAAAGTTTTGCCATATACGCCACCAACAGCAGCCGGTCTGATCTTTGGTTTTGTAACAGCAGTTACAGCTAGCTGGATAGCCGGCTATCTATTTGTTTGGCTTTACAACCAATTTGCCAAAAAATAACAAATTGTGACAACATTTAAAAAAATTAAGCCCTTCAGCTGAAAGGAGTAATTTATGTCAGATAAAAATTTAAAGAAAAATAAATTATATGTTTGCCCGATGCATCCCGAGGTCCAATCAGAGAAACCCGGGCGTTGTCCAAAATGCGGCATGAACTTAGAGCCATCAAAGAAAGAGCCAGACGAACACACAAATCACAAAATTGCAGAACACAAAATGAAGCCTGTTTCAGAAATGTCATTTTGGAAAAAACTAAAAATGGGTTTAACAATGACCATGGGCATGGAACATGGCGGTCTTGCCGGACGCCAGATGGCAAAGCTAATGGAAGAAGATATCCGTAACAAATTTTTCTTTTCTCTGATTCTCTCGCTCCCAATTATTGCCTACTCTCCCCTGGGTGAAAAATTTTTAGGCAAACTTCCCAGTCCCATTCCAGTCCACTGGTTAATGTTCATTTTAACCACCCCTGTCTTTTTGTATTCCGGCTGGATCTTTCTTTACTCCTCATATAAAGCACTTGCGAAAAAAACCTTAAATATGGCCGTTCTAATTGCGGTTGGTATCACTGCTGCTTATGTGTTTAGCGTCGTTTTAACACTTCTTGGGTCAAGCGATTCATACTACGAAGCGGCGGTCCTTTTGATCACGTTCGTCCTCTTTGGTCATTGGATGGAAATGAAATCTCGGCGCGGCACAACCGACGCCCTGCAAGCACTTTTTGCATTGGTTCCACCTAAAGCCAGAGTTGTAAGAAATGGTAAAGAACAAATAGTTTCAACATCTGAAGTCAAAGTCGGTGACATTGTGCTTCTTAAACCCGGAGACAAAGTGCCGGTTGACGGTGAAATTACAGAAGGTGATACCGCGATAGACGAATCCTTGGTAACCGGAGAGTCGATTCCCGTCGTCAAAATAAAAGGTGATAAGGTTATAGGCGGTTCAATTAACCAGTCAGGATCCGTCAAGTTTAAAGCAACAAAAGTCGGAGAAGATACGGCTCTTGCTCAAATTGTCAAAATGGTCGAAATCGCCCAAAACTCAAAAGCACCAGGACAAAGAATTGCCGACAGATTTGCTCAATACTTGGTCATTGTCGCAGTTGGCGGAGGACTTTTAGCGTTTGGCGGATGGTATTTTATACTAGGTGCGCCAATTCTGGTTGCCCTAACCTTTGCCATCTCTACAACAGTTATTGCCTGTCCTGATGCTTTAGGGTTGGCTACTCCAACAGCAGTTGCTGTCGGAACCGGTCTTGGGGCAAAGCACAATATCCTAATTAAAGACGCGCCGACGCTTGAACAAGTTTCCAAAATTCAAGCGATAGTCTTAGACAAAACCGGCACCTTAACCGAAGGGAAGCCAGTCATTACGGACGTGGTGGCTTCCCGTGTCATCCTGAGGAGTTCGAAGAACGACGAAGGATCTCAGAAAGAGATTCTTCACGGAGTTTACACTGAGAGAATTCGAAGTGCTCAGAATGACATTTTAAGATTGATTGCAGCCGCCGAAACCAAGTCTTCCCACCCCTTAAGTCGTGCAGTCCTTGAGGAGGCCGAAAGGAGAAATATCAAAATACCTCAAAAGGTCGAAAAGTTCAAGAACATCGCCGGACACGGTGTGGAGGCGACTGTAGAAGGCAAACATATACTGGTCGGAACCGTAAAACTAATGAAAGACAAGGCTGTAGATATAAAACCAATACAAAAAGAAATAGATAAGCTTCTTGAAGAAGGCAAAACCATCATGGTTCTTGCAGTAAATGGCAAAATAGCTGGTGTTGCCGCTGCCGCAGATCCAATCAAGCCTACCGCAAAACAGGCAGTTGCCAGGATGCAAGATTTTGGTTTGGAAGTAGCGATGATTACAGGGGACAACGAAAAAACTGCCCAGGCAATTGGCAGACAGCTGGGAATAAAGCGAATCTTTGCCGAAGTTTTACCGGAAGACAAAGCTAAATACGTCAAAAAGCTTCAGCAGGAGGGTAAATTTACGGCAATGGTTGGTGACGGTATCAACGACGCTCCAGCCCTTGCCCAGGCCGATATCGGTATTGCAATCGGTGCCGGAACTGATGTAGCTATCGAAACTGCCAAAGTTGTTTTAATGAAATCCGATCCGGCAGATGTCCTTAGGGCGATTCGCCTTTCTAAAGCAACTGTTACCAAGATGAAACAGAATCTTTTTTGGGCATCGATTTATAATCTTTTAGCCATTCCTATTGCAGCGGGCATACTCTACCCCAAATTCGGTATTTCCCTGCGCCCGGAAATCTCAGCCCTTTTAATGAGCATCTCTTCAATCATAGTCGCTACAAATGCCGTACTTTTAAACAGGGCTGAAAAAAGCTTAGTCGAGATTTGAAGATGAAGTTTAATCTATTTAAACAATTAAAGAAAGCAACTGACCTGGTTTGTCTGATGAAGGTTGATAAAGACGGAAAAGCGCTAACATACGAGTATAAAGAACAGATTTATTATTTTTGCTCTGAAAATTGTAAGGAAGAATTCAAAGAAGAACCTGAAAAATATTTAACATGAATAAACATAGTTTTTCTTCGAATAAATTATTCAAAAACCATGGCCTTTTAATGGTTTTGGGTTGTCTGGTTCCCGTTTTTGCCATTGGTCTTTTTGCGCTCTTTGGGGTCAGTCAAAAAAGCTTTCTCATTTTACTCGTACTAGCCTGTCCTTTGGGCCATCTTTTTCTAATGAGAGGTTATGGTAAGAAACACCATAAGTAATTGATATAGAAACATATGGATTTATTAATTAGCGCATCTTTTATAGCCGCATTTTTCGCGGGAGTTGCCGCGCTTTTTGCACCCTGCTGTGTAACAGTTCTTTTGCCCACATATTTTGCATCAATATTCAAACAAAGATCGACTATTTTCTTAATGACGTTCGTTTACTTTTTAGGACTTCTTACTGTCTTCATGCCAATCGGTCTTGGCGTATCTGCCATTACCCAATTATTTGCCACTTACCACAATATTATTTTTTCTTTAGGTTCTCTATTTTTGATCTTTCTGGGGCTTACGCTGCTTTTGGGTATCCAATTTTCTATTCCAACCCTTGTTCGTCCCCAGCTTAAAAGTTCAGGGTTTATTTCGGTTTTTGTTCTGGGAATATTCTCCGGAATTGCCACAACATGCTGTGCTCCTGTTCTTGCCGGAGTTTTAGCCTTAGCCGTCCTACCGGCATCGTTTCTCTTAGGAGGTGCTTATACTCTAGCCTATGTTTTGGGAATGGTTATTCCTCTATTTATTCTAAGTTTAGTGCTCGACAAAAATAAGTTTACTCAAAAGTTTTTTATATTTCGAAAAACAATATCATATGGAATCTTCGGCAAAAAAATCCGTCTGACTTTATCCAATCTTTTTTCCGGAGTCATGTTTTTAATTCTTGGAATCGTCATTGCCTATTTGGCATTTACAAACAATCTGATAACCCACGCCTCCTATCAAATCAATATTAATATTTATTTGACTAGATTTATTCAGCTCATAAGTAATTACACAAAAATAATTCCGGAACCCGCCTGGGCAATAATATTCTTTATTATTTTTTTAGTTATTACTCTAAAGTCTGTAAGTGAACTATTGAAAAATAGATCAAATAATACCAATAAGAAAGAAGGTGAATAGTTATCAAGAAACAAACAATTATCATAGCCCTATCAATTATCATTTTTGCCGGAGCAGTTGTTGGTTCAGCCTTTTACCTTGGGGATAAAAGCGGTCAGGCTAGTGATGAGTCAAACCACCCTGATGAACATCACGATGGTCAATCCGACTATGGAGATAAGTTTAATGCTCTTATTGGTAAGCAAGCTTTCGATTTTACTTTAACAAGCTATGATGATAAAAAAATAACTTTAAGCGAGCAAAAAGGCAAAAAAGTAGTCTTGTTTTTTACAGAAGGTGTAATGTGCTACCCCTCATGTTGGAATCAGATTGCGGCATTTGGCAGGGATGAGGTATTTAAGCGGGATGATACTATCGTGTTTTCTATTGTTGTTGACACGAAAAAAGAATGGGAGAAGGCGGTTAAGAAAATGCCTGAACTTGCTGCTTCAACCATCCTCCATGATACAAGTAAAAATGTATCAAGGGAATATGGAGCTCTTTCGCTAGCGTCTTCAATGCACAAGGGGCAATTTCCGGGTCATACTTATCTGATCCTTGATAAAGACGGCATCGTCCGATATGTTTTTGACGATCCTAAAATGGCAGTCAGAAACGAGGAATTAAAAACCGAGCTGGCAAAACTGAATTAAAGAGGAATGAATCAAATGATTTTCCAGTCAG
>Ga0209541_10010950_pt1 | contig 14314 bp, 18 predicted proteins | sample RifCSPlowO2_01_FD_184027 | JGI IMG/M metagenome (GOLD analysis project Ga0209541, IMG submission 184027) | Groundwater microbial communities from Rifle, Colorado - Rifle CSP2_plank lowO2_0.1 (SPAdes) (version 2) | ecosystem: Environmental > Aquatic > Deep subsurface > Groundwater | place... | reverse complement strand
TCTTTTTTCTTGTTCATGGTGGACACCTCGATTGTCCACCCCCTAGCACAGCCTAACGGCTGGCTAGGTTTTAAATTTATGTAGGATTTCTACTGAGCTTATATGAAATCATATCAGTCATAAAATCCCGGAGAACATCGCGCTCAGCAGCTTCATAAATAAAAAATAAAATCCAATCGAGCCGAAAACATATATTGGAATGTACTTGAGCCCGCCTTTCATGTCGCCTTTCTCGACAATCGAGACAATCAGGGAAGAGAAGAGAGATATCACAAAAATAGCCAGGATGGAAAAGAGCCTGAAATCCTCGGGGTTTACGTTGACTTTTGAAAGCGCAAACGGCAATGCGCTTGCTCTTTGGGTTGCAAACGCGATCTTGCCCATAAAATTGGTTATCAGGACAAGAAGGTGGAAAGAAAGCGCAAAAAGCAAAGGGCTTATCAGCACAACAATCACGGATATGAATATCACATAAGCAATTGCCGATGCGGACATCTCGTCCTTCAGCGCTTTTGTGTCCTTTAGATTGTCAACAATCCTGTCTATAAGCTCTGCCACATTTCCGCCGCTTTCAAGCTCGCTTATCATTAGGTCAACTGTGCGCCTGAGCATCAGTGAGTCATACTTGTCAGCAAGCTCAATCAGCGCTTTGCTTACCTCATATCCTGTCATTACTTTTTTCGAGGCTTTTGCCATCTCGCTTCCAAGGACATTGAACCGCGGCTTTACAGCAGCCCACAGCGCCCTTTCAAATGTCATCCCTCCCTTGAGGTTGCTTGAGAGCACCTGCAGAAAATCAGGCAGCTGCTCCTCCATTTTTTTTGTCCTGAAGTATATCCTCAGGTCAAGGTAGAAATACACCAGCAGTATGAACAGCGCGGCAAAAAACATCTGCACTGCAAACCATCCCAGAAACGAGTATGCATAAACCTGGAAAAGCGGGAACTTTTTGAGGTAAGGGTAGATAAAAATGACGAATATCAGCGTCGTTATAATCGCGGAAATGTAAAACAGCAGCCCGAAAAACTTGTACGGAACTTCGTTAAGGCCGGCTTTAAGCAGGTATTTTCTCAGGTCCGGCGCGAATTTTTTCGGCACAAACGCCTTTCCGAATTCCTTCAAAAATATTATTTTAAGCGTCATTTTAAAGGTTAACCATTGGTCTTATCGACTTGAAAAATGTTATAAAAAGGAACTGCAGCACTACAATAAAAAATACAAATACCAGCAGCCCGTTGAAATCTATGGGAAAGTTTACAAAGCTAGATATGACAATGAACATTGCCACTCCCAAAGACGGCAGGATAATCGCGGCAAGCATGTAAAAAATCACCAAAGTGTTGAGCTTTTTGCCGTATTTCTTTATTTCAAGCTCTTCTTCCTTTGTTATCTCCTCCAGGACAGACTCGAGCGGCTTGGTAACGTCTATGCCGAGCTGCAGCGCGTTGTTGATGTAGAAGAGTATTCTCCTGAGCTTGCTCGACGGCGAGTAAGCCATTGCGCTGTTCAGGGCATCCTCTATCGTCCTGCCAGTGCCTATGTCATCAACAATTTCCTTGAGGTATTTCGAGGCTATGCCCCTGCTGCTTGAAGTCTCCACTATGGCGTTCAGCAAAGGCCTCCCGGAATAAAGCTTTACAAGAAGGTATCTGCCGATAAAAAGAACTTCCTTGTCTATTTCGCGCTCCCTTTTTCGTATTTTTGCCTTGACTTTAATCAGGGAGTACTGAAAAAATAAAAGCAACACTATTGCAAAAATAGGAACAAGAAGAAGCTTGGATAGCCCTGCTTTCTGAAGCACGAAAAAAAAAAGAACGCCAGAAGCCAGTGCATATAATGCGCTTGCCTTGAGATTTCTGCTTATGTACTGCACAGGGGTGTAGGGGATATGCGCTATTCTCAGCTGGTTCTTCAGCGTCGGAAAAAAGGAGACAATCCTGTTTACAAAATCAATTTTAAACACCCTTTAGCTGCATGAACGGCTTGTTGTGGTAGTATTTTGACATTATCAGCCCTATTTTATTGACATCTGTTATGCTCCTGCTTGCCATCCATTTCAGGATTTCTATCTTCGCCTGTATATCCGCATAAACATCTGTTTTTGAAAGCCCTGTGTAAAGGTTTAAAGTCTCCAGAATAGCCAATGGCTCGTTGACGATTTCGAGCACACTCCTTATGGGGTTTAACTGCATCAGGACTCTTGCATCGCCATTTGGCAGAACCTCGGCAATCTGCAAAGTCCTTCTTCTGCCTGTCCTTCTGTTGATATGCTGCACTACAATCAGGGAAAGCGCAGACAGTATCTGCTTTGGCAAGTCAATCGGCGGGTTTGTAAGCCTGTTGATTGTTTCCTTTACATTGTTTGCATGTAAGGTCCCATAAACAGAATGCCCGGTGTGCATCGCTTCAAAAAGAACCTCTGCCTCGGCTTTTCTTCTTATCTCGCCGACTATAATCCTGTCAGGCCTCATCCTCAGCGCATTTATTATCAAATCAAGCATTTCTATTCCGCCCTTGCCTTCCGGATTCGGCAGCCTTGTCTCCAAGGGCACCCAGTGGAGTGTCTTCGGCAGCACAATCTCTCTTGTGTCTTCCATTGATATTATTCTCTGGTTTGGCGGGAAAAAGTTGGAAATTACATTAAGCATGCTTGTTTTTCCTGATGCTGTGCCTCCTGTAATTATAATTGAAAGCTCGTTCTGCACAGCGCTCCACAGCAAAGCAGCGCCCTCATAGGAGATAACGCCTTCCTTCAGGAAGTCTGTGACAGTCCATGGCTTGACTGCAAATTTTCTTATGGTTATGGTGTTGCCCTTCGAGGATATCGGGCTTAAGGTTGCGTTTACCCTGTCGCCTGTCTTCAGGTGGGCGTCCATCAGCGGATTCAGCAATGTTATTTCCTTGCCGACATCTCTTCCTATGATTGTTGAGTAATGCCTTATCCTTGACTCGTTCGGAATAAGGACATTTGTCTTGAGCCAGCCATGCCTCCTGTGGTAAACCCATACGGGCTCATTCGAATTGTTTACAACAACCTCCTCAAGATTTGTGTCGTTAAGGAGTATGTCCAGGTTGCCGAGTCCTATATTCTGCTGCAGTATGTAGTTGATGAGCATGTCCATTGTTTTCTTGTTGGCATTTGGAAAATATTTTGCCAGCAGCTTCAGTATTTTTTCCTTGAACTGCTCCTGTATGTCTGATATGCTCGCCTCTTCGCTTAAGGTTTTTGTCTCTTCAGCGACAAACTCGTCCCTTATTTTTTCCAGAATTATTTTTGTGGTGTCGCTTATGTTGGTTATTGATATTGTGTATGTCGGGACGGGCTCCTCGGCTTTCGCAATTATTGACACATCAATCACTATGTCGTTGACATTCAGCTCGTACGTGTCAATTATCCTCTCCCCTTTTTCCATTTTGATTATAGCAAATGACACAAATTTTTATACAATGTATATGCCATTTGCTTGTAAAAAATTCCATCAATTTATAGTAAATACATGGAATTCTTGAGCATGCTCGGAAATTGTAACAATTTATATTTATTTTTGCAATTTACGACATATTACGAACGGACAACTATTATATAATAATTTTTGTCCGTGGGTGTATTTTATTTACTGCAGCGTCTTGATTTTTGCGTAAATTGCCTTGGATTCAATGTCGTTAGGCTCGAGCTGCAAAGCCTCCTGTATGTTCCTGTGCGCTTCATTATAAAAGCCTTTTTCCATGTTCCTTTTTGCCTGCTCTCTTTTTGATTTCAGCAGCGTTGATTTTGACGAGGCTTCCGCAGGCTGATTGCTTCCGAATGCAGCAGGCTGCTGATTCTGCTGCAGCGGCTCCTGCAGCTGCTGCTGCAGGCTTGACATCTCCGTATAAATGCTCAGGCTTTTATAAATTTCCAAAAGCCTCATCCCAATGGAATTTTTGTGCCTGAGAAATCCCTCAGGAACCTGGCTGTACAGCCCGATGCATTTGTTGTAGCCGACAATCGCGTTAATCATGTCATTCATCCTTATTGCCTGGTTTATCCCGTCTATCAGCTGGTTGATCTCATGCACCAAAACAGAAACCCTCTTCACCAGCTCATTGTCTGTAGTGTTTTTGAGCTCCCTGTAAAAAACCGTTATCTGCTCTTCCACAATCTTTTTTTCCTCGAAAAATGCATCAGGTATTGAGTTGAAGATGTCCTGGATTTCGGAGTATATCTTGAAGGGCATCTCCTTTTTTCCTTCTCTCAGCGAAGCCTTTGCCCTGCTTATCAGCTCGTACGTGTGCTCCGCCTTTCTTTTAACCTCGTTATAGCTTTGATTCAATGCGCTTGAGAATTGCCTGGCAAGCGCTGACAATTGCCCATAAAGCCCCTTGTTCCATTTAAGCTTCTGCTGGAGCAGTAGATGCCACAGCTGTATATAGGACTGTTCCGCAAGGTCTATGTTGCCCTTGCCCAAGCTTGATTTTATGTTTTCAAAAAGGGGCGACGGCTCAAAGTCTTCCCTGAAATCCGCAGGAGCCGCGCCTGCTTCGCGCTTCTCAGATTTATCCGTCGGCAAATTTAGTTCAGAAAGCTCTCTATCCAAAAACTCGTCAATGTCCATTTTTCAATCTAAAGGTATGATAGATATTTTTTCCAAAGTTCTTCTATTTTGTCTTCAGGCACATTCTTGTCTTTTGTCTTCTGCAAAAATTCTTCCCTTATGTGCGTAAGATTCTGCTGCAGGTATCTCCTCCACAGGCTCTCAATGTGCTCGTGCGGCACATTTCTTGCCCTGGCTCTTTCGTAAAACTGCTCCTTGGTTATGAGTCCTTTAGTAAATCCTTTTTCCTTTGCCCTTGCCTCATTAACGCCCTCTTTATAGAGGTAGATATAAGGCGTTGTAAACTTATACTCGATGCCGAAAACCTTCTCTTCCACCAAAAAATCAACTAAAGCCTGCGCGCTTGCAAGCGGGATATTGAGCTTTTTTGAAGCCTCCTCAACTGAAATTTTTTTGTTTTTTTTGACTAGTTCCAAAAGCTCATCAGCTATAGTTCTCAAAATATTATCATTGGGCTGGGGCATGCTCCCTAATTTGGTTTATGGTATAAAAACTTTAGTCATTGTAATAGAGTAGCAACTCGTTTGTTGGCTTGAATTATTTTAATGCCTCCAATTCCTGGATTAACAATCAACACGTCTTCACGGCATCCTGGGCTGTTATGTTGTATTTTACTATATGATTAATGTCCATCTTGAAGTATTTGAACTCGTCCCATAATCCAGTTATGTTATAAAGCTGAGCGCAATTGTTCTGAAATTTATGCGTCCAGAAAAGGTAGTCAACATAGCTTTCCCTCTGGTCGCTCGGGCTTATCATATTGGGATTAACCAGGCTTTCAATGCCGCAGCAGCTTGAATTTGTCATTGTATTTGTGAACCTCATCAAAAAACTCGGCGCTTCAGGGCTTTGCCAATAAACATAAGTTCCGTTCCTCAGGTGCTCTCTTGTTTTGGCTATGTTCCACTGGTTAAACTCGACACTTGATTTTTTTATCCGGTTTGTGTAAGCCTTGTTGGTATTCACGAGGTAATAGGGGTCATGCAAGCCCTCGAGGCTGATTGTTGCGGTTATTGCTGAGGTTTTTCTCCACTCGGCGACATTTGACTGGACAGTGAAGTTTATTGTCAGGCTTGAGTCTATGTTCCACGGCTTTGTCTGGAAAACCGTGACATTGGTGATCTTTATTGTAGTGTTTACATTCAGCGTGTCTTTGGCAGCCTCCGTTATCCTGCTGCTCCAGTTTGTTAATGTATTGTTGTCCATTATTTTCTTGTTTGTGATCGAGTCTATGGGCACATTGTTTATAGTGCCTTTTAGCATGACTTCAGAGAAAGCAGAGTCAATGTCAGGTATGAAAGAGCCTGTTGAGTTCATGTAGTATATCAATGACAGTATTGCCTTGTAGGTTGTAGCCCTCAGCACTGTCTCAAAATACCTTGTCTCAAGGTCATCAACATAATCGTCTATGGAGCTTATTCTTGCGCCCGTTGCCTGCATGTCTTTCTGCACGCTGATTTCAGCCTGGGGAGTAAACACAATAACAAACAAAGTCATTATTGTTATTGCTATGAATGTGAAGAATATCCCCTTATTTTTCAGCCTCATTTTTCCCATATGAACACCTCTGCATTGTAAGGACCCCACAGATTGCTTGTTGTTTTGTTGACGATTCCGAAAGTAATTTTTTTTGATGTGAGCAAAAGCCCTGTGCCGTCTTTTGACTTTATGTGCTCGGCTGTAGGCGTTTTCGGATAAAGAATTATGTCGTTCATCCAAACCTCATACCTGAATTGGGATGGTATGATGTCTTTTGACACGTTTTGTATGAATTTCTCAGCCGTATCGGGCTTATTTGTGGCGTAAAATTCGCCTGCCTGCTGCAGTAATGAATTTTCAGCGTCTGTTATTTCCCCCTGTTTCCAAAGCTCGCCTCCTATGCCTGCATAAGGGTTGTTCAGGTCTTTTATCTTGGTATTGGAAAGGAAGTTCAGCAGGTCGTCAGACAGCAGCTCCACCTGCACAGGCTGGGGCGCATTTATATAGGATGAGGTGATTAAGACAACCCCTGTAACAAGCACTATCAGTCCAAGAACAGCGTCTAATACAAAGAAGTAACCTCTTTTTTTAAGCAGCATTTTATACGGATGTGTTCCAGAATTATAGCCTATTTATAGTTTTTTGTTTTATTTCTGGCTGCACGGCGCGCCGCTCAGGTTTATGTTTGCAGCGCCTATGCCCTTGTAGCTGTTGTTGATAAGTATAAGATTTCCCTTTTCATCTTCCAGATAAATGCAAAAATCCCCCTCTATCTTCAGCCTTCTTTTCAGCTCGTCGTAGCTGAGGTTTTTTAATTCATTCAGCCTACTTATGTTCACCTCGTTGCTGTCGATTACCCTGACCAAGCTGTTGTCTGCAGTCACTTGCTTGATGATTATTGATGCTTCCTCTTTCAGGCTGCCTGCCTTTGAGCCCTGGTCCGCATTAAGGAGGGCGTAAAACACGAAAAAGGCAGCCATGAAAACTATGACTCCGAGTATGATGTCTATGGACCATGACTGGGATTTCCGATGTCTTCGACTCTGCATTTTGCCTGTTTCCTGCTGCTTATTCAATGTACGGGTATATTTGCTTTGCGCTTTAGAATCCAGCTGCCATTCTAAAGTAAGCCATACAGTGGGTTGCCTGTGATCATGGTCAGTATATATGCAATAAAAAAGCTCGGCACAAACGGAACCCCTTCCTTGATAAGGATTTTTTTTACCTTTCTTTGCCTGTAAAGCTGAATCAGTTTCCTTATCTGGCTTTTGCTTATCCCCAAGTCCTTTGGCCCACAGATGTAATGCCTGCCGGCGTAAACGTCATTGACTATCCAGTCGCCCTCTGTCAGCTTTGCAGGCTCAACAAGCTTTTGCATGCATGATTTTTCAACAGCCTTGATGAAAATCCACAGGTAGAAAGCAGCCAAAATCAGGAATGTAAAAGACAATACTGCTATTTTGGCATAAATTGCACCAATAAAAAAGAATGACATGAGCAAAAAAAACAGGGCAGCCAGCATAAGCTTTTTGGCTTTGACAACATTATCCGCCGATAGGATGCGTTTAAACTCACAAATAAACTTTTTTTTATGATTAAAAACCAGAAAAAAGCTCCACAGCAAGCCGTAAGCAGCTCCTACAAAAAGGGAATTTATGAAAAAGCCGGTCAAAAACTGCCGCCCAATGCTTCCTGCGCCAATGCCAATCATAGCCCCCAACCCCATCAGAATCTTGCTGTCGCCGCCGCCCCACTGCCCTGCATAAAACATGATGTAAGCAATGCCGAAAAATATTGCCAGCCCAAGGATGCTTCCAATCAGGTATGACTGGCTCGATATTATGTATTGGCTATAAGCTAGATTATTATATGTAGCTTCCTCAACTAAAATCTGGCCCGGAAGAATGAATGTCAACAAGGCATTGACAAGCACTCCGGAGAATATCAACCCATAGTTAACCCAGTCAGGCACCTCTCTGGTCTTTAAGTCCGTGATTGAGCCGGTTAAAAGCGCAGCAAATGAAATGATGTATACAACCATATGAGGCGCAAAATCCACTCCAAACAATGCATATCCCATTTTGAGGCTGAAAATAAGAATATTTATAAATTTATTTCATTTATATGCGGATAGTTGGGCTGAAATAACTGTTTACATGGAAATGCCGAAGCACATTGCAATAAGCTTGGACGATATTTCTGATTGGTGTAGGGATAAAAGTATGGGCATTGAGGAATGCTGCAGCAGGTGCTTTGGGCTGGTGAGCCGCCTGCTGGCAGCGCAAATAAGCTCAAATATTCCCATTTTCACGATTTATTTATTGCCTGAGGATGTTAAAACATCAACTGAGGATTACATGATTTTTTGCGATTGCATGGCAAATTTCTTCAGCGAATTGGCCGGCAGCAGCATTGTATCCGGGCATAAAATAAAGATTTCAATATTCGGGAAATGGTACAACCTCCCCGGAAAGGCAGTTGAATCATTGAAGATGGCAATAGAGGCAACAAAAGAGTATGACAGCTTTTTTGCAAACTTCTGCATTAATTATGACGGGCAGGAGGAGATTGTGGATGCGTGCAGGCTGATAGCAAAACAGGTCCAGCTCGGCAAGATAGACGCCGAGATGATAACAAAAGGCACGATAAAGGAGAACATTTACTCGTCATATTTTCTGCCTCCTGACATGGTTTTGATTTATGGCGAAAGAAAGCTTGCCGGGCTCCTGCTGTGGGACTCTGCAAATGCAAATGTTGTTTTTACCGGCAAAAGCTTCATGGAGTTTGAGGAAGGGGACGTCGAAAGATTAAACCGCAACCTATATAAATAGCGTTATTTTCCATAGCATTACCTGTGATTGATGAAGCTATTATATAAATAGCTGAAAGAGGTAAGCAATTCTGGTTTGTTTATCTCAAATTCGTGGGATTGCGAAGCACATCCCACTTGATTAAGGTGTCAACGGACTTTGCCGTTGGAGGTAAGCAAATTCTATTTGACTTATCCAAAATTTTGCAGTTGGAGGCTCGATTAAAATGGTTTTTGAAGCGCCAAAGGAATTGGTTGACAAGGTTTATGAAGCGATAGAAGTAGCAAAAGCTACAGGCAAGATACGGAAAGGCACGAATGAGACTACAAAAGTCATTGAAAAAGGGCAGGCAAAGTTTGTTGCCATAGCAAAAGATGTGAATCCGCCTGAGATAACAATGCACATACCCCTGCTTGCAGAGGAGAAAAACGTTCCCTGCGTGCAGGTTCCAAGCAAGGAAGAGCTTGGGGCAGCTGCAGGCATCGACGTCCCCACAGGGAGCGTTGCGATAGTGCAGGAAGGAGAGGCAAAGCAGCTGATAAAGGAAATAACAGAAAAAATGAAGTAAAAATGGCCAAGGAAGACCCTACAAAGCACTTAAAGGAGGAGCCACGCGGGCAATTCAAAAAAAGAGCCCCCGGGCAGCAGCAGGAAGAGCAGGTAAAAGGCTCAGTGCAGTTTTCATGGGCAACGCCTGCAAAAGTTGAAGAAATAATAGGGAGGACAGGCACAAGGGGCGAAGCTATCCAGATAAGGTGCAGGATAATAGATGGAAGAGATAAGAACAAGATTTTGCGAAGAAACGTAAAGGGCCCGATACAGATAGGCGACATTTTGATGCTGCGTGAGACTGAATTCGAGGCATCGCAACTGACAAAAGCCGGAAGGGGCTCTGGATAAAAAGTTTAAATATATTGGGATAAAAACAGCCACTACATTAAAAATTAAATTTAAAAAAACGTCGCTTCCCGGCATCTGCCAAGGTGATGCGGGAACCCAGCTCAGGAAAGTATCGCTGGCAGCCCCAATATATTTGCGCCGAGGGGGAGCACAAATAAAGTGACTTCAACAGCATAATGCCGAGGCGCCAAGAATGTGTGAGCGAAGCGAACAGATTAAATTTCATAAATAAAAAATAAAATTCAACAAATCAAATGCCAAAATGCACTTTTTGCGGAAACGTTATTGAAAGGGGCACCGGGAAGATTTACGTGCAGAAAGACGCAAAGATTTTATACTTCTGCTCATCAAAGTGCGAGAAGAACCACATAAAGCTCGGGCGGAAGTTCCTTGAAACAAAATGGAGCAGGAAGTTCAAGCGTGAGAAGCAGGAGGCAGCAGCAGAATGATTGAGAGAACGCTGGTCATAGTAAAGCCCGACGGAGTTGAAAGGGGATTGGTTGGCGAGATTTTAAGGAGATTTGAGAATGCGGGCATGAAGATTATTGGCATGAATATGGTGTGGATTGACAGCAAGTTTGCAGAGCAGCACTACAAAGCCCACAAATCAAAGCCATTCTTCAGGGAGCTTGTTGAATTCATAACAGAAGGCCCTGTTGTTGCCTTTGCAGTCGAAGGGGTGCATGCTGTTGACAACGCAAGAAGGCTTGTAGGCTCGACATCGCCTCATGAGGCAGCGCCTGGCACAATAAGGGGGGATTTTGCGCATTTGAGCATGGCTTACGCCTCCAAGAAAGGGTTGGGAGGCAAAAATCTCATTCATGCGTCAGGCAGCAAAAAGGAAGCTGACGAGGAAATCAGGCTTTGGTTCAAAAAGGAAGATCTTCATTCTTATACTACTGTTCATGAGAAGCATGTGTTTTGATAGGAAAATAAAAATTTCGTTTGAGAGTTGTTATATAAAATTAAGAAAGGACAAATTTACATCCATTCGCCAGGCAAAAGTTCTTTTAACTTAACTTTTTTATTTTTAGAAATAATAACTTCGGTGTTGTACCTGTTTCTTTTATCTACCAACTCCATCATTTCTCTACAGCGACCGCAAGGATACATAATCTTGTCTCCAAAAGCAACAATAGTTTTTATTTCTGTTTCGTTGCTGTGAGAAACCATATTTGAAATTGCAGAATGTTCGGCACAAAATCCAATTCCGCACCATAAATCTAAGCTAACCCCTGTAAAGATCTCTCCACCCTTAGTTAGAAGTGCTGAACCTACCTCCCTAACAACACCTCCGCTAACTTTCCTTTTTCCAACAAGAACTTTTGCCTTTTTGATTAATTCCTTATCTTCTTTTGTTAATTTCATGATAAATAGATAGCCTATATTAAACTTAAATAATTTGCCTTTTTCAACCCTTCCAGAAGGTCACCAGAACTTCATTTCATTTGTAATAAACCAAAACATTTATATATCTATGATATATATCTCTGATATATCTCACTGGTGACTTTCATGGATTTCACTTACAAAGGAAAGCCGATACTTCCAACAAAAACAGCTTTAAATGAATTAAGTGAAATTGATGTAAATTTGTATGAAGTTCCTGAAATCTTGGAAAAGGGTTTTGAAATAAGAAAAAGAAAGAAAAATATCATTGAAAGAGGCATTCAAAGAGGAAACAAAGTGATAAATGTTGTAGTGGTTGATTTAGGAAACTACTACAAGTTAATTCATGCTGGCGAATTTACGCTAAGTAAAAAGTTTAAAAAACTAATGAGGGGTAAAAATGGAATTTGAAAATCTAAAGCTGAAATGCGAATGCGGCGGAAAGATGGAAAAGATAAGAACAGAATGGAAAGGAATAGAAGTAAGAGGATGGAAATGCAGTAAATGTGATGAAGAAATCATAAACCCATCTGATGCACAAAAAGCATTAGAAATGGAAAGAGCAAGAAAGAAAAATCTCCTTACAGTGAAGTTAAGGAAAGTAGGGAAAAGCAATGTTGTTACAGTGCCACAGCCGATAATGGAAGCTGAAAACCTAAAAGAAGGCCAAAAATTAGAATGGAAAATAGAAGCTGGTAAATTAGTTTTGACTCCGTAAATATATAAGCCCCAAACTTTTCAGTCTTTCTGGCATTTGCTCTGAGTATAGATTTATTTCCTAAACCTTTAAAAACATCATCAAAATCCATTGATTTATATTCTAAAATAGATTTACACGTGACTAAAAATGGCAGAAAGTATGGCTCAAAAGGTATTGAGGATTACTAAGAATCCGGAGTTTATCAGGAATATCTGCACTTCTGCACATATACATCATGGCAAAACCGCGATGACTGACAACCTTATTGCTGCTGCAGGGCTTATGTCTACAAAGTATGCGGGTGATTTAGAAGAAGGCATGGCAACATGGCAGCACAAGGACGAGCAGGAGCGATTAATGACAGTTGATGCCGCAAATGTTTCAATGGTGCATGAATATAATGGCAATGAATTTCTGATCAACCTTATTGACACTCCTGGGCACGTTGACTTTGGAGGCAATGTCACAAGGGCAATGCGCGCAATTGACGGCACTGTTGTCTTGATATGCGCTGTTGAAGGCGTAATGCCGCAGACAGAAACAGTTCTCAAGCAGGCTTTGAGGGAAAGGGTAAAGCCAGTATTGTTCATCAACAAGGTCGACAGGCTGGTGAAAGAGCTTCATTTAACCCCTGAAAAAATACAGGAAAGGTTTGTCAGGCTAATCGGCAACTTCAATAAATTGATCGAGGACATTGCAGAGCCCCAGTTCAAGGAAGCGTGGAAAGTCAGCATCATGAACGGCTCTGTCGCGTTTGGCTCGGCAAGGGAAAATTGGGCTTTGTCATTTAGTTTCATGCAGAAGAAGAGCATAAGCTTCAAGGATATACTTAAAATTTACGAGATGAGCGAGGATGAGAGGAAAGAATGGGTATGGCAAAACGCTCCGCTGCACGAGGTCATTTTGGATATGGTTATCAAGCACCACCCAAATCCAGGTGAGGCGCAAAAATACAGGATTCCGAAAATATGGAAAGGCGACATGGAAAGCGAATTTGGCAAGGACTTGCTTAGCTGCAATCCGGAAGGAAAGCTTGCTTTTGTAATAACAAGGATAGTGATTGACCCGAGGTCCGGAAGGGACATAGCAGCAGGCAGGCTGTTTTCAGGGACATTGAGGAGCGGCGAAGATGTTTATTTGAATAACGCAAAGCAAAGGCAGAGGATACAAAACCTTTATGTTTACAACGGCGTAAAGCCCGAGCTCATAGACACTGTGCCTGCAGGCAACGTATGCGCAATTTCAGGAGTGCTGGGAAATGCAGGAGAAACGATAACATCCGAGCAGGAGCAGGCTTTTGAGGAGCTGAAGCATATTTTTGAGCCGGTAATCACAAAGGCGATTGAGGCAAAAAAGCCAAGCGACTTGCCTAAGCTTATTGAAGTGCTGAGAAAAGTGGCAAGGGAAGACCCGTCAATTGTAATTGAGATTAATGAAGAAACAGGCGAAAACCTCATTTCAGGCATGGGCGAACTGCATCTTGAGATTATTGAAAACAGGATAATAACAGAAAAAAACGTTGAGGTGAAAACATCTCCGCCTATTGTTGTTTACAGGGAATCCGTGACAAAAAAATCCCCTGAGGTTGAGGGCAAGACTCCCAACAAGCACAACAAGTTCTATTTTATTGTCGAGCCATTGACTCCTGAGGTTTACAAGATTGTAAAGGAAGGCATGGTTCCTGAGGGAAGGATAAAGAAAAAGAATTTAGAGATAAGGCAGGCTTTTATGAGCGCGGGCATGGACTCAAAGGAAGCGGAGCAGGTAAAGGATATATACAAAGGCAACCTGTTCGTAGAAATGACCAGGGGGCAGGTTCATCTTGGGGAAGTTCTTGAAATGATTATGGACATGTTTGAGGAAGTGATGAACAAAGGGCCGCTGGCAAGGGATCCGTGCACTAACGTAAAGGTTACTTTGACTGACATGACCCTGCATGAAGATTCAATCCACAGGGGTCCTGCCCAGGTTTATCCTGCTGTAAGGGAAGGCATAAGGGGCGCTATGCTGCTCGCTAATCCAATAATGCTTGAGCCAATGCAGGTCATGCTGATTGAAGCCCCTGTCGATTTCATGGGAAGCGTCACAAAGCTTGCCAGCAGCTTACGGGGGCAATTACTTGATGTAGTGCAGGAAGGCGCGTTTGTAAATGTAAAGGCAAAGATGCCTGTCATGAACATGCTGGGCTGGAGCTCTGACTTGAGAAGCGCAACAGAAGGGCGAGGAGTTTCATCGCTTGTAGACCAAAGCTTTGAAAGGCTGCCAACAGAGCTGCAAGCCAAGGTAATACAGGAAATCAAGAGCAGGAAAGGATTGACTGATGCGATGGTTGGGGTTTAGAGAGATTTTTTCTTTGATTTAGGTCTATTAAGTAATTCTCCCTCCATTTTTAAAATTGTTAACTCTGTTAATCTTAAATCTAGTTGCGAATGTTTTAATTT
>Ga0209541_10010943_pt1 | contig 14320 bp, 14 predicted proteins | sample RifCSPlowO2_01_FD_184027 | JGI IMG/M metagenome (GOLD analysis project Ga0209541, IMG submission 184027) | Groundwater microbial communities from Rifle, Colorado - Rifle CSP2_plank lowO2_0.1 (SPAdes) (version 2) | ecosystem: Environmental > Aquatic > Deep subsurface > Groundwater | place... | reverse complement strand
ATTTTGAAATGCTGTGGGGGGCGTGCCCTGCTGCAATCATATAGTCAGCTCCATTATCAATTCTTGAGTTAAACTCCTCTTTTAGTCTTTTTATGTTTTTTTCATTAAACATCTCTCCAATAGCTACCCCCCAATACAATTTGGTCGGAAGGAAAAAATCTACTGGTGCGTTGGGGATGGGCCATTCCCTCATCCATTGCAGTGTTTTTGATGACGAAAAGACTATACTTTCTCTGGTTCCTTTAGATGTCGTCAGTCCATAAGTTGCTGTCCATGACAATATGTGCGAGACGGGATATCCGAAATTAAATTTTGATGTCCATATTTTTTCTGATATTTTTATCTCTTTTTTTATCTGTTCTGGGCGGAGTGTGTAAAACTTTGGATGCATATTCATATGCGGCAAAAAAGATAACACATCCTTTCTGAATTTTTGTCTTAACGGAATCCCAATTCCCATGGTGCAGAATAAAGTGCTTAAAATTGTTGAAAGCGTCGGATATCTCTGCAGGAAAAAAAGTTTTTTCCCAACAAAGCAGAAGCGGTGATAATTTATCCCAAACATATTTCTGGTGGATAATGACATCTGAACCCATTTGGGTATGCTTCCCTCGCATCTGTAAAAATAATCATTAACTTTCGCATCATCAGTCATAGCGTGCATTGCAAGTTTCTTGTTGCCTTTCCATCTTGTGATATAGGCATTCCCAATCTTGTCAGAGAAATGCTCAATATTTCTTATTTTGGAAGGATAGGAAAAAAGTTTGGAAGATATTCTTGCATTCTTTGTGTCCCCAAAATAAATTCCAATTTTCCAGTAGCTTCTTAATGACTGTGCAGGAAAATAGCCTTGGCTTAAATCTGCTTTTTTATCACCTTCAAGACCCAAATCAATCCAGTAAGGGCTCGATTTTTCAGGAAGGGAGTGCCATGCAGCTCCGAAAAATTTTTCTCCTTTCTCTATATGGATTCCGTCGCATGGCAGGGCAAGATAAGGGTGCATTTCAAAAGAACTTTTTCCTGAAGCAATCATCGCTCTGTACGGGTGGTTTAATGTGATTACTTCAGAATTTCTAAATTTTCTCCTGCTTAACACATTCATAATTTCAGGTTCTTCTCCGCTTTCCAGCCTGAACCAAAGCATGCAGTCCAGAAATTCTATGTTTTCTCCGCTTAATGAAACCGCTTTGTCATACATAAGCTCAATCTCGGCATTGCCGTACACATTTTTTCCATCATCACTCCAGAAAGTGTAAATAATGCTGAAAGGGAGCATTCCATTCTTCTTTGATTTTTTCCCCAACACTTTCAATGACGATTCAAATTTTATAATCTTTACAAACGGACCATCAGCGATAATCTCTATTCTTGAATCTTTGCTCTGCTCCTGATTAAAAAATTCCCCACCATAAGCAACAAGATGCAATGGCCCTCGCTTTAGCCCTCCTATCATAAATTCTTTTATTGCTCCTGTGTTGTCAATAGTCAAAAAGGTTTTTTTATTTCTTGACTGCAAAAAAATATCATTGCCTTTCTTAATAAGTATTAATGCAGAATCTAATCTATTTTTTCCCGCTCCGGTTTTTTTATTTTTAGACGTTACATAAACAATTTCTATTTTACTGCTTCCATTATTTAAGATTGCAATATGTGTGTATGGAATATCCTGATTGTATTTCAAAACATTATTGAACCCTTTTTTTGATATCAAAGAAAATTTGATTGGTTTTGGAGACATCCCTTTATCTTTTCCATAGACTTTAACAGTCTCAAAATCAGTGTAAAACGGAAGTTTTATATCGTCAAGACTAACTATAATCATTCCTTTATTTTTCGGATAAACATCCATCACAATGCGCTCTTCCATTATCCTTGATATACTCTTAGATATTATAAATTTTGCTTAACTTCATATCAATTCAAATTAGTATGTATTTGCAGAATTACCTCTTGTCATTAATCCTGATGAAATTATAAAAACCCTATTGGGATAAATATATAAAAACAAGAGTAAATATATTGGTGATAATGGTAATTGATGCGATTCAAAAATGATTGAAGTAACACTAAACAAACTTTACATTATAATAGTAATATATCTATTACTATTTGCAGTAGGTTTATTTTTAAATGTGTATCATTTGTATCTTTCCCGTAAATTTTTTCTTTATCTAAAATCTACAAAGAGGAAGAAATGGGAGTCATTTAAGAAAATATCAGGTACTCCTTTTCCAAATTCACCAATACCTAAAACTCTTAGAACTATTCCTTATATCTTTAGTAGTGAAGATGAAGACAATATTCAGATAAAATCGATGAAAAAAAAATTACGTTTTATATCTATTTTAAGTTGGAGTATATGGGGTATTTTAATACTTGGGATTTTTGTGTTATATTTTATTTTGAATCATTATTTTAGCTCTCCAACAAAAATAGTTAGCTAAACTTATTTATAGTTTAAATTCATACAAAACAATTTAATAATAACTCAAAACAATCACACTAAAACCAATAGAATAACTAAAATGGCAGAGGTGAGAAAATGCACATTAAAATAATAGGACTTTTGAAAATCAAAGATTAAATAAACTTCAATATACCTCATCTACCCATAATTAAATAAATTCAATCCATAAAATCCATTCTTTTTATTTTTTCAGGAAGATATTTGTCTGAGATGAATGTTATCCCTCTGGATGATAAAGCCTGTATTTCTACTTTAGCTCCGAACTGACGCATTCTCTTAAATTCCTCCTGCCATTGCTTATTATTTTTGAACCAGTCGTAATCTGCAATCTGTTTTATTCTTGAGATATCCACATCTTTCAGCTTGATGAAATGTTTTTGCAGTCCATATTCTTCTATGTCTTTTGTAGTCACTCCGAGGAATTTTGCGTCCGGTATTGCAAGCTCTTCTGTCATGTGAGCAAGGCTTATTGAGCCGAACTTGAGAACGGAATAAATATAATATCCGTAAGGGTCGCAGTCTGCAAGAACATAAATCGGAAGCTTAAACTCACTGCTCAATCTTTGAAGCAGCCTTCTTATTCCTCTAGTAGTCTGCCCTTGCGAAGTGACTATTATGCAGTTTTGCTTCTCCCAGAATTTATCTTCATGGAGCCTTTCCCAGACTGCCTGCTTCTCCATGTAGATTATGTATTTTGCCTTTACAGACTTAAATTTTATTTCCTCAACATTTGATGGTATGCTCCATCCTCCGCTTCCAAGCTTTCCCCAGTTTATTGTGTCTCCGGAATCTTCAATTACTACATCTCCTGCAACAGAGCCCATCTTGTTGGCATTTATATTCAGCCTTTCCCTTGTAAACTGGGTTATAAGCTCTAAGTCTTCTATCGCGTTATCACTTTCAACCTGCTCATCAACTATGTTGGTGTTTGAGCCTGGCAATGTCCTCTTCGCCATGTAAAATACATCTCTCAGGCTCGCGTGTTTTTTAACTTCAAGCAGGGTCTTGCTTATCTTCGCTATCTCAATAGTCTGCAAAAATTTTTTAGCATGCCCCACATTAAAGAAAGTCCTCTTTTGAGATTTTTCTCCGAGTGTCAAAGTTCTGCTTTTCTTGTCAAAAACAACGTTTGACAAAGTTCTTAATGAAAACTCTATAGTGGGATTTTTTCCTTTTTCTATGTCCTTTACAATGGATTTTCCAAGCTCTTCAAGCTTTTTGTCAGGAGTGCCGCTTGCCATTACTACTCACTCTCCCCTTCTTCGTTCTTTTTGAATTCCATCCTGTAAATTTTGTCATCCTCGGCATCTTCCTGCACTATCTCCTTTTTAATTTCAGGCTTGACAAGCATCTTATTCAGCCCATCAACTATCTTTTCTTTTTTATCACCTGAAAGAAATGCAAGAGAATCTGCTATTTCAGGAATATACTTCTCAAACATATTTGCCCTTTCAAGCTGTTGCGATATTCTTGTTTTTTTGTTGACATATATCCCAAGCTGTCTTCCGCAGTCTTGTATCGCAAGCTTAACATCTTTCATTATTTCAGGGTAATGGGCTATTGCTTCCTTGCTCTCGCTTGTAAATGGAACCCAGACAGATGCCATATGCACTATAACCACTACAGGCCCTATAGGCATTGAACCTGAACTTTGCTGCAATCCATACGGCTTCCAGTTTGTTTCTGTGAGGGAATTAGTGATTCCGCAAGCGCCTTCCTGATAAAGAAGCGGCACCCTGTTTGCAAACCTCAATAATGTTATTTTTTCTTCTTTTGGTATATCTCCTCCATAAGCTACCCCTACTTCTATGAGGAAAGGATTTCCTCTGTAAACTGAAGGGGGTCTGGATTTTGTGCAGTAAAATTCGGATCTTATCTCTTTTCTAAGCCCCTTTTCAAGGGACTCCTCTCCTATGGGGCTTAAGCAGTCTGTTGGGGGCGCTATTATCTTTGTGCTCTGCATTGATGCAAGAAGTTTTTCAGCAAGTTCTCTTGTTATATCATTAGACTTAGTGTTTGGAAGTATTGAAGCATTATTGCATATCTCTTTCGCAGTTCCTGAGCCTACTCTTGAGAATTCACTCGTAAGAAAACTTTGGATGGTTCTGGATTCTGTCCACTTTAGAAGATTCATCAGCATTCCAAGCTCAACTCCATAAGGATGCGGTTTTATTGACTTGGCCTCGCTTGGAAGCTTGTCTGTTGCAGCTGCATAAATCACTTGTTCTGCCTTTGGATTGGTGTAAACAATTGTAATATGCGGATTTATTACTGCTGTTTGCTTTAAGTATTCATCAACAGACTGTTTTCCTTTTATGTATTCTGCCTCAAGATCAAGCTCAATTTTAGTTCCATTATTCTTTTTCCATTCAATAATCTCTTCCTTTGCTATTATGGGCTTGTTATTTTGAGTGTCTATGTTCAGTTCATAATAAAGCGCAGGCTCTTTTGGAGAAACTCTTGAAGTTATTTTTGCAGGCCTTCCTGTTGTCAGCTGAGAATACAATACAGCTGCGCTTATACCAATTCCCTGCTGCCCCCTTGCCTGCCTTAAATTGTGGAATTTGCTTCCATAAAGCAGTTTTGCAAAAATATTCGGTATTTGTTTTTTTACTATTCCTGGGCCGTTGTCTTCTATGGAAACCTTGTATCTGGACTCGCTGAGTTGTATAATCTCAACATAAATCTCAGGAAGGATTCTGGCTTCTTCGCAAGCATCAAGGCTGTTGTCAACAGCTTCCTTTATGGCCATTAACAATGCTTTTCTTTTATTGTCAAATCCAAGCAGATGCCTGTTCTTTGTGAAAAACTCAGCAACCGATATTTCTTTTTGCTTTTTTGCTAATTCATATGCAATTGGTGTTTCCGAATCCATACTCAGGATGTTTTTGCATATGATATTTAAACGAGCCTATTAGCCGGCATGTCAAAACCCCTAAATTACGTACATAATTAGCACCACTGGTCTTTCAGGTCAGTGAATGGATTTAATCCTCTTTGTTACTATATCATTATACAACTGGTTATTTTTCCCATTATCGTAGAGTTCCTTTGTATTCTTTTCAGTATTACATTTTATTTCTACTGACTTTAGGATGTTACTCATCTCATTTTTCCTGAAACAAACATCCCAAAACTTTTTATTTATCTCTCTTTTATAATTCCACATCTACAAGAGAATAATACTTAAACTGACACTATAAAAATTCTAACTCTATCTTCAAGGCAGGCGAGATCTTTCATCCTGCAAATAAGGATACACTCTAATACTCTCTTCAATCTTATCCTTCTCATTGTCTCACTTGTATTGCAGTTCATCGCACCTGTTGTTTAAATCAACAAGGTACAGCCCATCCCAAAATTTTTTTTCTTTTTCCATAGTTTCCAAATGCAGGTCTTTGCGCACTTTCAACACCTCCTTAAGTTTTAGAAAAAATTAATGTTAAAAGGCAGTTAATCCAACACAGCAAAACAGGAGCATCCTGTAATGTGTGCTGTACTGGATGCTAGAATACAATTCTTTGTTTGTGTGTTTTTTGCCATCTTAATTACCAAAATTATAATGGACACCTCATATTTAAGTATTATGGTTAATTAGTATATATTTTATATAAGGAAGATAAGAAATATTATTATACTACTCAATTTATTTTATGATTATGGACAGCAAAAAAATAGGAGCGACTATACTTGTACTTTCTGTTATTATGGCAGCCATATTCATAGTTTTTTCCTACAAGGTCATCAATCAAATTAAGGAACAGGTTGTTTATGATGAAAGTGGAAATTGCATCCACGAAAATTTGCAGACTTGTCCTTTTCAGCAGATTAACAGGTTCACCCCTCCCATATATTTTGGAAGCGTAGTGCTTATTCTTCTTGCTGCGTTGGGAGTCTATCTTGCATTCTTTGAAGGAAAATCAAACTCAAAATCCGAGGAATCAAAAAAATCAGATAGAATGACTGAGAAAGAAAATGCAGAGAAAGAAAATTTCAAAAAAGAAAATGACGAAAAATTCCGCATACTTATGATGGGGATGGATGAATCTGAACAAAAAGTCATCATGGCAGTAAAAGAGCAGGATGGAATCTCCCAATCAACACTGATGTTGAGAGTGGACATGTCAAAAACAAAATTATCCTTGGTCCTTAAAGGTCTTGAAAGCAAGGGACTGATAAAGAAAGTAGAAAAAGGCAAAATAAACTTAATTTATCTTAAAAAAGCAATTTAGTTCTTTTGAAACAATTATAGACAAAAATAGATTTTTGTAAACATATTAAGATTACAACCTGTCTCAGTTTAGCAAGTTAATTCTATATAATTCGGAAATTTCCGAAATTATTGGATTTAACTTACGCTTAATTTAATGTGGTGTTATCTGACGGAGGAATCTAAAATGGAAAAAACCAAAGACATAATCATCATAACCTTAGCTTTATTCCTTATTGTCTCGGCAGGAATAAACATATTCTATATAGGCTATCTGGGCAGGAGCATAAACAACATAGGAGGAAATGCAGTTTATGAAAAAAAAATTGCTGAAGGCAAGGTCATAATAGAGGAATTTTCCGATTTTCAATGCCCTTACTGCGCCATGGCTGAGCCTTTGCTCAAAAGCCTGAAGGAAGAGTATGGAGATAAAATTGAAATAATCTACAAGCATTTTCCTTTAGACTTTCACAAATATGCCGAGAAATCCTCAGAGGCATCAGAATGCGCAAGAGACCAGAACAAATTTGACGAATACAAAAGCATTTTATTTCAAAACCAGAAGAGTCTCGATGTTGAGAGCCTTAAGTCTTATGCATCTGCTCTAAAGCTTGATGCTGAGAGATTTAATAAATGTCTGGATTCAGGAGAAAAATACCAAGTTGTGCAAAACGACCTAATGGATGGAATCTCAAAAGGTGTAGGCGGCACTCCCTCATTTTTCATAAATGGAAAAAGTTTTGACGGTCCGCGTCAGTACAGCGAGTTTAAAAAAGTGATTGACGGAGAGTTGAGCAGATAATGATATGCGTCATAGCCCTGATTGTTTTTGGAGTTATAGGCATATTCAGCGCCTCTCACAGGAAGCTTGCAAAGGAAGCCCTTGACTGCGTTTTTAGAAAGGCAACTTTAAGAAAATGCAGGACCAATCTTGATGAAAGGATAAGGAGCGAAATTTCCGGCTACCTCATTACAAAAAACGAGAAGGCGGCGGGATTCGTTTACAGAAACTTTCAGCTCCTCTCATGGAGCTTCACCTTGCTGTTACTTCTCAGCATTGGATATACTGCTTATGGCGGGTATAATTATTACAGGTATGGGAATTGTTATGGGCCTGTGGAGCAGGGATTTTGCATATTTGATCCTTCCGGAAAAAATTCCCAGTATGCCGGTATAAAAAGTTCCTACAACGGCCCGACGGTTTTCCCTTCAATAGAAAAAGACGACCCTCAGATTGGGGAGGAAGGATACCCTGTAGAGATAATTGAATTTGGGTGTTACAAGTGCCCCTATACAAAAAAGGCAGAACCAATTGTAAAACAGATTCTTGAAGAGTATAAAGGCAAGATAAGGTTCACTTTCAGAAACTTTCCTGTTTACCAGACTCACAAATTTTCAAATGAGACTGCCCTCGCAGCAGACTGCGCCATGGAGCAGGGAAAATACTGGGAATATCACGAAAAACTTTTTGAGAATATAGAAAAAACAAACTCTTCAGACTATCTTCTTGAGATTGCCCAAGAATTGGAAATAGATATTGGCCAATTCAGGCAATGCTATAATTCAAAAAAATATCTTGGTGAAGTTAAGAATGATTTTGAAGATGGAGTGAAGGCAGGCGTTTATGGCACTCCCACTTTTTTCATAAACAACAAAACCATAGTTGGTCCTCAGGATATCAGCAAATTCAGAAAACTAATTGATAAGGAGCTGAAAAAGAAAAATCAAAATGGCAACTCTTGATGCAGAAAGTATTAGGAATGATTTTCCTATTTTGAAAAACAGCGGAAAATATGGGGAAAAAGAAGCACAAATAATCTATTTTGACAATGCGTGCATGTCTTTAAAGCCTCAATTAGTAATTGATAAAATTGTGGAATACTACAAAGAATATCCAGGATGCTCTGGCAGAAGCAGCCACTCTTTTGGAAATCGAGTTTCAGAAGAGGTATCAGCAGCAAGAATCTCTGCATGCAAATTTTTCAATTCCAGAAAGGAAGAAGAGATAATTTTCACAAGAAACACTACAGAAGGAATAAATCTTGTCGCAAACTCTCTCTGTCTGAAAAAAGGAGATGCAGTTCTGACAACAAACAAAGAGCACAACTCAAATCTCCTTCCATGGCAGAGACTCTCTTCAGAAAAGGGAGTCATTCACAAGATTGTTGAAGTTGATGATGGAGAAGGTGGGGAAGAAATTTTTCTAAAAAATTTTGAAAATTCAATAGATAAAGGCGTGAAGCTGGTTTCTATGGCGCAGACATTCAATCTTGACGGAAGTTCAATTCCTGTAAGGGATATTGTGAAAATTTCCCATGACTATGGGGCTATGGTGATGATTGATGCCGCGCAGTCCGCACCGCACACTGAAATTGATGTAAGGAATAGTGATGTTGATTTTCTTGCATGCTCAGGACATAAAATGCTCGGCCCTACAGGGACAGGAATCCTTTATGGAAAATACTCCTTTCTTGAAAATACGAATCCCTTTATAGAAGGAGGAGGGACAGTTGTGAATACTACATATGAAAGCGCAGTTTTTGAAAAACCTCCTGCTAAATTTGAGGCAGGCCTGCAGGACTATGCAGGAATAATCGGGCTTGGAGTAGCTCTTTCTTACTTAAAGCCCAAACTCCCATTACTCAAAAATCATGAAGCAAAGCTCAACAGAATAATAACTGAGGGAGTTCTTTCAATAAAAGGAGCAAGCACAATCGGCCCTAAAAATCCCGACAGCAGATCAGGAATATTAAGTTTTCAGATAGAAGGAATAGACAGCAAGAATTTAGCCATAATGCTGGACAAATCCAATAAAATAATGATAAGGGCAGGGGCACATTGCGTTCATTCATGGTTCAATTCAAAAAAAATAAGCGGCTCAGCAAGGGCTTCTCTCTATCTTTACAACACAGAAGAAGAATGCAAAATTTTCTGCGATGCTGTTAAAAAAATAAGCATGTTTGCTGTTAAATAGCCGTTTAAACTCCGCTTAAAAATAAAAAGTATTAAATAATAACCTCACAAATAAAATCCAGATGAAAAACTCCAAGATTAAAAACAAAAATTTTCAAAAAGAGCTTGAAGACCATCAGCAAAATGAGTCAACATCAATAACGCGCTCTAATATACGGGATTTTATTCTTGGATATCAGGACGGTCTTGTAAACACTCTTGGATTGGTTCTCGGAGTTGCAAGCGCTGTCCAAAGCTCCAGACTTGTTTTAATCTCAGGTTTAGTAACCACTTTTGCAGAATCTGTCTCAATGGCAGCTGTCGCATATACGAGCAATAAAGCTGCCCATGAATTTTACAGCAGGCAGCTTGAAAAGGAAAAAAGGGAGATAGAAGAAATTCCGCATATAGAGAGGGAAGAAATAAAACAAATTTTCTATAAAAAGGGATTCAGGGGCAAACAGCTGGACGGAATTGTAAAAAAAATAACATCTGATAAACAATTATGGCTGGATACCATGATGTCTGAGGAGTTAAGACTTTACCCTGATGATTATGATTCTCCTGTAAAAAGCGGTTTTGTGGTTGGATTGTCAGCAGTTATAGGCTCGCTTGTTCCTGTTTTGCCATTCTTCTTTTTTAGCGTCAAGACAGGAATGATTGCCTCTTTGGTGTTGTCCATCCTGACCTTATTTACAGTTGGCGCAGTAAAATCAAAAATGACAGTCGGCAGCTGGAAAAAAAGCGGTCTTGAGATGATGTTAGTGGGGACTGTAGCAGCCTTAGTAGGATATGTGGTCGGTTCCCTTCTTGGAGTTATTTACCCCTAAACTGAATAATCTCTTATGAACGAAAATAAGGTCGTTCTCTCTCTTTTTTTGCAGGAACCGAGCAATAAGACTGTGTGTTTTTCAGAAAAATATTAATAATCCTCCTAATACTCATCAATAATGAAAAAAAACAACTTGATGTATGGAATTATAATCCTATTGGCAGTATTATTCTTATGGCAGTCAGTCTCAAAGTCATCACTGAAAAAACAGGTTTATGATGCAAACAGATACTATGACCGTGTAAGGGTTCTTAGCGGGATAGGTCCATTAAAGTCCGCACATCATCATGCAGATATAAAATTCTACTTAAATGGAAAACAAGTAGATTTTTCACAAAAAAAATACCAGCTCGCAAACACTTTTATACATTTTGAAGAGGGTATTGGAGATATAGTTCATTCCCACGCAATTGGATTGACTTTAGGGCATTTGTTTAAATCTCTCGGAATGGAATTAACTGGGAATTGCCTGCTTTATGAAGGAAAAAATTACTGCAATAACGGAAACAACAATCTCAAATTCTATGTCAACGGAAAACCTAATTATGAATTTGACAATAAATTAGTGGTAGATAAAGACAAGTATCTGATTTCTTACGGAAATGAAAGCGATGCGGAAGTGAAAATGCAGATAGACTCTGTTACAAGTTTAGCTTCAAAATAAAGGAAACCACGATAACATGCAGATTATACTAAAAAATGGAAGGACAAGGAAACTATTGTCGATTTCTGTTTTTATTCTCGCATTTCTGATTATTGCAGCAAGCGCTTCTTTTGCTCATGAAGATGAAGCGGAGCATTATGAACTGCCTCCGGGCCTGCAAAAACTTCAGGAATACCAAGACAGTTTAGCTTCAAGCGTGACTCTGCTTCTTGCATTGTTTGCGGGAATTATAACTATGACGTCTCCATGCGGAATAGCATTGCTTCCTGCCTTTTTTTCTGTAGGATTCAAAGACAGGAAAAAATCAGTGCTTATGGCAACGGCATTCTCCATAGGTCTTCTGGCAGCTTTTGTAATATTCGGCATTGTCGCAGGAATTATGGGGGATTTCTTCAATAAATACAAGCTGGGATTTGCGGGCTTTTCAGGATATGCCCTTATAATATTCGGGATTATAATGGCAATGAACATTGAATTGGGATTCCTAAATTTCAAAATAGATTATTCAAAAAGAAAAAGTTTTTTCAGTTCATCCGCTCTCGGATTTTTTTTCGGGATAGGGTGGACACCATGCGTTGGACCTGTAGTGCTTGGAATGACGCTGCTTGCGGCAAATTCCGCTACAACTATAAACGGCGTAATAATGATGCTGTCTTACGGGATTGGAATGGTGATTCCGCTGATTCTTTTGTCTTATTTTGCAGACAGGTTCAGCCTAAGCGAGAGCAAATTTTTCAAGGGAAAAATAATTTCATTCAATCTTCTCGGGAAGAAAATTATAACCCACACTTACAACCTTATTGGGGGCTTGATTCTTCTTGCTATAGGAATAACCACGGTTTATTATCAGGGAACTTTCTTTTTTCAGGTGGACCTTCCAAAAATTATACCATGGTCTATGTATTTTTGGGGCTATCTAAATGAATGGGCGCTTGAGTCAAAGCTGTTTACAACAAGCATCGGAAACGTTATTGGCGGTCTGATTGCAGCATTTATACTCATAGTGGTCTTAAGGATTATCATCAGAAATAAAAACGGAGGAAATGAATCGACATGAAACCCAAAAAATTATTTTTTTCACTTATGGCTTTTATTATAATCGTAATTGCAGGCTGCAGCCAGAAAACTCAAGAAAACACGCAAGTCAATAATGAATTTGACAGGCTGCAAAAGCTATCCGACATGGCAGTTGAGCACCCAAATAACGAAATTCCGGATTTTCAATTGACTGATAACAAGGGTTTCAATGTTACTAGGGCATCAATGAAGGGAAAGGTCTACATAATTCAGGGCTTCGCTCCAGGATGCAGTTCATGCGCAAAAGAAATAGAAACTTTAAACAAAATTTATGAAAAATTCAGGGGAAAGGAATTTGATATAATTTCTCTTGATGTTGCAAGCGAGACAATAGAAGGCGCTGTAGAAACAAAGAATCAGTTTAATGGCGGAGACTGGAGATGGGCCATTGACACAGATAATGTCGCCCTGAAACTTAAAATGGAAAGTCTTGAATCAACATATATAATGGACAGGGACGGAATAATAAAATACAAGGATGAAAAAATAAGCAATGCTGATGAGCTTTCAAAAGAGATTGAAACTATAATTTAAAATGGATTTACTGTCTGCAGCATCTTTAAGGGCTCTTGCATTTTCAGCAGGGATAGTATCCTTTCTAAATCCCTGCGGCTTTGCGTTAATCCCTGTGCACATAACTTATTATTTCAAAAATTCAAATCTTGAAAATTCCTCTCTTCTAAAAAGGCTCATCTTCGGAATGAAATTTGGATTGACAGTATGCCTTGGAATAACTGCAGTTTTTCTTTCTCTCGGCATTTTAATGAATTATCTTGGAAAAGGGATGCTGAAATATTCCGGATGGGTTGAACTCGCTTCCGGCATAATCCTCATAACTATCGGACTTTTTTATCTCTTCAAATTAGAAGAAAAATTCAGGATTAGCAGAGTGATAAATATTGGGGAAAAACTCAAATCAATAAAAATAAAAAACAAGAATCTTTCATCCTTCCTTTATGGCGCGGGATTTTCAATTGCTTCAATAGGATGCGCGCTTCCGGTCTTTCTTTTAATAACTGCAGGCTCTTTAAAGCTACACGGCGCATTTGAGGGAAGCCTCGTATTTCTTATGTACTCTGCGGGGATGTCCTTCTTTATGCTCTCGCTCACATTGGCAATTGCCATCTCAAAAGAGGCTATGGAGAGAATCTCAAAAAATTTTTTGCCGTTCCTATATAAAATAGGGCCTGTAATTGTCGTATTATCAGGAATTTATTTAATATACAACCAGATTTTTGTGTTGAATCTGCTATCATAAAAATGTTCTGAATCTTTCCATTCTTTTTTCCAGAATTAAGCTAATATCAGTTCTTGGAGGCTCTCTGACTTCTCTTATGGGGTGGCTTCCAATTGCAGTATCAAGAGAATCCGCGTTCAAGATTAATGAAGATCCGATGCCAACACCCTCCTCTATTGCAAAAAGAAGTTCCTGAAGTGAACTATCATCAACAAACTCAATTTCACGCGGTTTGTCAGGCTCATCATCCAATCTGACTACAATATATTTTGGATGCAGTGAGTCCGGGTCTTTTGAATAAGAGCCTGCTATTCCGGCTCTTCTATAATCTTTATGAATCGGGTTTACAGAGCGAAGGCGTTCATTAAATTGAAATTCAGTCATCCCGCTTCCAAGAAAATGGTAAAGTTGAAAGGAAATCAATGCAGTTTTCATCCTAATTTTTCTGTCTGCGTCGGCTCCCTCAGGAAAATTCCAAAAAATAATACTATTTTCATCTTCCAATTGCATTGGAATCATCATTCCGCTTTCTTCAATAACAAATGCAAGGAACCCCGTCCTGTAATCTCCCCTTCCATTTCTTGAGTGGACAGAAGTCCTGAACAAAGTGATATCCTCTCTAAATATTCCGGACACTTCGTGAGTAGTTGGAACAACTGATGGAAGCCCGTAATTGACTGCATCTTCATTTGATGAGCAGAGAAATAATTCCACTAAAGATTTTATTTCTCTTTTTGAGCCATCGCTGTTATAACTCATCCATTAATTCAAAAAAATTCAAAATTAAAAAATCTTTCTGTTTATACAGAGATTCCGAAAGTAATCACAATAAACATCCAAACTTACAACAATCCATTAAAAACAACAGCAAATAAACCCCA
>Ga0209541_10010942_pt1 | contig 14322 bp, 10 predicted proteins | sample RifCSPlowO2_01_FD_184027 | JGI IMG/M metagenome (GOLD analysis project Ga0209541, IMG submission 184027) | Groundwater microbial communities from Rifle, Colorado - Rifle CSP2_plank lowO2_0.1 (SPAdes) (version 2) | ecosystem: Environmental > Aquatic > Deep subsurface > Groundwater | place... | reverse complement strand
TCTCATAGTCGTGGACATCCACCCAATCGTCCATCACCGGCTTCAGGCCAAGCGCGACGGCAGCGAACATGGGATATTGTGGAGGGCCCTTCACGTTCCAGTATTCCTTGCCGAAGCTCCGCGGCACGTAATCCTTGACCAAGGTGGCGTGGTTTTCCATCACAATGGCAGGTCAGCATGCATATTTTATAAATCTTCATTCCGGGAGACGGTTGGCAAATAGCCATCCTCTGTGGATCGGCGGGCAAGAGCCGGTGGCAGGAAGCAAAAACGCTTAAATAGCAGTTTATCTTGCCATTCTTCATGGAAAGGGAAAAAGGGGTGAAATGGAGGATTGTATTGATCGGCATTCTTTTCACGGCCTCGGTCATCCTTGCCGTTCTGTTTTTCAAGAATATTGTGCAGGCAGAGAAACAGCTGAAGGAAAAGATTCTCTCTCCGGAAGAAATCGCCCAGAAGCAGGAATTCGAAAGGTTCTTCAACCGGGAGCAGCAGGATGCGGCAACGGAATTTTTTGGCAAGATTAAATCGAATCCGGATGTGCCGGAATCCTATGTCGGGCTCGGCAGGCTCTATTATGGCGTGACCGTCAAATTCGGCAATGAGGAGCCGATGCAGAAGGCAAGAGGATATTTCCAGTCCGCGATTGCTGCTGATCCGGACTATGCCCCGGCCCATGCGGAAATGGGATGGGTATTCCTGAGTTCCCTTGAGTTTGACCGGGCAAGGGGCGAATTTGAGCGCGCATTGTCCCTCAATCAGACCAAGGAGTCGTGGCTCGGCAAGAGCTGGGCGCTATATGGAGCAGGTAAATACAATGACGCCCTCGCCTCATTCGAGAAAACGGCGGCCTTCAGTGGGAACTTCTCCGGGCCTGGCGCGGGAGAGCTCAGCCTTTCCGCACTGGCGGGCTTGGGCTGGTCGGATTATCGCGTGGGGGAATTTGCGCTTGGCAAGAAGTATCTTGAGCAGGCAGGGAACGATTCCGTCGTCAGGATAGGGGTTGCGGCCGCTGAATACGCTCTGGGTGACGCCAAGGCGTCGCAGCAGCTTCTCGACTCGCTGCACCTGGACAAGATAGATCTCATCGTTCCCGGGGGGGAGATGAGCATCCGCGGCCCTGTCGGCAGGATGAACGTCGACCTGATGAACTGCATCCATGAGAGGAGCATCACTCCGGAGGATATTGGCTATTGCGTCAGGGAGCATCCGGAATTCGGCATCCTCATATGAGGCCAGGACCAGTGTTATTCTGGGGATTGCGCATAAATCCGGGGCAGAGCGATATTGAGAAGTGCAGGCAGCACCGATTTGTGAGCGGCATCATCCGTTGGACAAGCGGGGCGGAAGGGGAGGCTCCCTACGGGAAGGGGCCGCCCGTCAAAGGCTCAATCAATGGGCGGACCGGTGCTGCCCGGGCGTGAGCGAGAATTTTCAATATCACCGAAGGCAGGGCTCTGTCCCGAATGTGGTTAGCGGCATCAGTCGAACGCTGGCAACGGCGAGCGGCAAAGGCGTCGCGGGGGTCGCCCCTGCCCGGAAGCGAGCTTCCGGCATCCGCTGCGTGGACTACGGGGAAACAGCCTCATCCATGACAGGAGCAAAAGGCGAGAAGCCAGTAACCCGGAGTGAAACGGAGATTCGGGACAGAGCCCGAAGGCAGGGAACATTTAAAAGATTGTTCCCGTTCCCGTTCCCCTATGGAAAACAGCATTCATTTCCCCCAGCCGGTCGTCGCTTCGCTCTACAATGGCTACGCCCGGTCGGTGTTCTCCGAGGCGATGCGACTTCTCGTATCGGGGAAATACCTATCGGCGGAGGAGAGGGGAATCCTCGCCCTCGTCATAGAGAAAGGGAAGCTGAATCCGGATTTCTTCCGCAAGTCATTCATCATCTACCTGAGCGAGGGCATCCTCATGGGCAAAGATGTGGAGAGAACAAGCCAAATCAAGCGCCAGCTCTTCTTCGAGCTCGCGGTGAGGCTCCTGATGCTCGGCATTGAGGATCAGGTTGCATACGGCTCCTCTTCGCCTATCTTTTCCATCGGCCTCAACGCCGCAGTTCCGTCCGCTTTTGGCGCCATCTCGCGGAAAGGTGATGAGTACGTGTTCCTCCAGGGAGAGGAGAAGGCATGCATGCTCATGAGGAATGGCGCTTGCGCCATCACCCCAGACATAGATGTTCTCGAACAGGACAACAATCCGTTCAATGTCAATAATGACCATCCTGGCGAAAAATTTGTTTCCTACGATCTTGGCGGCATCCAGAAGGAAAAATGGGTGGCGCAGTTCCGGGCAGCGTACGCCCTCATCAAGGAGAAAATGCCGGACATCTATGAGGATATCTACTATTTCCTCGATGCCGTCGTGCCGCATGGCTGCCAGGCAGGCAGGCAGCTCTCCTCAAGCTACACGAAGAGTCCCGGCATCCTCTATCTCTCATATACGGATGAGGATATCACCCAGGCGGAAGCGGTCATCCATGAGGTCCACCATACCATCTTTAACATCATTTCCTGGAAATATCCCCTGTACGGGAACGATGATTCGTTGAAATACTATTCCGCTTATCGTCCGGACGCGCGCCATATCCGCGGCTGCTTCCTCGGGCTGCACGCCTTCGTCGCCGTGCAGAACTTCTACCGGAAGCTCGCAGAAGCGGACGACAATCATAAGTTCGTTGAGAAATTCCTGTTCTTCTACCTCAAGAACCAGCGCGTTATCGAGGTCATCAAGCGTCATGCGAAGCTGACGGGGGAAGGGGAACTCCTGTTCAGGGACATTCTCACGAGGTATTCCGCTGATGTGCCGTTCTTCGCCCGCATCTGTAGGGTCCATCCATCCCTTTCCTCGAAGGCGGAGAAGGACACCGAAGCCCATTTCGAGGAGGCGAAGAAGAACAACAAGGTCCTCCTCTATTGAATGTCTCCCGGAGAGGCGCTAGGCGGCATCAAGGGTAATGAAGAGAGGGGAATTCTTGGCTTTATTCACGTTGGGAAAATCATCCCTGCTGGTTTCTGGCAGCGGCCCGGTCTTCCGCAGGACATTCTCCCTCCCAACGAAAAAAAGGAGATAAGGGTAATAAAATTTCTCATCCTTTTGGCCGAAGTCAATGCGTTCTGGAGTAGGGGAGAGGACTCCAAGCGTTTCCAATGCTCTCACAGCATAGGGAAAATCGGTTGCAATGTCCTGTCCGTAGCGCTGCCTATAGGCGGCGCGTGAGAGCGAGCGATGCTTATAGAAGTTCTGCACGATAAACTTCACCCGCTCGAAGCGTGGGGAGATGAGATCCACGTCATAGGCATACTCCGGGGGATGGGAGGAAAAATGCTTGAGGAACATCGAGTTCCGTGCATTCCTGTCCACATGCCGGTAGTCCATGAGATTGGCGATGCGCGCATGCGAGTAAAACCCCAGGCAGAAGATGGACGCTTCCTCGATGCTGAAATGGCTGTAGGTGTAGTCCAGCGTTTTCCCTTTCTGGTGATTCCGCACGAATATCATCGGCTTGACGTAGCTCTTCATGTCGGTATCGGGAGAGGGCAGAAAGCCGTTCTTGCCGGCGGTGGCAATGAGCTGAGAGGTGACGGCACCGAAGAGGGGATAATAAAACTCTTCAAATTCTGCAAAGTTGTGGTAGTTCTCCGAGATGTACTTGTCGTTCGTCTTGACGGGATAGATGCAGATGTTGTTTGGGGCCATCTGACAGATGTCCTCGAAGCTGGACAGGAATTCCTGGGGAGTGTCCCCTTTCAATCCCAGGAGCAGGTCGACGTTGATGTAGTTGAGGTCAACTTTTTTGAAATTGGAGATCGCTTCTTCGACCATCTTCCTTGTTTGGTACATCCGCTTGTTGATTTTCAGCACGCGAGGGGAGAGGGACTGGACTCCGATGGAGAACTTGTTGAAATGATGCTTCTCCAGCACCTTGAGCTTCTCCATGGTGGTGGTGGAGGGGTTGAACTCAATGGCGCGCTCGCCGTCCTTCTCGAATTCGAAGAGGGAGAAGAGCGTGGTGAAGAGCCGGTCGAGCTGCTCTGCAGACAAGACGCTGGGCGTGCCACCTCCCATGTAGAAGGTATCAAAGGGGACGCCGGAGAAGAGCGGCGCATATTCCTCCATTTTTGTGATGAGGAATTGGACATAGTCCTCCACTTGCTGGTCACTCGTCATGGTCGTGGAAGGGTAGACGCAGAACGTGCAGTTGGTCTTGCAGTAGGGCATATGGATGTAAAAGCTGAGGCGCTTCTGATTTTTCCCACTCCTGATGCCGTCGACATGCCTCTGCCATGCCTTTTTGATGAAACCCTCGTCCTTCAGCCCTATGTTCTGCATGAGGAAATGGCTGTATGTGTCGTAGACATTATTCTTGTTCGGCTTCACTGATATGGCGTGCCGAAACAATTCAAGGTCGCGGTGAACACGGCTCCTGAAAAGAGAGGAATGGGAATCGGCATAGTGCAGTCCATTGATGGCGTCCGTCTGCAGGGGATCAGCAAGTCTTGTTTTTGTCGCCAGCGCCTTGGCCAGAATCTCCGGGGGGTTTCCGCCTTTGACCGGCCGCGCCTCGCCATGCCCATGGATTGCGACGTAGTTCTCATTGATGCCGGGACAGATTTCCTTCAGGGAGCAACCGCCGCACTGAGGGGCGTAGAAGAACCTGTTCCTGGTCTCCTTGTACCAGTCCTTCGGCGTGTGGTCTGTCTTGACACGGAAGAAGCTGTTGAGCCTGGTCTCATTGAAGATGTCCCTCCGCAGGTCGCTGTGGAAATGCTCGAAGCCGGAAAGGAAACAGAGAGGGATTTTCTCGATGCGGAACGTGCACCCCTCGTCGAGGATGTGCTGCAGTGCATCCGTGATGTGGGGCTCCGCCTCGGTGAAGGTAGGGATGGTCCACGGGTTCTCGCGCGCGTTGTAGATGGGGTCGATGAAATTGAAGCTGAAATGGGTGATGTGGGGGAAATGCTGCCTGCAGAATTCGATGTGGCTCTTCAGCAGCGCATAGTTTCCTTTCTGGATGACGATGGTGAGGAACACCGGGATGCCGTATTTCCCGAGGTTGGCCAGGCCCTTGAGCGTGTTGTCGTATGTCCACGGCGCCTGCGACAGCTCGCCGAAGGTCTTCCGGTCTGATGTGTGGAAGGAGACATTGAATTTGAGGTTCTTGATGGTTGAGAGGCGCCGTACGAAGTCCTCACGGTAGAGCATCGCCCCGTTGGACTGGATGGTGATTTCCTCAAAGCCGAGCTGCGTCGCAAGCGTCAAGATGTCAAAGAGGTCTTTCTTCAGCGTCGGCTCCCCACCGGTGAGCATGAGGTCCGTCGTGCCCTCGTGCTTGAGCCGCGTCATCCGCTTGGCGATTTCTTCGAATGGAAGCTCCCCACCGACCGGCGGGGCAGAGCAGAAGACGCAGCGCTGGTTGCACACTCTGCTGATCTGCAGCCGCCCGAGGTTGTGCTTCTGTATTCCGTCAATTCGCTCGGTTCCCCTGTCTTGCTCCTGGAGTGGCTCCTGCATGTCAATCAAACTCCACGAACACGCCATCATAGCGGTGCCGCTTCATGAATGTTGAAATGAGGGTGCCATCGGAAAAAATAGCGATTGCAGTATCAGTTATTTCAAGGGAATTGCCTTTTTCGAGGGAGGCGCACAAATGCCTGAAGCGCATAGCGTCCTCTTCGCTTTTTTGCGAGATGTTTTCCCCCTTGAAGAGGGTGGAGCCATAGTGCACCTTTCCCTCTTTCTTTCTGGCGCCGGGAAGAAAGATTGTCTCGCGCGGGGAGACAAACAGGAGGGGAGTCTTCAGCTGCGCCTCGATCTTTTCCGCATCATGGAGTTGGGAGGCAAACGTGAGCACGCGCATGGCGATGGATTCCGCATGAGGGCAGTCGTAGCTGCACACATAAAAGGAGATAAGGCGCCTGAGATGGTTGCTGAAGTTGTTGAGGTGATGGTTGACACGCCTGCTCCGCTGCAGCGCAAGCATGGGATAGAGAGTCTCATCTGAGTAGTCTATTGATGCCAGTTCCTCATGCTGCGCAAGTCTTTTCTCATAGATGTCCTGAAGGGAAGAGGAGCAGCAGCGCGGATAGCCCAATAGGCCTCCCAATTCATAGAAGATCTCTTTTCCAGTGAGGCCCCGGGGTTCGCTGCGCTGCAGTTGGTGAAGCTCATCAAGGTATTTGAGGCGATTGCAGGTCTTTTTTTCCTTAGAAACATAGACGGATATGCGCGAGCCGTCAGGGGGGTTGAAAACTCTCTCCACTGATGCTGCACGGTAGACATATCCGAAACCTGACACTGAGGTATGATATCCAATCTTATGGAGGAATGCAGCGAAGGAAGCCACATCTCCGGGGGGAAGGTAAAATATGGCTCCTGCCTTGATGCCAAGCTCCAATCCTGCCCATTCATGGTAATGATCGTGAAAATAATCCTCCCAGTGGCGGGATGGTTCGCATTTCATCTCCTGTGTGCTGGTTTGTGTCATGGTGCCTGCTGTGCCGTCTCCGCAGGGGGCAGGAGGCATTTGCCCTCAGAGAGTGCCCCTTTCCAGACCTTTTCCGCGCCGGCACTGGAGACGGGGTTGAGTTCCCCGTCGCCAAACTGCGCCAGATATGCTTTCCACACTCCGTCGCAGATGCCCGCAAGTGCGCAGGCGCCGCATTTCTCCGGCTTGGTCTTCTCGGCGTTGTAATAGCCCTTGTTCTCTGCCGGCTTTCTGAGATCAGAGATGCGGCTCGTGAGTTCAGGGGCGATGCAGATGGGCATATTCTCGATGAACAGCGAAGAGTAGCCGAGTCTGTTTGCTCTCTCGAAGGCTTCCCTGATGAAGGGAAGCGCTTCCGCATAGGAAACCGCAATGGCCGATTTCCCATCGACAATGCTCGATCCCACGGGATTCATCCAGGAGAGCTGTATGGAATCCACGCCCAATCCGATGAGGAACTCCACGGTGTTCGCGACGTTTTTGTGATTGAGCTTGTGCAGCACGCTGTTGATGCGGGCTTCCTTCCCTCTCGCCTTGATGTTCCTGATGCCTTGCACCGTATGCTGGAAGCTCCCTTCTTTCTTGACGATGGCGTCGAACATCCGCTCATGCGATGTGGAAAAGGACACGAGGAAGGCGTCGACGCCCGCATGGATAAGGGCATCCGCGTTCTTCTGGCTGGAGAGCATCACGCCGTTGGTCGTCAGGGAAATCCGCTTGTAGCCGCAGACCTTCTTCGCGTGGTGGAGGAACGGCAGGAGATTCGGATAGATGGTGGGCTCCCCTCCGGAGATGATGAGGGAATCGTGGAGCTGGCGGTTGCGCTCAAGGCCCTTGATGAGCGCATCGTATTTGAAGTCAGGCACGCCCCTAGCCTCGATGGAGTCCGCGCAGAAGCAGCAGTTCAGGTTGCAGAGGCTGTTGAGCTTGACGATGTAGTGGGCCGGCATGGTGTCCCTTGTATTTCTTTAAGTAACTCCAATCCTGATGCTATATAAACATATGGCTTCGCGGCTTTGTGGATTTTGGCGATAGTCCTGCGCAAATGGGGAGGCGTCGGTGTCGAATATTCTTAAGTCAGATAAGAGGGAATCTCGCAAGGCGCATGGGATTCTGCCGGGAAAGGGGCGGAGTTTCGGTGGCAGGAGAATCTGGAGACGCCTTCCAGGCAAAGCGGCTGTCTTTCCGTTGGGAGAAGGCGGCATAAGCCGGCTGCGAGAGAGAGGTTGTATGGCTTGGCAAAACCAAATCCGATTCCTAAAGAGGTAAAACAGATATCCTCAAAAGAAGGGGGGAAGGCTGAGCACATGGATTGCGCGTCGGAATTGTTCTCCAGGAAGAATAGTCCGAAGGAAATGCCCAGTCCTTCAAAACAGGATTGCTGCAACTCTTTCGGGATGGACATGCATTTCTTTACAGCGATGTCGATATTTCGGCCAGAGAACCAGCCTGCTCCCATCGTTCCCAGTCGACTAAGGCAAAGGGCCGCATTTCCCTGAAAGACCGAAACACAGCGCTCAGAGCATGCGGTAAAGGTGTCGGTGCATTTATTCCCGATGATGTTTGCAATGAGCCCCACATAGCAGAATCTTGTCAGGTTTTGGCGACCATTGCAGGCTTCTGGAATGTGCAGTTGATCTCCGCTGGCAGATTGCCCAACTTCATAAAAAACCCCATTCATGCAGTTATCCTGATAGGCAGGGGAGACTGATCCGCACATGGTCTCTGCCAAAGAAAGGTTTTGGCCGGAGATGCTGAAAAAGAGTTTTCCCAGGCCATTATAGCAATCGCCAGCCTTGTCGCCCCCTTCTTCCATGATGCAGAGTTTTTTCGCCTCTTCGGGGGGCAGCCGGCTACTGGCCACATGGTCAAAGCAGAAGAAACTCGCAATATTTTCTGCTTTGGTGCACTGATCCCTGATAGAATCCAATGGAATGATGCTTGGGGGGCGAAGGCGGGCCAGCTGATCGGCAAGCAGATAGTGGCATTCCATTCTCCAGGGGGGACTTTTGATTTCTTCGCATAGTTGGTTGATGGTATCTGTATCCTGAGGCACCGTTCCATTTAGTATCATGGCATCCGCAAGAGCGATATAAAACGCGCACTCCCCCTGCGCTGCGGCATCTCCGACGCTCCGGCATAAGCCCATCGCCCCTTCTGGATCCACCCTCGCTTTTTCGGCCGCTGTCAGATAGATGCAGTATCGCTCCTCATAGGGATCAGTGTAGGGGCATCGGGGGGAAACTGGTGGAAGGGACCCCGTTATCGGTGTGAAACGATGCGTCATGAACAGCGTCATGTGGGGGCGGAGATGTGTCCTTCGGCAAACGTTGCCCAGATAAGGATTTTCAATAAGGGAGCAGAGGGTAAGGTTTCTCTTTGGGAACGCGTCTGTTTTATATCCGGCGTAAATCGAATCCAGATAGCATAAGTCCTTCAAGAAGGGATCTTTGGAGGATGCGCAATCCTCCCCTCCATGGAGGATATCCAGCTGCGGCGATGCAATGAAACCCATTTTGTAGACGGTGATGCCGCCAAGAACGATAATGAGAAGTCCCCATATGACGGGAATAACATCAAGATCCGTCATCCTTCTTCGTTTCGTTTGTGGTGTTATGGGCATTGGAGTGATTTTATCTGGTTTTCATAGGAAGTTGTATTCTGGGACAGGGGAAGGAACATCTCAACTTGATAGAGTGTCATTGTCTGGTTGCAGTGGATGAATGACAGCAATGCGCGGTACGTGATCAGGTCCCAGGAGCAGACGCCATAAGTGAAGCGGGGGGATGCGTAAAGAAGGTAGTACTCCCTCTCTCCTTGAGAGACCTTTATCGGAGCGAATTCTTCACCGCAGGAAACATGGTTGGAGATGACGCCTGGATATGGAGAATTGAGTTCCTCATACAGCGAACGCAGGGCAACAAGCCGGTCTTCCTCGTAGGCAAGTCCCTCGGCCTCGTCCCTGTCTGGAAAAGAGTGCATGCGCAGGATGGCGCCCTCATCATCATGAGCAAGAACAATAGAGTCTCCCCTCTTATCAACATGGAATGAGCCAGGCACGATAAGGGATTGGGAGCTTTGGCGCCATTTGGCCATGCCAAAGAGGAGGAAGAGGAGGGATAAGAGGACGAGGGAAACAAATATGGGAGAAACGCGAGTAAGGTGGTCTTAGATGCTTCGACGGAAGATAAAAGCCGAGCAGCCGAGGATTAATCAATACAGCCAAGGATTGAGTTCTGGAGGGGGTAAACATAAGGCACAAAACCAAAATTTTTTATATAGGATTGATGGGGAGAACGTTGCATGAGAGATAGGAAAAGATGGGAGGTAGGTGTTGCGATTCTGTTTGTGGTTGTGATTGGCAGCTTTTGGATTTTCCTGCAGGACCAGGAAAAAGCGGAGATTCCCCCCTGTCCAGACTGTAACGTCATCCTCATCTCCTTGGACACGCTTCGCGCCGACAGCATGGGCCTGTATGGATACGAGCGCAACACCACCCCTAACCTGGACCGGCGCGCGGAGAAGGCCATCGTCTTCGACCGGATGTTCACCAATGCCTACTTCACGCTCCCCAGCCACATGTCCATCTTCACTTCCTTATATCCGCCAACGCACGGTGTCAATTATCCAGTAGCGCAGGGGAATGATGTCCTGTCTGTCCTCTCAGGAAGCCATCCGACCCTGACGGAGATACTAAAGAATTATGAGTACCGTACGGTGTGGATTGGGTCACTTATTGATCCAAACCTCAATCTCAACCGTGGGTTTGGTAGGGGTTTTGATGTGTTTTACTTGCCCCTTTTTAGCCCAGGAAGTTGGGCCAAGAAGGAGAACCTCTCCCTCATCGCATCGCAGGAAACGGGGCAAAAGTTTTTCTGGTTTGTGCATAGCTATATCAATCATGCTCCCTATATCTACACGGAGCCGTTCAATTCTCATTTTAGTTCAATGGATTACCAAGGCAGCCTCATGCGGAATAGGAGCCTGATGACGGAAAAAATTTTCTATGAATTAAGGAATTATTATACTGAAAATCAGTCCGGGACCAAGGAGAGGATTGATAAGCTATCCATCCCCAGACAGAGTAAGGATGCCCTTATTGCCTCTCTGGAAAAGAGCGATGTTGCCGGGTACCTCAATTTTATTTCTTCAAATACATCTTATTATTGGGAAGTGAACGCTGCGTTCAGTATCTATGAGAATGATGTGTATTACTCCACGATGAGGGGAGGCGAGGAGGACATATCCGAACTGCGAAATAGCTATGACAATGGGGTATATCTCGTGGATTCTCTCGTGGAGGAATTCCTGCAGGTGCTGGATGAGAAAAACCTTTCGCAAAAGACCATTATCATTATCACTGCAGACCATGGGGAGGAACTCTACGAGCACCAGAATTTTGGCCATAACACGTTCTATGATACGGTCGTCCATGTCCCGCTCATCATCATACATCCGGGTGTCCATGAACAGATTAGAATCAACAGTCTTGCCGAGAGCGTCGACATCATGCCAACTATCCTTTCTTTCCTTCAAATCCCGTCCCCCGCTTCGCTCCAGGGAAAAGACCTGACTGCCATATACAAAGGAGAGATTCCCAAGCATTCGTATGTGAAAGGATATGCGCTGGGCAATTCCTACATCAGGTCGCCGGAGTGGAAATATATAAAGAGAAGAGACGGCCAGGAGGAATTTTATGATCTGGAGTCTGATCCTGATGAGATGCATAATCTCATCAACGAGTCAGGATGGAAGGTAGAGAAGGCAAAGGCTGGGTTGAAGGAAGAGTTCACAAGATGGATGGTGCAGCAGGAAAGTGGATGATGCGGGTTGCCTTGGTGGTGGTTCCCTTTTTCCTCTTCAGTGGATGTGCTTCACCACCCACCATCGCATCCAAGCTCGCCGAAGAGGGGATTAATATTCCGGAGGCGCACCAGTTCGGTCTTACCTCGGAGCAGATGCTCCAAGAAGGAGGATTGACTATATTGATCCTCTCTGGTGCCCATGAGGGAGATAGGCTTGAGGTATGGAGAATAACCGGCTTCAACGTCTCGGAAGCGGAAAAGTACATCCGCATGCGCCGCAGCATGGTGGATTCGCTTTTCGCCGACAGCTTCTCACCTTATCCCGGCCCAATCTCAGAGACCGTTAGGTGCTCAGCAGAATATCTTCCGAAAATTCAAGAAGCGCAGGTTGGAGGAATGACCCGCATCACCTATGCCATGTATGCGACGGAGAGGTTCACGTACGGCGCTTGCGCGGGTGATCTTGCCCCTTACCTGGCTTCGCTCTCGTATGTCTACTGCCCGGAAAAGAATGAGCTCTATGAAGTGGAGTATTTCACTCCAAGAGACGCTCCAGCAGAAGACCCGAAAGCATTCGCCGATTCCCTTGCGTGCAGCGGCTGACTGCGCATCAGCCGGCTATATCCGGAAGCGGTTTCCCCTCGACAAAGTCAGGGATCTGCTCGCCCAAAAGCGTCATCAGCGTCGGGTACTGGTCAACCTGCCTGACGGGCTCTTCTATCCTGTACCCTTTCTTCACCCCGGGCCCCATGACGATGAACGGCGTCCACATGCCCTTGACATCGTCGGGATGGATCGCCTGCTTGTAGCCGGATATGAGCGGCTCCGAGAAGATCGCCAGGTCATCACTCATCTCCTCGCTCCATCCATAGCCTGCTTCGTTCGCCACGATGAGGTCGCCTGTCCTGTCCGCCGGGAGGTCAAGAAATTTTTCCACGTCCTCCCACTTGGTGACGCTGGCCACGGGCCGTTTGCCGTTCTCGTCCTGCAGGCTGATGAGCAGCTGGATGACTTTATCCCGCAGCGCCTCGTATTCCGGCCCGGAGGCGCGGTGATAATCGCCGGCAAGCCCATTGGGATTGATGTAGACGTTATCCATCTTGAGGTAGATGGCCTGGGTGCGGTTCCAGTCGATGATGGGTTCTCCCGTATCCTTGTTGAGGGTGAACTTCAGCAGCCCTTCATTGGCGAAGAGATTGTTGAGGGCGGCGTACTTGTCCAGCGGCACGGCGCCATGGTCTGAGCTGAGGACGATGATGGTGTTCTCATCCGCGTTCGCCATGATTTCCCCTATCATGCGGTCGATGTCCTTGTACATATCCTTCACTTCTCCCCAGAGCCGCCGGCGTTCCTCATCAGAGACATCGCCATACCTCGCGCTGTGCGGATCGACGTATCCCATCCACCATCTGCTGGTCAGCATCTGGTTGGGGCTGTAGATGTCGTGGATGACGATAGCGGGGTTGTACTCTCTGACTATGTAGGGGATGGCTCTGGTATGCCAGGCAAACGTGGCGTTCATCTCCTGCAGGAAGGCCTCCTTGTCTTCCGGGTAATAGACAAGCTGGGCAGGGTAATTGTCCACGAAGTCCATCATCGGCCCCACATGATCGGTGAGCTGGCCCGCGACAGTGGATGGCTGCGTGATGAACCTGTTGACATTGTTGTAGAATATCCTGAGGCGGAAGAATCCATCCTCATCGAGGATGATGGCCTCTGGGATAAAATCAGAATCAACGTCATTGCCCTGCCATTTCAGTGTGATCTTGTGCCAGTTCCCCCACTGCCCTTGGACAATATCATCCAGAATGGTTTTCTTATCAAGGGAGAATGCCGCATGATCATAGTTCTTCTTGCCATCATCCGTGCTGTCATAGGCATAGGCATAGACGGTCGCGCCCCAAGAGGCGAGAGGGACTTCAAGCGGAGGGCTGAAGGAGGGGGGAACATTCTCCCAGCCAGAGGCAGGCAGGGGGTCAACGTATTGCGTCAGTTCCGGTCCGAAATAAAAGAGGCGCGAGCCCCTGCCCTGCTGCCTCCGCTTGTCGCCGTTTTCTTTTGATTGGAAATTGATGGCATGGAAATCCGCCCCCCAGCCGCCCCATCTGCCGCGTATTACCACCCCCTCCTGGATCTCAGGGGGTGTTGAGCCTGGCGTGGAGAGGATGAGGACTTTCTCGCCGTTTTCTTCGAGCGTGCTCCAGATGGGTGGGACTTTCTTCGCCGCGGAACTGAATCCTCTGACCGCGACGGAATCAAGAGGCCTCCCCTCGACATGCATCGGTCCGTCAGCGACGCCATGGGTTTTTGGATAGCTTCCGGTCAGCAGTGTCGCGAAATTGACCGGCGTGTGGCTTGGGAAGACGGGGATGGAATAGCCATACGCCCCGTTGTCCATCATCTTCTTGATGTTGGGAAGTTCGCCCTGCCCGGCCCATTCGTAGATGGTGAACAGGTCTGGGTCCGCGCGCAGTCCGTCAGGGATGAACCAGTAGAGCTTCAAGGCATTGCCCCCTCCAGTCTCTTGGGCAGAGATTTGGCTGTCAGGGCGGCCGTTGGACATCCTTGCGGTTCCTTGCCCATCTAGGAGAGAACACGAAGGAAGGAAGAAAAGAACAAGAAGAATGAGGAATGGCTTGCAAAGGGTGCCCAAAATTTGTTTCTTATGCATATGCCTTATGGCCCCCATAATCGTTTGTGAAAAGGGCCATTATAAAAAGGTTGCTGGAGCAGCGGCTCTGTCCCGAATCTCCGTTTCACTCCGGGTTAGCGGCTTCGAACGCTCCGCTGCCGGATCCCATAGGGCTGCATGCCCGTAGGGCGCATCCCCTGCGGCACCCTTGATGTTCGCATGGCCAGCGCTCGACTGATGCCGCTAACCACATTCGGGACAGAGCCCAGAAAGCGAAAAGATATTTAAACATTGTGTTCTTAAAGAGATGAAAATGGGGCTTTCTGCAACGGTGGTGGTCCCAGCATTGAATGCGGAGCACACCATCAGAGAGTGCATCAAATCACTCATTAATCA
>Ga0209541_10010938_pt1 | contig 14323 bp, 15 predicted proteins | sample RifCSPlowO2_01_FD_184027 | JGI IMG/M metagenome (GOLD analysis project Ga0209541, IMG submission 184027) | Groundwater microbial communities from Rifle, Colorado - Rifle CSP2_plank lowO2_0.1 (SPAdes) (version 2) | ecosystem: Environmental > Aquatic > Deep subsurface > Groundwater | place... | reverse complement strand
CCCGCGTATTGAGCGACTAAAGTCAAAAACAGATTACCCAAATTGTGCTTGAATAATTTGCCCGGCCCGGCTAATCTGGTTTGATAAAACAACGGCTTCAAAAAATTGCCATAATCATAATCGCCGGACATGGCCAAAACCGCGCGCAAAATATCGCCGGGCGGCAAAGTGTCAAACTCTTCACGCAAACGGCCGGAAGAGCCGCCGGAATCAAACACGGTTACCACCGCGCTGATGTCAAATCTGTCCAAATTTTCTTTGAGCGCGCGAATCATGGTGGCGCTGCCATTGCCGCCGCCTATGACTACGATTTTTTTCTTAGATAAACTCATATTTATTCAACGGTTACGCTTTTGGCCAAGTTCCTCGGCCGGTCCACGTCTCGTCCCAAAGCCACGGCCGTATAATACGCCAAGAGCTGCAGCGGCAGGGTATTCAAGAGCGGCTCCAAAAGCTCCATTGTCTTTGGCACATAAATAATGTCTGACGACAGGGCTTTAACCTCATTGTCGCCCTCGCTCGCGATGATAAGCAAACGCGCGCCGCGCGCGCGGACCTCTTCCAAATTGCTCCACATCTTGTCATAAAGCTGATTGCGGGTCATGAGGGCAATGACCGGAAAATCAGGCGACAAAAGCGCTATCGGCCCATGCTTCATCTCCCCCCCAGGGTAGGACTCGCTGTGAATATAGGAAATCTCTTTGAGTTTAAGCGCGCCTTCGCGAGCCACCGGATAGTTGACGCCTCGCCCTAAGAAAAAACAATTTTTATAATTTTTGTACTCCGTAGCGATTTTCCTGATATAATCTTTTTGCGCCAAGACCACTTTCATTTTTTCCGGAATTTCCAAAAGCGCCCGGCTGATTCTCTGACCAGTGGCGACGGAAAGCCGCTTGGCGCGACCAAATTGCAAAGCGTACAAAAGTAATATGGCGACCATATTGGTATAGGCCTTGGTGGAAGCGACGGCCAGCTCCGGACCGGCGTGAATATAAGTCCCGCCGTCCGTTTCACGGGCGATGGTGGAACCGACCACATTGACAATCCCGCGGACATACGCGCCCTTGCGTTTGGCCTCGCGCAGAGCCGCAATGGTATCGGCGGTTTCGCCGGATTGGGAAATACCAAACACCAAAGTATTGTCATCTATTATTGGATCGCGATACCTGAATTCGCTGGCCACATCCACTTCCGTCGGAATACCGGCCAGACGTTCAAAAGCGTATTTGCCGACCGTGGCGGCATACGAAGCCGTGCCGCAAGCGATTAAGATTATCCGATTTATTTTTCTCATTTGTTCTACGCTCATATTAAGGCCGCCCAAATGGGCCGTACCTTCCGCCAAATTTAAACGCCCCCGAATCGCGTCCTGATAAACCGTCGGCTGGTCAAAAATTTCTTTAAGCATAAAATGGGGGAAATCTTGTTTTTCCGCCTGACTTTCATCCCAATCAATCTGCTCCACGCACTTTATCACTTGTTCATCTTTGAGATTGTAGGTCTGAATATTATCCCGGCCAACTTCGGCGATTTCTCCATCCTCCAAAAAAACCATTTTGTTGGTATGGGCCAATAGCGGCGTGGCGTCCGACGCCAAATAATAGCCGTCTTCGCCTATGCCGATGACCAAAGGGCTGCCCAAACGCGCGGCCACCAAACAATCGGGCTGATCCAAATGCATAATGGCAATGCCGTAAGTGCCGCGCACGCGTGAAAGAGCGCGCTCCACCGCTTGGCGCAAATTTCCCTGATAAAAATGGGCAATTAAATTGGCCAGCACTTCAGAATCGGTTTCCGAGCGATATTCTCTGTCCCCCAACCAGGCCTTTAATTCCCGATAGTTTTCAATTATCCCGTTATGAACCAAAGCAATTTTGCCGTCGGCGGACAAATGGGGGTGAGCGTTGGCCAAAGTTACCCCCCCGTGCGTCGCCCAGCGGGTATGCGCGATGCCGATATTGCCGGCCAAATTTTTGTCTTTTAATTTCTCCGCCAATTCATCTATTTTACCCACCGACCTGATTCGGTTGAAGTGATGATTGTCAAGTACCACTAAGCCGGCGCTGTCATAACCGCGATATTCCAGCCGACGCAAACCGGAGAGCAAGAATGGCGCCGCTTCTTTGTTGCCAATATAGCCGATTATTCCACACATATTAATCATTTAAACATTTAAACATATAAGCATTTAAACACCTTGTATAATTTTTAGATAATACTTTTATGATTTTTATTAAATAGGCTTAAAATTAATTTTTTGTTCGCTTCTTCCAATGAATTTAATTTCGCGTCAGCGATGTCAAATCTTTTATCATCTCTTTCGGCCCCGGCCGGCACGGCAATGCAAATCATACCGGCCGCCTTGGCCGATGCCACGCCATTGACCGAATCTTCAAAGGCTAAGCAATTGCCAGGCGCGACTTTTATTTTTCTGCAAGTGGTCAGATAGACAGCCGGGTCAGGTTTGCCTTTTAGTTCGCTTTCGGCCGAATGCACGCAGTCAAAAGCCGGCAATTTAAATTTTTTCAAAACTGCGTGAATCAAAGCGATATGAGAGGATGAAGCTAAACAAACCTTATCTACCAGAGCGCGAGCCAATTCAATGGCTTGAAGAGCGCCGGCCAAAAGCCGCCCATTTTTCTCCACCAAACTGATGACCGTGCGCAAAATCTCATTGGTCACAGCTTCTTTGCTGGGGCTCTCCCACCCGCGCAATTTATGCCAATAATCCACTACTTCATCCACTCGCCGCCCCTTCGTTTGCAATATCATTTTTTCGTCCAAATTAATCCCGACTTTGCGAAAAACTTTTTTCTCCGCTTCAAACCAAAGCGGCTCACTATCCACCAAGAGCCCGTCCATATCAAAAATTATTGCCTGCGGCTTATTCATAAACTAATTAGTTTATCCGGCGGAGACGGAGAGGCGGAGACGGGCCTCTTCCAGCTCTTCCGGCGTATTTATTCCATGCCATTCATTGGGGTTTTTTAATTTAACAAAATTCATCGGTAAATTGGCCGCTCGCGCCATAGCCACCGCGGTCGGCAGGCCGTATTCACCCAATTTTCTCAATTTTGGCATGGTCTTGAACATCGTCTCAAACCAAGCGCGGTCAAAACAATATGTGCCGGTGCTGATTTCCTTTATTTTTTTTTGCTCTTCGGTCAGATATTCTTTTTCCACCACCTCCACCCGGCCGTCCGGATGCCGCACCACCCGGCCCAGGCCTTTGACCGCGTCAAGTTCCGCCGTCAAAAGCGACAGCGTCGCGCCAGAGAGAATATGTTCGTCCATAAACGCGCGCAGGGTCGCGGCGGTATAAAAAGCGCTGTCGTCGCCGCCCAAAACCAAAACCTGTTCAATCGTTTCGGGTAAAGCGCGTAGGCCGATATAGGCCGCGTGAGCGGTGCCATTTTGTTCAGTTTGCGAAGCATAGCTTATCCGGTCGCCGAAATATTCACGCACTTTTTCTTTTTGAAATCCGATAACCGCGACCAAACTGTCGCGGGCAAAACCGACGGCTAAAAGCGTCTCGACGATATAGCTCAAAATCGGCCGACCGCCAATCAGGAGCATCACTTTCGGACAATCAGTGCAACCCAAACGAGTGCCGCGACCGGCCGCCAATATCACCGCGCCGATATTTTTCCCCGCGATTCTCATAGCAACTCGGTTATTTCCTTGATTAAATTCAAATCCACGGCCACTTTTATTACCTGCTGATTTCTTTTCAATTCCTCAAAATCGCGGTCGCTGTGCCGTTTATCTTTTTTTTCCCGCCGGACTATCACCCTCAACTCGGGAAAGGCGGCCAATATCGCGCGGGTTTCATCCGGTCGGTCATTAAAAAAAATTATGTCAGCGCAATTTTTAAGCTTCAATTCACGCAGGATTTCTTTTATTTCTTTCACTTTGCCCCGCTCGGTCCGCTCTTCGGTCGTGAATTTTATATTTTCACCGCTCTCACCCAAAATTTTATCCAAGCCGCTATATCTAAGCTTGCTTTCCTGCCAAGCCGCCACACCCAAAGTCAGAATATAAATCGGAATTTTTTTTGCTTTCAAAAAATTAATTAATTCAATCGCGCCGGCGATGATTAAGCTCCCATCCTCGCGGTCAAAGCGGTCAACAAAATCAGTCCAGCGCCGACGATTAAAATCTTTCACCCGCGCCCTTAATTGCGCCTCCAAACTATTCAAGCTAAAAGTAATTTCTCCGCCCCGACTCCGAGCGGCCTTATATAATTTTGCGGTGTCGGCATTGTCAAATCCGGAAAAATCTTTAATAAAATCAAAAATCCGCTCTTTGATTTTCTGCGTATTGATTAAAGTGGAATCCAAATCAAAAATGGCGGCTTTTATCATATTCATAATTTATCCCAAAGCGAGTTAAAAATTAATTTCTGTGTTTGGTAAACTCCCTCGTTTTCAATCACTACCCCCACCGGTTCACCTTTGGCGTCTAGAGAAATATAAGCAGTCTTGCCCGGATAAATTATTATATAAGTCGGCGTGGCGCTTTTGACTTTGAGCCATTTACGCTCGTCGAGACCACGCGTCTCTCCTCCCTCGCCAAGCGCGATTACTTTGACATGAATATTTTTGGCAATTCGCGCGTCGGAAAAAGTGGGAAACTCTTCATAAAGATATTCCCTCACTCCTTCGGCCGAGTAGATATAATACGACTGGTCGGCATTTTGTTCGCACGTGTCCAGCACATCCTGCAAAATCCGGCTGATTTCATTTTTATCATAATACTTGGCCACCGGTCGCTCTCCATCTTTGTCATAAAGCGCTTGCAATTCCGGCACGAATTTTTCCAGTTTCTGATTGACTTGGTCAAGCATCTCTCTCTGTTCGCGCACCATATTATACAGCTTGTCCGGGTCCTCGGCCACAAAGGTTTGTTTGGTAGCTTGATTATAAAAATTAACCACACCCTTGTCTTTTAGCCATTTAAGAGCGTCATAAGTCGTGCCGCGGTTTAGAGCGCAATTCTCGGCCAATTTCCTGACCGAGCTTGGCCCCAAGCGCAAAAGCGTCAAATAAACCTTGGCGCTTTTGTCAGAAAAATTCAATTTTTTGAGTAGATTTATATCCATTTCTACATCGTATCATATACAAAAAAACTGTCAAATTTTTTCTGACAGTTTTTGTGGATAACCTTAGGTTTTAGGCGACAGTCACCTCATCACATAGATAAACATCCTGCACGGCTTGAATTATCTTTACTCCCTCTTTCAGGGATTTTTGAAAGGCCTTGCGCCCTAAAATAAGGCCGCTGCCGCCGGCTCTTTTGTTTATCACCGCCGTCCTTACCGCTTCTTGCAAATCGCTTTCCCCTTTTGACTCACCGCCGGAGTTAATCAGGGCGATGCGCCCCATATAACAGTTGGCCACTTGATAACGGCCAAGATCGATTGGATGGGGGCTGGCTAATTTTGTATACATTTTTTCATCATATTTTCCATACTTGGCGGCAGTTTCATTGATTATCTTATAACCGCCATTGTGCAGTGGCAATTTTTGTTTGATAATATCGGCTTCAATGGTCACGCCTAAATGATTGGCCTGGCCGGTCAAGTCGGCGCTGTCGTGGTAATCTTTACCCTCCACCTTGAAAGCGTTGTTGCGTAAATAACACCAAAGAATGGTAAACAGGCCTAATTTATGCGCTTCATAAAAGGCGGCGCTAATTTCCGAAATTTGCCGCTTTGACTCGGCCGAACCGAAATATATGGTCGCGCCCACGCCGGCCGCGCCCATATTATAGGCCTGCTCCACACTGGCAAATATGGTTTGGTCGTAATCATTGGGGTAACGCAACAAATCATTGTGATTTAATTTCACGACCAAAGGAATTAGGCCAGCGTATTTGCTACTGACCGCGCCCAAGACGCCAAGCGTGGAGGCGACGGCGTTACAGCCGGCTTCCAAAGCCAATTTCACGATATTTTCCGGGTCAAAATAGCTGGGATTTTTGGCAAAACTGGCGCCGGCCGAATGTTCTATCCCCTGGTCCACCGGCAAAATGGAATAATAGCCGGTGCCTTTGAGTCGGCCGCTGTCACGCAATCTTTTCAAATTTTTTAATACTTTTTCCGACCGGTCGGAAATGGAAAAAACCTCGTCAAGATGACGCTTGCCGGGCAAATGCAAAACCGATTTATCAATGGTCTTGCACTCATGCGCGAGCAGAACCATGGCATCCGGACCTAAAATTTGTTGTATGGTAGAATAGTTGGACATATAATTTAACTTAATTTATAATTAGTAAGATACTTCTCCACAATCTCTTTATTCCCGATAAACAAAGGCACGCGCTGGTGCAAACTCTCCGGCTCTATATCCAATATATTATTTTTTCCGTCGCTTGCCAAGCCCGCCGCCTGCTCCACTAAAAAAGCCAAAGGTTTGGCCTCAAAGTTCAGACGCAATTTCCCCTGATAATCACCGCCGTCTTTAGCCACGGCCGGATACAGATAAATTCCGCCCTTTATCAAATTCCGATGAAAATCGGCAACCAGCGAGCCGATATAGCGGCCGGTGCTTTTTGGCTGGTGTTTCAAAAACTCAATAAAATCCTTATCCTTTTGGCGGAAAAAAACCGTATTACCCTCATTGACACTGTATATGGAACAGACATCGGGCAAACATATTTTTTCCCGTGACAATAAAAATTCTCCCACCCCCAGGTCCAGGGTAAACTCGTGAACGCCTAAACCAAAACTAAAAACCAAAACCGTGCTGGAACCATAGAGTATATAGCCGGCTAATACCTGCTCGCGTCCTGGTTGCAAAAACTGGCGCGAGCTCAATCTATCAAGCCCGTCAATTAGTTTATGCACGGAAAAAATCGTCCCCACGCTGACATTGACATCAATATTGCTGGAGCCGTCCAACGGGTCAAAAGCGATAACATATTTTGCCTTGGCGCCAAATTTACCCATATCCACCACCCCGTTTTCTTCTTCCGACGCCAATGCGGCAAAATGTCCGGTTTGACGCAAAAAATTTTTACAACTCTCATTGGCAAAAACATCCAATTTTTGGACGGTTTCATTTTGCACATTAACAAAACCGGCTTCACCCAAAACTCCGGCGAGGCCGGCGCGATTGGTTTGGCTGGAGATGAACTTGCCAATGGTGGCTAAGTCCGACATTATCAGCACTAAATCTTTTTGGTCGGAATGATCACTCAAATGTTCCAATAAATGCTGGGAGAGAGTAGTATACATATTTCTCAATATAACATATCCGCTTCGGCGAGACAAACCAAACAAAAAGTAAACTACTCTTCGACCACCGCGACCGCCTGCTCCCAGAGCTCGTCCACTTCATGCTCAAATTGGATTTCATTGGCATGGTCGGCATACCACTGTTCAAAAGCAATCCGTAATTCATTATTATCAGCCGCGTTTTCAAACGCGTCTTCCAAAAGGGCGTACTTTTCCTGATGGCTAAGCGCGAGTTCTTGCTCCATCTCTTCAAACATCTTTTTGACATGAGCCAAAACCAGGTTTTTTATTTCACTGTGGTCTCTTTGGTCCATAATTTATTATTATATCTTAATATACCGGCACGCATATAAATACAGAAAAAATATACCATATCTAAAAAAGTTTGCAATTACGGCGTTGTGGATAACAATATCATGTATCATGTAACCTATAGCATATAACAAATTAATGTTACATGATAAATGTTACATGATAAATGATACATACTAAATATTGCTCCTGATTGCGCCGTAATGATATAATTGATTTGTTATGAAAAACATATCTCTTATTTCCTGGAATGTCAACGGGGTGCGCGCCGCCGAACGCAAGGGTTTTTTGGACTGGCTTTATAAAAACAGCCATGATATCGTCTGTATCCAAGAAACTAAAGTATCCGATCCGTGTTTATTGAGCGAAGCGCTTTTACATCCGGACGGCTACAATGCTTATTGGGCCTGTGCCACAGAAAAAAAAGGTTATAGCGGGGTGGCGGTTTTCAGCAAAATCGCGCCGCGCGAAATCAAAACCGATTTTGGCGATAATATAATCTCCAAAGAGGGCCGCGTGCTTCAGCTGGAATTTGAAAACTTTACCCTTTTAAATGTTTACTTTCCCAATGGCGGAGCCAGCGCCGCGCGCCTGCGCTATAAACTGGAATTTTATAAAGAATTTTTATCTTATGTGAAACGACTGATAAAAAACCATCACAAAATAATTTTTTGCGGCGATGTCAATACCGCCCACCGCGAAATCGATTTGGCGCGGCCGAAAGCCAACCTCGACAATTCCGGCTTTATGCCAATTGAGCGCGTGTGGCTGGATAAGTTTGAAGAAGCCGGTTTTATTGATACTTGGCGTTTTTTCCATCCGGACAAAAAAGATAGCTATACCTGGTGGGATATGAAAACCCGCGCGCGCGAGCGCAATGTCGGCTGGCGGATTGATTATTTCTTCGCTCATTCCCGCTTGAAAGACAATTTGCTTGACGTCGCGATTATGAGCGACGTGATGGGTTCGGACCACTGCCCGATTGGAATCAAACTAAAAATTCACCCTGTGAAATAAAAGGGCAGACCTGCGTTGTCTGCCCGACTCCTTTGATTTAGTTTTTCTTGGTGTTTTTCTCGGCGAGCTGTGAGAGTTCGGCTTCGTTCATATCGCGGCGCGCGCTACGATTCTGTTCTCGCACCCGGTTCAACAGATCGCGATAAACCTCGTGCACACCGTCGGTATCCGTCCAGATAATTTCTTTCACCCGTTCGCGCCAGTCCGCTCCGCGATGGACGGCGGCAAGAGCCACGCCATGATGCTTTTCCATAACGAGACCCGCCGCGTCGATATAGGCCTGAAGCAAGTCCAGATGCTCCTCCACACCCTTGAACTCTTCATCCCAATTGACAACGGCCAGGATATTGCGCAAACCAATGCTCTCATTGATAAGGAGATGGCGCCAACTCGCGGCCAAGTCCAAATTGTCATAAATGAAAGCGGGCGAGACCACGCCAAATTCATTGAACTCTTGCGTGACAATCAGCCGAATTTTCTGGGCTTGGTATTTGCCGTACAAATGGAGCGAGAACTCAATTTTGCTCCGGGCAAGCTCGATCAACACTTTCGGCGCCTCGGCAATCAACAACTTCTCCCACAAGGCGAGCGCTTTGTCCGAACCCTGGTGCAAAAAGTCATAGACGCTTTGGAACAACTTTGAGTTTTCCAATGCTTTGCGCGGATTTATTGCCGACGGGTTAATGGAAAGTCCTTTGCCCAGACCGCGGCGAGTGACCGCGTAAAAATCGTCCGGCGAAAATGGCGAGTCCTTAATTTTCTGTTCAATTTCAGTAGGAGTAAGTTGCGTTGTCATTTGTTCTGGTCTCCCGTGCCGTTTTAAAAAAGAACTGCTTAACTTCTTCGGTTGTAAATTGTAGCAAAGTTTATTTAATAAGTCAAGCGGGGGTAAAAAAAATGAGCGGAGGGGGAACTGGCGTTCCCTCTCCGCTCGGTAGGTCAGAGAGGCACCGCTTGGGAAGCGGGTGATCCTCTACTGGTTGCCGGGCTTCAGCGTGGCCGCCAGAGCGGCTTCGGCGTCGGCCTTGACGCTGACGCGCGGAGTGAACTCCTTGCGCCCGTCATCCGCTTCCGTGACGGGAAGCGGACTCTCGTTGTCCTCCTTCTGACGCGCCTCGGCCCTCTTGAGAGTGGACCGAATGTCCTTGAGCATCCGTCCGAGCGGATACTCCAGCCGGTCCGCCGGCGCGAACTCCCGGCACTTGGAGAACAGGTCCTCCAAGTTCTGGGGGCAGTCGACGACGCGGAACTCGCCCGCCTCGTTGCGCTCCATCAGGCCCTCCGCCCCCTTGAAGGTGCGGTCCCCCACCTTGAAGGTCTCCTTCTTTGAGGAGAAGAAGTAGGCCACTCCGTCCGCGTCCCGCAGGACACAATCGTTGATGGAGACGGTGGCGCGCTCCTGCATGGCCGCCCTGGCCGCGTGCTTCTTCTCACACTTGAGGGCGTACCGATAGGCGCGCCGACAGAGGTGGTAGAAGACCATCAGGGCCGAGAACTCGTCCGGGGGGACATATTCCTGGATGTTCAGCCTCTCCTCGTTGAGGGACTGAACCGGAACCCGGATACCGTACTTCACGGCGGCGCGGATCTGCTCGGCGCAGTTGCCGACGGCGGCGACCGGACTGATGTGGCCGTCTGCCACCTTCACGCGGATGTCACCACCCGCGAAGAAGCGACCCCCGTGATTGTAGTCGGGGACGAAGAAGACGGTCTCGCCGCCAGTTTTCAGGATGTCGAGCAAATACGACTCGACACCGCGATTGAGCTCGTCCAGCTCGGTCCGCTCGGCCGCCTGATCGGCGGCCTTGGCCTCGTCCGCGGCCTGCTTGAACGCGGAGTAGAGCGGGTCGGCGATCAGCTTGATTGCGGCGAGAAGCTGCTCCTCGTCCTGGCCCTGCGGCGTTGAGAGCGCCTGCCACTCGTAGTTCCCGTCGACCATGAACGGGAGATGGAGCGCCTTGTCGTTCTCGGGCGCCTCCGAGAAGTAGCCCAACTCCAGACCCTGGTCGGCCAGGTGCTTGAGCTCCTCGTGGTTGTGGGGGATGCCGGCGACCAGCGCGGACAGATACGCCCGCGCGAGCTTGCGCCGCGCGACCGTGTTCTCCGTGCTGTTGATGAACTCGGTCACCTGGTCCTCGTCGGCGAAGATGCCGTCGATGTTGAAGGCGAGGTTCTCCTTATCCTCGTCACCGAGCGCCGAAGCGATCAGGCGACCATACTCGGCCACCTGCGCGACGGCCTTGTCCACCGCCGCCCGGAACTGCTTGAGCTCCTCCGCGGATCGGAGATTGGAGGCCCCAAGCTTGGGGAGCTCCAGGTGGCGCAGAGCGTCCTTGTCCACATGCTCGCCGATGGAGGCGAGGCCCTTCGTGCCTTTCTGACCATTCTTGTTCTTGTTCTTTCCCATGACATTTCTCCTTGCGGTTTTATACCGCTTTGTTTTCAGCCGTTTTTTTGTAAAAAACAAAGAAAGTTTGTCCACGGCTAAATCCGGACCGACTTCCTTGCTCCCGGAACATTCCGGGTTGCTTTCTGGCTATTAAATCAATAGACAAAAAGCAACCAAAAATTCTCTAAAAAGAACATATTAATATATCATATTTTGGGGGTTTTGTCAAGGGGCGGCCTGCGGGAAGATTGTTCTCCTCCTTTATAGGATTATCTTTATCTAAGCATATTTTGAATAATTTGTCAAGTTAAAAATTAAGCAATAAAAAAAGACATTGTTTTGGCGGCGACCTACTCTCCCCTTTCGAGTACCATCGGCGCTGATAGGCTTAACTGCTGTGTTCGGGATGGGAACAGGTGTACCCCTATCGCAACAGCCACCAAAACAATGTCTTTTTTGAATTTTTTATTATCAAGCACAACTTTGTGTTTTCGTAGTACACTCGACTTATTAGTACGCCTCGGCTCAACCCCTTACGGGGCTTACACCTAGCGCCTATCAACGTCCTCGTCTAGAACGTGTCTCAAATGAATAGTAATCTTGGGAATAGCTTCGCGCTTAGATGCTTTCAGCGCTTATCTATGCCAAACGTAGCTACCCAACGCTGCCCCTGGCGGGACAATTGGTACACTAGAGGTTTGTCCATTCCGGTCCTCTCGTACTAGGAATGGGCTCCCTCACTATTCGACGACCACAGTAGATAGGAGACCGAACTGTCTCACGCGTGTTTTTTCCATTATTTCTAATGGCACAGACTATATCTTCACCTTTCCCGCGCAACGCGGGTTAAGGGATGGCGTTTGATAAGAATTATAATTTCCTAATATTTCGAAAATTCCTATCTCACCCTCTGAAACTGTTATTTGTTCTAGGGATCAGTCGTTACAGGGAATATAACCCTTTTCCTTTAAAAAATTTGATACTTTGATTGATGTATTCGTTCTTTTTTTGGAATAATTCAATTCCTTGAATTTATCAACCAACTTTGCCGCTTTGAGCAAAGTTTTAATATCAATTTTTTTGTAATATGGCAACAAAGCTCCAATTGATTTAGCCAATTGCGCGTGTTTCTTTTTTAATCGCAGAAACGGCTGCAATCGCTTCAATATCTCCAATACCGGTTTTATTCCCACAATGGTATATTCACTCATACCGTCATTGCGGTTGCGAATGTAGCCCCTGTGTAATTTGGATTTAAGCCATTCAAGTATAAAACGATTATTTGTCTTTTGATAAAAAACAAGGCTCGCTCTGACTTGATAGCCGTAGAGGTAATCATGTCTATAAACTAATTGAAACATAATACACCCATCACCATCCAAAAATCCGGCAATGTAAGCTTTTGTTGTTGCGTCCATATTATCGGCAGGATTATATTCTTCCCTCGGTATTGCCCTTGTTCAAGTTCGGTTTGAGAACATTAGGGTTTCACCGATATAAGCCATATTTATTATACCGCATTTCTGCGGTAGAACGCAATGTAATTTACGTTCTGAACCCAGCTCGCGTACCGCTTTAATAGGCGAACAGCCTAACCCTTGGGAGCTTCTCCACCCCCAGGATGCGATGAGCCGACATCGAGGTGCCAAACCGCGCCGTCGCTATGGACGCTTGGGCGCGATCAGCCTGTTATCCCCGGAGTAGCTTTTATCCGTTGAGCTTCCGCCGTCCTATATCGTACGGTCGGATCACTAACTTCTACTTTCGTAACTGCTCGGGTGGTAACCCTTGCAGTAAAGCTGGCTTTTGCGTTTGCACGTCCATCCCGATTTCCATCCGGGATAAGCCAACCTTTGTAAACGCCTCCGTTATATTTTGGGCAATTTGTTAACCTAATTTATATTTCATTGAAGGAATAATATATGGTCTTATTATCGCTTCAAAGCTTTTGATGGTTTCAGAAAGAAGATATATTTGGTATCCCTCTTTCTGCTTTCTTAATTTTGCCTTTACACCATACTTGCTCATTAATACTTGAATCAATCTTTTAATATCTTCTTTTGAGAAAGATTGAGTATTTATAATTTTTGCTTTATGGAATTTTGATTTTATTGAACCATCATCCATAAACCAGACCGCTAATGTAAGTGGTGTAAGCCATCTATGAATAAGCTTTGGGACGATTTTTTTTCTATTCTTATAGAATTGCTGGCCATAAAATCTAAACGATGGAGAAGTAACCGTATTGAACCAATACTTTTTATATTCAATATTTTTTATTGATTGTTTTTTTATACTTGGCTGGCCGCTGGTAAGCGGTCCCATTTCAAAATATAACCAATCAATATATTCTTTTTGATTATAAGAATGTTCAAATTTTAATCTATAAGTCCTCCCTTTAGTTCTGGTTTCAGCATGGCCATCGCCCAATAATTTACCCATAATTATCTCTCTTTGTCTGTGAGATATTTTTGGTCTGCTTTTCATATTTCGTTTTTAGGTTTCCGATTTAATCGGAATCTATGTCTCGCGGCATAGTTCAGACTATATCTCCATCCCGAGTTTTGTCGGGAGCTTAGCGTGTAGTCGTTGAGGGCATAAATAACATTTAACCTTTGACATTTGACAGTTAACGCAATATTCCCTTGTCGCATTATGTCATAATTTTACGTAGTCAAATGTTAATTGTTAATTGTCAATTGTTATTTATTTCCCTGCTGATTGTCCGCAATCTGAAATTTTTACACACCTGTCTATTTTGACAAATAGGTATTCAGATATACTCGGATGTCCCAGCATATAAGCTAAGATTTTTTCAGCCAAAGGCTGACCAGCCATAGACTGGTATTTTATTTTTACTGCGACGGTTATTCATTCCGGCATTACTGCCAAAATGCCCCAAAATAACAAACTTCATTTTTGAAGTTTAAACGGAGTTATTTTTGTTAAGGCAACCGCCCCAGTTAAACTACCCATCAGACACTGTCTCTCCCAGCCGATTCAGACCGGAAGATTAGGTATATCAAAACATAAGGGTGGTATCTCACTGGCGTTCGCCTTGCGGCGAACTCCCACCTATGCTGAACAGATGAAACAATATACCAATGTCAAACTGTAGTAAAGCTTCACGGGGTCTTTTCGTCTAACTGCGGTTATGTCGCATCTTCACGACACTTGCATTTTCGCCGAGTACATGGTTAAGACAGTCTCCAAATCGTTATGCCATTCGTGCGGGTCGGAACTCACCCGACAAGGAATTTCGCTACCTTAGGACGATTATAGTTATCGCCGGCGTTCATCAGCGCTTCGGTTCCAGGCTTCTTCTAAATAAATCCAGAATAACCCGTCCCCTTAACGTTCTGACACTG
>Ga0209541_10010937_pt1 | contig 14323 bp, 22 predicted proteins | sample RifCSPlowO2_01_FD_184027 | JGI IMG/M metagenome (GOLD analysis project Ga0209541, IMG submission 184027) | Groundwater microbial communities from Rifle, Colorado - Rifle CSP2_plank lowO2_0.1 (SPAdes) (version 2) | ecosystem: Environmental > Aquatic > Deep subsurface > Groundwater | place... | reverse complement strand
GTCTATCTGGTCGGTTACAGAGGTGAAGTTGATGTTTTGGGCTTTGAGGTGTTCGAGGGCGGAGATTAGGTCTTGGAGTTTACGGGAGAAGCGGTCGATTTTGTAGACGAGCAAGATATTGAGTTGTTTGGTTCTGGCGTCTTCGAGCAGGTCTTTTAAGGCAGGTCGGCTGAGGGTGCCTGCAGAGTAGCCGGCGTCGGTGTAGATTTTGAATACTTGCCAACCACGGGCTTTGCAGTAGGCCTGACAGCGATCGATTTGGGCGTCAATAGAAATCCCTTCTTTGGCTTGTTCTTCGGTTGAGACGCGAACATAGATGCCTACTTTGGGTGTTGGGGGTGGGTCTGAAGAGGGATTTAGGGCGGTCTTTGAGGTGTTGAGGGGGATTTTAGGGGTTTGGAATAGGGATTTTTGGGTTGCAACCATTGTATCACTTCTTTTTTGAGGATATAGGCGTTCCAGTAAGGGTTCCCTTAGCGGAATGGATGGAGAGCCTTATTGGAATGGAATGAGTTGGAATATATAAATGTATTGTTTTTATGGTTTTGAGAGGAAAATGAATGGATTGTTTGGGTCTAAAAGTTTTAAGTGATGGTTGGATGTTTTATTTCTATTTTTTACAAAGGAAATATTTATAACTAACATATAATAAAGGGGATACTATGGCAAAATATGACAAGAATTCATTTACTATAACACTTCAAGATTATGCATCTTGTAAAAGGAAGTCACCAGCTGATTTTAATATTGAAACAATAGTTGTTAGAGAACTCAATTGGAAATATGCAGTTGAGAAATTTAATGAAAAAGCAAAACCCTATGAAGCGGTTCTGGGAATACAGGAAGGAGTTACAGATGTTCTTGGTGATGCTCAATATATGATCCGAGGCACGGGTGTAAACCAAAAATAATTGATTTATTAAATGGTTAGGTCCCCTAAAAGTTTTAAGAATTGATTGTATATTTAATTTATTTTGATTTATTCATGTTCTTATAATTCTAATTATTACTTAAATATTTTAAGTTTAGTTAAGTCTAAAACTTTCAAGTTTAAATCAATTTATTTGTTTCATGGTCTTTTTAAAATCTTTAATATTTGTTAATAAGTTTTATTTTTATTTTGAGTTTGAATTATTTAAGAATTGATTGAATCTTATTTTTTTCATTTATGCTTGTTTTAGGTCATAAGTTATTTAAATGAACAAGTATTAGAGGAGAGAATGGAACAAGCCTATATTCGAGCATTGAACGGGCAATTAGCAGTGAGAGGGTTTTATGAGTTAGGTGAGCAGGTGTGTTCTCTACGACGGTTAGAGTATGGGTTGCATGAGCTTGGGCGAGCAGGGGAGGGGCATGTGAATGTGGTTGCTGAGGTGATGTCAGAGTGTGATGATACCAAGCGCATTGTAGCATATACGACGCAAATGGCGTATGCGAATATGTTTTTACGAGGATTGGATGATGGGGGTGAACGACGGCGAGTGTTTGATTGTGTGGGGAAAGTGATGAATACAGAAGGGTTTTGTAGACGAGAGAAATTTGTGTTTATAGCGGGTGCGGCGTTGGAGAATGTGCTTGGGAATTTAACGGGGTTGTTGCAGAGGGGATTACGAGAGCAAGATCGTCTTTGTGAGTATGTGGTGAATATGATGTGGGCGTATGGCGTGGGTGGCTATGTTGTTGAGGTGGGTTCTCGAGCGCAGATGTCGGAGTTTGGAAGATTTGCGGCAAATGTGCGAGGGTTGGAGGAGATTGTGTAGAAGTTTGTAGAAAAGAGTTAGAATTCTTATTCTGTGTATTGTTCTATCTAATTCACACTCAACTGCGGTTTTAATTTGGTTTGGTTGATTAAAATGATGTCGCAGTATTGGTGTTGTAAGTATTCGATATCTGCAGGGGTGAGGGTGGTGTTTTGTTGAAATTGAGGTTCGGTTGAGTGGGTGACGTAGAGCTGGTGGGTGTGGGATTTGTAAGGGAGGTTTTCTGCTACGAGATGACTTTGTGGAGCAAGCGGGGTGAAGCGCAGGGAGTAGCCGTTATGATACACTCTGAGAAGTTGGTCTAAGGTTGCTTCTTTTATTGGTCTGTTTGTGGTTGAGAGAATTTGGTAGACTTTTGTATCAGAGATGTTGCGGACTTGGATTTCGAGATAGGGGTGCTGTTGTTTGATTTTTTCCCAGAGGGTTGTGTGGTTCATTGAATGGTTATTTTTGAGGTGTATTTATAAAGATTGTTGTCTTTTGTTACTTTTGAGGAATTATTCTAGAAAAGTTTATAAATAGGGGTTGTTTTTGAATACTTATGGTATTTGAATCATTTTCTTTTATTGAACAAATATGTCGTTACGTACGTCCTCCCGAGCGTTTATCTGTCTCTTCGGCGAGAGATTTGCTGCATTCTTCTTATATTGGTCTGGAAGATTTACGTATTCCGGGAATAAACGATAAAGGAATACGGACATGGTTTGAAGATTTGAGCATAAATTCTGTTGATGAAGGGCATAGAGTGATAGGATGTTATGTGCAGCAATTTAAATGCGGTGTTAAAGATAAGATTACAGATGTTTGGCAACCTACAGAACCAATCTATATGTCTATTGATGTTTTTGTTCGTTCGAAGCGCGGGCTTAACAATAGTAAGATTCTGGGTGCTTATCTACATAAAATATATACTGAAGAAGAGACTGAAGAATAAGAGGAAACATGGCAGATATTCGACGGTTATCATGGCTTATGTCGCGGGAGCGGACAATTGAAGATGTTTCTGTAGGTGATATTTCGCTTGTGGTGAAGACGTTAACAGAAGAGACGAGGAAGCGGCCAAAATTAGTTGCGAACTTGGAGCGGTTTCCGCGGGTGTTGTGTGAGTATTTGGGTGCTTCTGACTATACGAAAGAGAGATTGGGGGAGTTTTATAGATTGGAAAGATGGTATTTTTCAGATGATTTGTATGGAGGGGATTGTATTCGATATTTTTCTGCATCGAAAGATAAAGGGGCTGAATTGCTGGCACGCAAATGTCGGTATGCGACGCAGCTTGTGAAGTTGTTTGATTTTTATCTTGAGAAGGGAGTTGGAAAGAGGTTTACACATAATTATATGATGTATGATGCGGATGTGCGAGCGGATGGAAAGATAAATACAACTGGATTGCAGTTGGTGAAAGGGGTTGGAAAGCGGCATGATATTTCAATGGAGGATGTTGTTGAGATTGTTGCGGATGTGCGGCCGGCGATACGGGAGTATTATTGTGCGCCGGGGCAGAAGTATTCGCGAAATGAAAATGTGAGTTTTGTTGATTTTGGGAAGAAATAAGAAGTTTGATTGAATTAGTTTGTATATTTTGTTTAAATCTGTTGTGTTTCTTGTGTTGGTTTTGGGTTGTAGAGTAATCCGGTCATAAATGCGATTGGGACTAAAGAATGGCCGAGTAGTTCAGTTGTGAGTTTATGGGTGAGGGGGCGGGAACCGGGGTTATAATCAGGGGGTAATTTGGAGTTGGTTAAATGATCAAGAATACGATCTAGTGAGCTTTCGTTGATAGGTGTGAGATGACTACGTAGATGTCTGCCATACAGATAGTATTGCTTAACTATTTGAGCGGTGTCTTTGATGAAGGCTATGGTTGGTTCGTAGGGCATTTTGAGGGATAGGAATGTTTTGGGATTTAAAAGGGTTGTGACATAAAATTGGAAATTGTACTTTTCTGCAACGTTCTCTCAATTCTAATTAACATCAATTTTAGGTTTGAAAGTTTGTTCATTTATAGAAGTCCAACTAATTCATTAGAGGTTACAGTTGGACTTCTAATAAGCAATCCAACATTTCGCACTGAATTATCCAGTTGGATTGCTATATTAAAATGACATCGTAATTTTGTTGAAGAATTTGTTCTAATTTATTTTCTTTAATGATGCTTTGTGGGCTAAATTGTAACGCTGATGATTCAGAAATATATATTGTTCCTTGTTGTGATTTATAGGGTAAGTTTTTGGCTATAATAAATCCTTGCGGTTTTTGTTGAGAAAAACGTAGAGAGTATCCTTTGGTATATGCAAGCATGATTTTCTCTAGCGGCATTTCTTGAAGTGCGAAACCAGAGGTTGACATAATAGTGTAACATGTCTTTTTCCTCTCACATTCAACTTTTATTTCATAATACGGATGACTTTTTTTACATCATTCCAGATGCATTCATTAGGAGACATAATAAAACCTCAAGTAGATATTTTTATCTTCGAAATTAATTGAATTTAAAGAAGAAATTAAAGTAATCTCTTTTCCACTACATTCCAATCTATTGCATTGAAAAATGCTGCGATGTAGTCTGCTCGTTTTAAATTGTAATCAATCATAAATGCGTGTTCGAAGACGTCCATGATTAAGAGCGGGGTTGTACCGATTAAATGGCCAACATCGTGTTCGTTAACCCAGACGTTGAATAATTTGTCTGCTTCTGTGTCGTAGCATAATACTACCCAGCCGATGCCTCTCATTGCACCAACGGCTTTGAAGGCGGTCTGCCAGTTTTCAATTGAGCCGAATTGGGCGGTGAGTTTTTGGGCGAGGGTGCTTGATTGGTTGATTGGTGTGCCACCGTTTTTCATGTTGCCAAAGTATAATTCATGCAAACGCATGCCGTTGAATTCCCAACCGAATCTGCGTTTTAGTTCAGCGAATTCTGGTGTAGATGCTTTGCCGTCTTTGACTAAAGTCATTAATGTGTCGAAGAGTTTGTTTGTGTTGGTGACGTAGCCTTGGTATAATGTGAAATGGTTTTGTAAGAGTTGATTACTAAAACCTGGCGTTCCTAATAGATGGTCGTAATTTTTATTTGTGTATGTCATAATTGGTTACCTCTTTTTGTTATTATTATTATTATTTTTATTCTATTTTTATTTTGAGTTATGTTTGACTTATTAAAAAGTGATTAATTTGTCAGATTCCTCTACGATATTCATTAAGTCTTGCATTGTAGATAATGGACAAATAGGAGTACTTTCTTTGTGTCGTGATTTTAAACATGTGCCGCACGCAAAAATTGTTCCACCATTATTGCAAAATTTTTCTAGTTGTTCTTTGACATTAAATTCTTTGTTGTTAATTTCTTCACATTCAACGCCTTTTCCAATAAGAAATACTTTCACTTTATGTTTTTTGTCTAATGAAAAGTTCCCAAATCGGAAGGCGTTCCAGACGGTTTCGGGTTCTGTCTGGCTTATTATTATTCCTATCTTCATTATTTCATCTCATTAGTCTATAAATTAGGATTATTTATTATTAAATCTTTCCAACTAAATCTAATCCTGGCTTAAGTGTTTTTGCACCTGGCTGCCAGTTGACGGGGCAGACTTCGCTACCATGTTCTCTAACATATTGTGCGGCTTTGAGTTTGCGTAGGATTTCTAGGGTTGATCTGCCGATACTGTTGTCGTGGATTTCATACCATTTGACGTTGCCATCAGGATCGATGATGAAAGTTGCGCGGTAGCTGAGGCCTTCGTTTTCTATATAAGTGCCGTAGGCTTTGCAGATGTTGCCTGTCGGATCAGCAAGCATAGGGAATTTGATTTTAGCGATGGTAGGTGAGTTGTCATGCCAAGCTTTATGGACGAAGACTGTGTCTGTGCTGATGCTTAAGACTTCGGTGTTGAGTTTTTTGAATTCGTCGTAATGGTCAGCAAAGTCGCCTAATTCAGTTGGGCAGATGAATGTGAAGTCTGCAGGATAGAAAGCGAGAACGACCCATTTGCGTTTGAGGTCTTTTAATTTTACTTTGGTTTCTTTGCCGGCGTGATAGGCTTTCGTTTCGAATTGCGGTGCTAGTTGGTTGATTTTTACAGTGTTTGTTGTTGTTGATTCCATGGTAATGTTGCCTCGCTATTGATTTTTTGTTTGTTGCTTTTTAGATGTTTTTTGTTCTTATTTATTGAGAAAGAGGGGGTTTAATAAATGTTATGGTGCTATAATTCGTGGTGAAGAGTTTTCTTTGATAGGGAAGCTGAGGTATTCGAGAAGTTTGAGATCATCACCTGGATGACATAGTGTGGAGACGTAGGGTTCTATCCAGCGAGTGCACGCGTTTTCATCGATTTCTATATCGATTTTAGCTTGAGAAAAATGTTGGGAGAGGAACATGTTGACTTTGCTTGCGAGGTCTTGGAGATGCCAGTCTTTCTCTTTAGTTACATCCCATTCGGAGAATTGTGATTTACCTGTTCCTACACCTGGCCATGGTAAAGAGTAGTGACAGGAAGAGTGATAGCCAGCGGTTTGTTGCGTATTTTTATCAATGACGCGAGCGAGGTAGAGAGTTATATTGTGCATACAGGTTTTTGTTAAGAAGATGGATTAATAAACGTTATGGTACTAGAGTTTATGACTTTAAAAATTATTTAACGAAATATTTATATCCTGGTTTGTTCTTTATGTGAAAATGACTTTTGCAGTATATCATACTTCTACGTTTGATAAAGAACTCGAAAAAATGCCTAAAGATTTTCAAGAATGGGTTGACAAAATTGAGGATCAATTAGTTTTGAATCCTTATGTTGGTGATCAGATTCGTGTGCGATGGTGTAGAGAAAAGAAAAAAGATAAATATCGATTATATTATTTGATTTATGATGATTTAAAAGCAGTCTATGTAATTGCTTTAAGTGAAAAAAAAGATCAGCAAGCAGTGATAAACACAATTTTTCTGTTATTAGACCAATATAAAGAACAAATACAGTGTCTGTTGAAGACTTAAAGATAATTTTGAATGATTTTTTTATCGAACGCGTCGTACGCGTCCTTCTTTGATATCTTTTAAACTACTGACTACTTGGTGTAAAATATCTAAATCAATTTTTGCTTGTTGTTTTAATTGTTCGTATTCTCGTTTGGGAATAGTTACGGTTTCCATATGATAATATAATTTGAATTTCTTTATAAAACTTATTATTGATTTTGTAGATTTGTATAATTCCATAATTTGTTACATTTTTACTGAACATTAGGGTTAGGGGCTTGTTCGGCTAATTGTTGGGCGTGGGAGTAGAGGGGGGTGAGACGGGATTCAAGATCCTGTGGACAGCGTTGAAAGCCGGGCATTTTATACCATTCGTTTGAGCGGACATGATATTTTTGCTGGCTTGGAAATTTCAGGTTTTCTAGGAAAGTTTCGGGAAGAGGTTGGACAACGACTTCATAGGTGTTTTGAACTAGCATGCGTCTGGCGCTGAGGATTTCATATTTCATTGGAAGATGAATTTTGAAGAAGGGGGTTTATATAGGTTGCTGTTTTTATTGAAGTTGATCATTCTGATTCTTATTATTATTATTATTCTGTAATGTTCTCAATGAATTTTATTTCTTCTTCTGATAATTCAAAATTAAGTTCGAGATCTTGTTTCATATGTTGTGGATTGGTTGTTCCGGTTAAAGGGAGGATGCCTATTTGTTGGGCGAATCTAAAAATGAGTTGAGTTGGGGTTTTGTTATATTTTACTGCGATTTGTTGTAGTTGCGGTAGCACAAAGGAGTTTGCGGTGAGTAATGAAAAACCTTGATAGATAATATTTTTGTGTTTGCAATATTGTCGTATTTCTTTATCCCAGGCGAACTGCGCATAACAACGGTTTTGGACGAAGGTTGGTTTTATAATTGCGTTTTCATATAATTGTTGGAGTTGTTTAAGATTAACATTACTAATGCCGAGATGATAGGTTTGTTTTTCTTGATGGATTTTTTCCATTTCTGTCCAGACTTGTAAGTCTGTTGGTGTTAAGTCGTGACGTGTTAATGGGCCATGTAAAAGATAGGAGTCAATATAATTTGTTTGTAGGTGTTGGAGTGAACTTTGAAAGGATTGGCGGACTTGGGTTTGGTAGTCTTGGTGTGGTTCGTAGGGAAGGCGATGGTCTTGTCCGCCAACATAGGTGAATTTGGTTTGGAGAAAGAGTTGGTTGCGAGGGATGTTGCTTTTGATGATGGCATTGCCGACGGCGGCTTCGTTATAATGTTTACGTTGGTTGGCGGTGTCGATGGCTTTGAAACCTGTTTTAAGAGCGGTGAGAACTAACTCTTCTGTTGCTTCTTCTTTCCAGGCGGTGCCGTAGATGATTTTTGGAATTGTCATGATAGTTTTTAAATTAGAATTATGGTGGTCTACGTTATTTTGTTAATTAACTTTAACTTTCTTTTTGTAACCGCACTTTGACTTTTTCTGTTTTGAATTGCAGTGGGAATTCTTGCTGATAGGGAATATTATATTTTAAAGCGAGTTCGGCTTTGTATAATTCTTTGCCTAAATAGCTGGCGTGTTCGAGTTTGGTGATGAGGTTGTTTCTGATGATGGTGTGATATATTTCTGATGCGTATTTGCCGGTAATTTTTTTGATGATGATATGTTTATAGTTTGCTATTCCTACTTCAATTATGTTTTTTTTACGGTTGATGCGAATCAAACAGTAACCTTTGGGATCGGGATGCCATTCTTTGATGGGGTCGTAGGAGGATTTGAGAGTTTGTTCTATTTGTTGTGTTTGTTTGAAGAATTTGTACTTGGGTTGTGTCATTTTAGAGGGGAAATGGGGTTGTTATTTATAATGGTTGTGATGGAATATGGAGGTTTGAAAATGTCGAAAGTCATGATTGGCAAGAAATTAGAAAAAAGTAATTTAAAAATCGGAATCTATTCTTAGAAATATTTGCCAGTCAAAAACTTCGTTTTTTTGGCTTTTCATTCTGTAATGCGGCGATACGATTCAGGATTTTTCTTTTTTTTGCCGGATCTGTTACCGCTTTGAGCCAGAAAGATAATGATGTAGCTTCTTGTGTGCAATCAATACAATACATGGGCTTACCGGGTGTTGGGACAAAAGGTTCAAATTCAAAATTTTTAGCACATGTTGAACATACTAATTTTGCCATATGTTAGTAAAGTAGAAGTTATATTTAAATGTAATGGTTTAAATAAGTTTATAATAGTTGTGATGGGATATGGATTTTGAAGTATGTTGGAAACGTACAAATATTTATAAACGAATGGAGCTTTGTCTCTTCTATGGGTATATTAAATCATCTTTTTGGCTCAACAGAAGCTATTGCTAGAGAGATGGAATTAGATGATAAAGCGATTGTTTGGCATTGGAAAGAGTATCTGCGCACCATTTCTAGGAAAGAAGAGATTATTGGGAGATTAAAAGTAGATACTAATTTTCAACGCAATCTTGGGGAATTAAAAAAGTTATTAGAGATAGAGTTAGTTGATATTTCTGTTGAAGAGAAGAAGGAAGTAGAGATTATTTCCGATTTGAAATCAATGGCGCATTCTGTGAAGATACAAAGAGTGCATAAGTTAGAGCAGTGTTTGGGGTATGCGGAAACGAAATATGAATATGTATATGGATTATTAAAGCAATTGGATGTTATTTTAAAAAATCAGATGCAGTTAGTACGAATGCTGCAGGTAAAGAGTAAGAAAACTGATGAATTGATTTCTCATCTTAAAGCACAATTAGAATTAGAACTGATTATTTTAGAAAAGATAAAGAAAATAGAAACATTTCATACTTTATTTCTGGCGTTAGTGAAAGGGGAACATATTATTCATCGCATGGACGCGGCAGAGAAGAAACTTCTTGCGAAGATGCAAAGTGGGATGGGAAAAATCTTTTCGCAGGAAATAACTAAAGGGGTATTGTATGAATGGGCAATGACAGTTTTTAGTGGGATGGAAGATAAAGTACATGAGTTGGTGGCAGATGGTATGTTAGATCAACATCCCGATATGGACTTTGAATTTGTCAATCGGGGTGAATTTGTTGATCTGGTGCGAGAGTGCATACAACGTTTACGAAAAAGAAAAGTTTCTGAACAGATGATTACGGTTTTTGTTCATCTATTCAGAGAATGGTTTAATCATGAACGGGAATAATTTTTTACTCTTCAAAAATAGGGGATTTGCCGTTAGGTGATTGTTGATACCACTTTTGAGCATAGGCAGCTAAATCCCAGCCATCAAAGGGAAATTCTACTTTATCATGTGGTTGAATATGTCCCTGACAGTGACCGGTTAAGTCATATATTCTTTTTTCTTGCGATGATAATTCATCCATTCTGTAACATGCTTCTTCGGGAAAGCTTTTATGACTACAATAGATTTTTTCTGTTTCTGGTCTTAGGTTGAGTCGTTTTATAATTGTTTCCAGAGGCAATATTCTTCCTTTATCAGAGAGGGTTGCGTAACAGGCTTTAGTTAGTCCTTTTTGTTCTGATTTATACGCGCATCGTACTCTTCCAGCTAAATCTGTCACAACTCCTTTATGAGATTTCTTTGCGGGACAGGTTTCATGCTGGATATACGGTAGTTCAAGTGTTCGATTTATTTCTTCTCTTTCTTTTTTTTGCCATAACGATGTAAAATTTTCTGGATTTTGCCCCATCCACTGTTGGATAAAGCCAATTAGTCCTTTTATGTCCATTTCATACATCACTGTTGTTTGACTTCCCCATCTACTATTTTCTAAACAAGCACCAAGATATTTGCCCTTCATATTATCATCTGTCATTAAGAATTTTGCCCGTTCGCTGGGTAATGTACCTGATTTCTCTAAATACGGTTTTTCTCTTTCTTGTTGGGTGAGTTGCATGTGGTATATTTTTGAGATTTGAAATATAAATATTTAGCTGTTTTAAAATCTATTTTTGAGAACTGTTGCGGCTAATATGAAACCCTCTCGTTCGCGCCCGTCATTCGCATAGATTAGGAATCGATATGACGGTAACTTAATTAGATCTTACGAGAGAGATAGCGCTCACTGGTCAATTGACGAGGGTTTCATATTAGCCAACTGTTGCGTATAGTTTATATAATCCTTTTTCTTTTTAGACTGTATGCCTAAAGATGTCTATATTTTTGGTGATATTGAAATGGGGGGAGGTACGCTCACAGATGATTTTATCAGTGATAGGACGTTAAGCGCACTTTTTAGGTCGTTTGCGAAGCGAACAGAGGCAACAGATTTGGTGTTAAATGGTGATACGTTTGATTTTTTGAAGTGTCCGTATGTGGATGCTGATGGGCGACGAAGTTATCCGCGGCATATTAGGGCAGACATTTCGATTGCGAAGTTAAGATTAATTGAGATAGCGCATGAAAGAGTATTTTTGGCGCTGAAGGCGTTTGTGAGTAAGAAGAATCATCGGGTGTTTTTTATTATCGGCAATCATGATCATGATTTATTTTTTCCACAGATTCAGCAACGGATTATAGAGGTTTTGCATGGCAAAGGAAATGTTTTTTTTGGAATGTATTATAATGAGCATGAGTTACATGTGGAGCATGGGCATCAGTTCGATTTTTTAAATAAGATTAATCATAAGAAAGAGTTTATTAATTATCATGGGCATAAAATTCTTAATATCCCATGGATTTCGTTTGGATTGATCAGTAATTTTATGACGCTTAAAGAGGAGCATCCGTTTTTAGAGCGTATCAAGCCTTTGCCGGTGTTGTTTTCGCATCATCGCGCAGTTGCGAAGGAAGTGAGTTGGCGTACGGTTGAATATTTTGCAAAAAGTGTTTTTTATTATCCGCTGCGGTATTGTTTTGATCCAACGTATGTGTTTCCTACATGGTTGTTTCGAGAGTTTTATCGACGGGTGAAGAATACGCACTGGGATGTGGATAGTATTGTACATGTGTTTAAACGCAAGAAACGAAAAGTGTTGCATAAGAATAAAGTGTATGTGTTTGGACATATACATGAGAAATATATTGAGGAAAAAGATGGGTATGTGATTATACATCCGGATACGTGGCGAGATGAGTATACGTTTGAGGAGAGTTTGGGAAAGTTAATCTCAAAGGGAAAACGCTATGTGAAAGTTGAGGTGAATCAAGAGCAGTTGGAGTGGAAATTAGTAGATGTGCCAATCAAACGAAAATTGTTATCATATGAAACAGTTGAGCGTAATGAACATTTGTTTTTGAATATTGTGGCAAAAGAGGAGGGGTATAAACGGGTGTTGCCATTGCGGTATGTTGAGTAAGGTTTAAATGTAGGAGTTGTTTTTCTAATTTTCTAGTTTGCGGGGGTTGAGAATTATTTTAGAATTGATGGTTTTACAAGGAAAAGGACATTTGCAGGAGAAAGATGTAGTTAGTAGTGTACTTAATTTTGATTATAGTAGTGTAGTGGCGTCGCTTTCTGTTGGAAAAAAAGAGGAAAGTACACAGAGGGATATTTCTGAACAGGGTTTAGGAACTATTGAAAATGCTTTGGGGTTATCGCAAGTAGGGTATGGGAGTGAGTCTGGGCTTGATCATATGAGGTTATGGTATGGCGGGCAAGGGACGACTAAAATTGAAGGTGAGGAGGAAGAGTTGTATAAGAAAGGGCAAGATGTATCTGATGTATCACAGATGATGTTGAGTGTTCCAGAAGCAGAAGAGACATTAAAAGATATTCAGTATGCAACGGCGTTAGGTGCGTATCATGATGTGGATGTGAGAACACGAGAGAAATTTTCGTTATGGGTGATGTTTAATCCGGCGTTGTTGCAGTTGTTTGAGTCGATGTATCGGATTACAGGGAATGTGGATTATTCGAAGACGGTGTGAGTAGAGTTTTTTCTTTAATATTTTTGAGATCAGTTAGCGGTTAATTTTTTTTATGTAATTTATCCCAAAATGGGGGAGGAAAATGGGGCATGAGCATTTTGCCAATAGGTGTGTATTGATTGAGATTAAATATGTATGAGTATATTTCTTTTGGTTGGTTGTTAAGTGTTTTGATGCTTTTGATGAGATGGGGAGTGAGATTATGTGCAAGAAGTGTTTCTTCTAGTATGTTTTTCCAGTTATCAAGTGGTATGTCAAGTGAATAGCTGGTTTTTCCTATTGAGCCGATAAGATAAGAATCTATATTATATGAAATGGTGTGTAAATATAATCCAATATATTCTGGTTTTGGGGAGGTTATATGCTGAATGCAGATGTCAAGAGTGGTTTGATTTTGGCGTTGAGAGGGTTGGTAGACTGGAGCGGTGGGTGGAGAAATGGTTTGTATTCGAGGTGCTTGAGTTATAGATGTAGATCCCATATTTTTAAGTTTTAATTTTGGTGCTTTTTAAATGTTATGACATTTTCTTCCTTGGGAGTAGTTCATAGAATGTTTTGTACGTTAACTATATAAATAGGGGGCGGTTTTTTGGGGGATAGAGTAAAGAGTTATAATGATAAATAGACTTATTATAAAAAATAGATATTAATGGGGGTATAAACAATGGCAGTATATGTTGGATTTGTAGCAATTGTAATTAGTTTAGTAGCATTGGTGTATGCAGTATATCTTTCGTTTGTTGTATTAAGTAAAGATTCTGGAACGGATAAGATGAAGGATATTTCGAATGCGATTAAAGAAGGAGCAATGGCGTATATGAAGCGTCAATATAAGACGATTTTTTGGTTTGCAATTATATTAACAATTTTATTAGGAATATTGTTTGGTATTCCGGTGGCGATTGGATTTTTATTTGGGGCGTTATTATCTGCGCTTTCAGGTTTTATCGGTATGGCGATTTCTGTGCGAGCGAATGTACGTACGGCACAGATGGCGCATAAAGGATTGAAAGAAGCGCTTGATGTGGCATTCAAAGGCGGCGCTGTAACAGGTATGGCGGTTGTTGGTTTAGCGTTATTTGCGGTGAGTGTATTTTATAGTGTGTTTAAAGATCCGGCGCTAATGGTTGGATTAGGATTTGGAGCATCGCTTATTTCTCTGTTTGCGCGTGTTGGCGGGGGAATTTATACGAAAGCTGCTGATGTTGGCGCAGATTTAGTTGGAAAAGTTGAGAAAGGTATTCCAGAAGATGATCCACGAAATCCGGCGACGATTGCAGACAATGTGGGAGATAATGTTGGTGATTGTGCGGGTATGGGTGCTGATTTGTATGAAACGTATGTGGTTACGTTACTTGCGGCGATGTTGCTTGCGTTGATGCCGAGTGTGTCGAAAACGTATAATATGGCAGTTGAGTATCCGTTATTATTAGGTTGTGTGGCTATTCTTGGTTCAATTGTGGGAACGTGGTTTGTACGATTAGGGTATGATAAGAATATTATGATGGCGTTGTATAAAGGGTTAATTGCAGCAGGTATTTTTTCAGCGATTGGGTTTTATTTTGTGACAGTAATGACGGGTAATCCTCTGAATTTGTTTTTAGCAGCGATGGTTGGGCTTGTGATTACGCTTTTGATCAATGTTGTGACGGAGTATTATACGAGTACTCAATATAGACCGGTGCGAAAGATTGCAGAGGCGTCACAAACGGGA
>Ga0209541_10010934_pt1 | contig 14329 bp, 9 predicted proteins | sample RifCSPlowO2_01_FD_184027 | JGI IMG/M metagenome (GOLD analysis project Ga0209541, IMG submission 184027) | Groundwater microbial communities from Rifle, Colorado - Rifle CSP2_plank lowO2_0.1 (SPAdes) (version 2) | ecosystem: Environmental > Aquatic > Deep subsurface > Groundwater | place: Rifle... | reverse complement strand
TAAGCCATAAATATTTTCCTTCTATTTGTCGTTTTACCACTTTTTCAATAGCTTGAGTGTCAATTACTTTATTACCTATTATTTCTACTGAATTAATATTTAAAACAGAGAAGCGAGAAATATAAGTAAGTCCGGCAAAAATTATTAAAAATGCAAATATAGATAATAAGATTTTATTTTGAAGGACTCTTCTTTTGCGTCTTTTCATTTCTAAAAGACGCGGAGAATTTAAAATATTTCTTTTTTGCATGGCTATTTAATGACATCCTTGTCTCCCATATATTTTCGTAAAACTTCTGGAATTTTTATCGAGCCGTCTGCTTGTTGATAATTTTCAATTAAAGATACAAGAATTCTTGGTGTAGCGATAGCTGTGGCATTTAAAGAATGCGCATAATGCATTTTCCCTTCGTCATCTTTATATCGAATACCTAAACGTCTAGTTTGAAAGTCATGAAAATAAGAAGCGGAGCCAATTTCACGGTATTTATTTTCTTTTGGTATCCAAAGTTCAATATCGTATTTTTTTACTTGGCCTAACCCCAGATCCCCTCCGCAATTTATGACTGTGTGATATGGAATACCCAAAGATTCAATGAATTCTTCAGTGTTTTTATTTAATTCCTCGTGTAGTTTAGCTGAAATTTCATGATTAGCTTCACACAAAACAACTTGCTCTACTTTAAAAAATTCATGCACGCGAATCAAACCTTTCACATCTTTGCCATGACTTCCCGCTTCACGTCTAAAGCAGGGAGAAAACCCTAAATATCTTATTGGGAGAGAATTTTTATTTAAAATTTCCCCTGAATGAAAACCCATTAGCGGTACCTCAGCCGTTCCAGCTAAAAAATCTCCATCTTGTGTTTTATATAAATCTTCCTCTCCGTGCGGTAAAAATCCAGTTCCTAAGAAGGAATCTTTTCTATCAATAACAGGCGGAATGACCAAAGGAAAATTTCTAGACCCAAAAAAATCTATCGCGTAATTCCAAATTGCAAAAGATAATTTTGCCCCTTCGCCAGTCAAAAAGTATCCTCTGAAACCATGCACTTTAGTGCCCCTTTCAAAATCAGCCATTTTCAGAGTGGTCATTATTTCAATATGATCTTTCGGTTCAAAATTAAATACTGGTTTTTCACCCCAAACTTTGATTTCTTTATTTTCTTCATCTGTGTTTCCATCTGGTACGGAGACATCCGGCACATTTGGCACTTGCAACATTATTTTTTGCCAATCCTCCGTTATTTTCTTTAATTTTTCTTCTTTGGCTTTAATGTCATCTTTCACAATCCGCATTTCTTCGATCAGTTGAATTTTAAGCGCTGAGTCTTGATCGCGAGCTATATCATTTGATACTCTATTTACCTCCCTTCGAAGTTCTTCTATTTCTTTTAGTTCTTTTAAGCGTTCATCATCAAGGGTAATAAGCTTTTCTAAATCAATATCCACACATTTTTTTTTAGCGCCCGTTTGCACTACGTCTTTATTTTCACGAATAAATTTTATATCCAACATATTTATATTATATAATAAAACTGTTATAATGTGAAGCGAGAAATATGGAAATTAAAAAATTATCAAAAGAGAAATTTCCGAAAGCGCTTTTAGAAATTCCTCAACCCCCAAAAGATTTATGGATTATTGGCCAATTACCTCCAGAAAATTTGATATATCTTTGTGTTGTTGGTTCGCGTAAATTTACCTCGTACGGGCGAGAAACTTGTGAAAAAATAATAGCGGGACTTAAAGACTATCCTATAGCAATAGTTTCTGGTTTTGCTATGGGTATAGACACCATAGCGCATAAAAAAGCACTAACTGTTGGATTAAAAACTTTAGTTTTCCCGGGTTCAGGACTTTCAATCAGTGCGATGTACCCTAAAACCAACATTCACTTAATGGAAGAAATTACAGAAAAGGGTGGATGTTTAATTTCAGAATTTGAACCAGATTTTAAAGCTACACAGTGGAGTTTTCCAATGCGGAATCGCTTAATGGCTGGTATTTCTAAAGCTGTACTTATAATAGAAGCAGAGGAAAGATCTGGTACGCTTATTACTGCCAGACTTGCGACGGAATATAATAGAGACGTACTAGCTGTGCCTGGATCAATTTTCTCTCCGAATTCAAAAGGTACAAATAAGTTACTTCGCCAAGGCGCTACACCGATTACTTGTGCGGAAGATGTATTGGAAGCGTTAGGTTTTGAACTTGAAAAAAATAAAGAGAAGCAGAAAAAAATTTTTAATGATTTATCACCTGAGGAAAAAGTAGTTGTGGATTTGCTTCGTGAACCTCTTTCTAGAGATGACTTGATTCGCGCGATGAAATTTCCAATTCCGACAGCCAATGCCGTACTTTCCGTCATGGAAATCAAAGAATTAATAAAAGAGGAAATGGGTGAGATTAGGTTAAATACCTAATCGCAAGGCCGGAGCACGACGGTGCGAGGCGAGCTCAACAGAATTTTTCAGCAGAAGAATATCTGGAGAAATCAGATTGATTTAATTTTTGTAAAATTTGCAAAAAAAAACTATTTCATGTAATACTTAGCATTAAATGACTTATTCAAAATACTCAGAGTCATGATGATTAAATCCGAACCATGAAATTATTAATCGTTGAATCGCCATCAAAAGCAAAAACTATCGAAAAATATCTTGAAGGTGTTTTCACTGTGCGTGCATCAGTAGGACATATTCGTGACTTGCCAAAATCAAATAAAACAGCCATAGATATAGAAGCTGGTTTTGTGCCTCATTATGAAATTTCTAAGGGTAAAGAAAAAATTGTTCATGAACTTCAGACGTTAGCAGAAAAAGCGGATGAAATATTTTTAGCAACAGATCCCGATCGAGAAGGAGAAGCTATTGCTTGGCATATTGAAACACTTTTAAAGCAAGATAAAAAAGTGAAGGCATCTATAGTAAGAGTGGCTTTTCATGAAATTACTAAAGAAGCGGTTCTGGAAGCATTACAACATCCAAGAAAAATAGACACCTCTTTACGAAAAGCTCAAGAAGCTCGTCGAGTTTTAGATAGACTAGTAGGTTATGATTTAAGTGGATTAATTTGGAAGAAAGTACGTTATGGACTTTCGGCTGGACGCGTACAATCTCCCGCTCTTCGCATAATCATGGAACGTGAACGTGAAATTCGTGTTTTTATTCCAGAAAAATTTTGGAAAATTTCAGGTCTTTTTGAAACATTAAAAAATGATAAAATTATTCTGACTTGCTCTAAAGAACCTAGAGATGAAAAATTAGTCGAAGAAATAATGAAGGTTGGTAAGGATGGCAATTGGTTGATAAGTGAAATAAAAGAATCAGAACAAAAACGTTCTCCTCGTGCCCCCTTTATTACTTCCACATTACAACAAACTGCGAGTTCACGTTTGGGCTATTCCCCCTCTCGTACCATGCAAATAGCGCAAAAACTTTACGAAGCCGGGCACATAACATATATGAGAACAGACAGCACCAACTTGGGGATAATTGCGCAAAATACAATTCTTTCCTTTATAAAAAAAGAATATGGAAACGAATATGCGCAATCAAGAATTTATAAAACTAAATCAAAAAATGCCCAAGAAGCTCATGAAGCAATCCGTCCAACACACATAGAAAAATTACATACAGGAAATGATGAACAAGACAAGCTCTATAGACTTATTTGGGAACGCGCGATATCTTCGCAAATGACTGATGCAAAACTATCAAAGACAAAAATTTCGGCAGTCATTAAAAATCACGAGGATTTGCCAGATTTTTCAGCCAATGGATCTCGCTTGCTTTTTCCTGGCTGGTTGAAAGTAGACGCTGATGCACGTGGTGATGATGTGGAATTACCAAAATGTAATGTTGGGGAAAAATTAAAATTACTAAATTTAGTAAATGAAGAAAAGTTTACTGAACCTCTTGGGAGATATAGTGAAGCAGGATTAGTTAAAGAATTAGAGAGTCGAGGGATAGGAAGACCTTCTACTTATGCATCAATCATGAGAACGATTGAGGAACGAGGTTATATCAGAAAAGAAAGTAAAACATTGTTCCCTACTGATGTGGGAGAAGTTGTATCAGATTTTCTAGAGAAACATTTTATGAATTACATTTCCGATAATTTTACCGCAGAAATGGAAGACGAGCTCGATGAAATTTCTCGTGGTGAACGCGAATATGAAAAAACTTTAAAAGATTTTTATATACCCTTTTCAAAAGATGTGAAATCAAAAGAAAAATTAGAAAAAGCGACAAATTTAGGCGATGCCCCAAAAAATATAAAATGTCCGAAATGCGGCAGTCCAATGATTATAAAACTTTCTCGCGGAGGTAAATTTTATTCCTGTTCTAAATATCCGGATTGTGACGGAGCTCTAATGCTTGACGGTACAGAATTAAAAGGTCCAGAAGAAACCGGTGAAAACTGTCCAGACTGTGGAGAAAAAAAAGGAAAATCAGGAGGTGGAAAACTTGTTATAAAAGAAAGACGTGATGGCACTGGTAGCTTTATTTCTTGTTCACGTTATCCGAAATGTAAATTTATTAAAAAAGATGAAGCTGAAGAAGCAAAAAAACGTACCGGAGTTATTTGTCCTGTTTGCAAGAAAGGCGACATTTCAGAGCGACGTGGACGCTTTGGAATTTTTTATTCCTGTTCAAATTATCCGGACTGCAAATTCGCTATTAAAGCAAAACCGACGGGCAATATTTGTAAAGAATGTGGCAGTCTTATGATGGAAGGCACTAAAACGATACCCGAACGTTGTTCTAAAAAAGATTGTCCTAACTTCCGACCAGATAAATTAAATAAAATGAAATAAAAGCAACATTTCCTTTTTTTTAAATTTAATTTACGATTTATATCATATTGTGTCAAATTGGAGTTTATCTTATAATCCAATTATGCCAAGCATAGAAGAAATAATAGACCTAATGGGAGGCGGGATCAATAAAAAAGAAATAGAGCTGATAAATAAAGCTTATAAATTTGCTGAAAATGCTCACACTGGCCAGAAAAGGATGAGTGGAGATCCATATTTTTTTCATGTTTTTGAAACTGCAAAAATACTAGCCAAACTCGGCATGGATACTCAGACCATTACCGCAGGATTACTGCACGATGTATTAGAAGATACCAAAATAAAAGAAGATGAACTAAAGAAAGAATTTGGTGAAGATATCCTTTTTTTAATAAAAGGTGTAACCAAGCTTGGAACTTTAAAATATCGTGGACATGAACGACATGTGGAATCATTGCGAAAATTTTTTATTGCTATGGCAAACGATTTACGTGTAGTTATTATAAAATTTGCCGATCGGTTACATAATTTACGGACACTTCAGTTTTTACGCGAAGATAAAAGAGAACGAATAGCCGTTGAAGCAATTGAGGTTTATGCGCCACTTGCTAATCGTCTCGGTATAGGTAAATTAAAAGGCGATCTGGAAGATGCTGCTTTTCCTTATGCACATCCAAAAGAATATAAAGAAACCGAAGAAATAATTAAAGAAAAAAAAGGACTATATGAAAAATATCTTACAGAAGTAAGCGAGGAGTTAAAAAAAGAATTAAGAAAAAATAAAATAAAAGTGGATGAAATAAATTATCGTATAAAACACAAGTATAGCTTATATAAAAAATTACTCAGATACGATATGGACATAGAAAAAATTTATGATGTTGTAGCGCTTCGTGTTGTCGTTGACACAATAGAAGAGTGTTATAGAGTTTTAGGCTTAGTACATTCCATTTGGACACCTTTGCCTGGTAGAATTAAAGACTATATAGCGGTTCCAAAACACAATGGTTACCGTTCTATCCATACTACTATTTTTACCGGTTCAGGAGGAATTGCAGAAATTCAAATTAGAACAAAAGAAATGCATGCTGAAGCAGCCTACGGTATCGCAGCTCACTTTGCCTATAAAGAACAGGGAAATAAAAAAGCAGAAAATGATAAGTCAAAATTTCAATGGGTGGAAGAATTAAAAAATTTACATTATTCGCCGGACGAACCAAAAAAATTCATCGAACATCTAAAAATGGACTTTTTTAATGATCGTATTTTTATTTTTACACCGAAGGGGGACGTCATAGATATGCCGGAAGATTCATGTCCACTTGATTTTGCTTATTCTATACATTCAGATATTGGTGAACATACCTTTGGCGCAAAAGTAAACGGTAAAATGGTTCAACTTTTTACAAAATTAAAAAATGGAGACATTGTGGAAATAATAACTAAAAAAGATTCCAAGCCGTCCGGAAAATGGCTGGAGTATGTTAAAACATCCATTGCTAAAAAACATATAAAATCATATTTAGAAAAAAATAGTCTCTTGGCTAAGCTTAAATCTTTCGGCCGTTCGTAAAACTAGACACTGAAGTTAGAAATATTATAAAGATCAATATCATCCTCTTTTTTTTCTTCTTTAGTTCTATCATCAATTACCTCAACAATTTCTTCAGAAATATTTTCCATTTGTGCGGGCAGGTTTGTAATATAATTTTCAAGCATTCCTGCTTGCGCAGGCAAGTCAACCGGATTTTCTCCCTTTTCTGATTTATGAATTAAGTCTAAAATCTCTCGCAAATCTTCGGTAGAAAAATAATCGATTTTAATTTGTCCGCCTAGTTCTTTTTTTTCTATATGCACTCGAGTACCTAATTTTTCCTGAAATTCTTCTTCTAATTCGATTATTTCCGGATCTGGCATAAATTCTTTCTTGCGTACTCGGTCATAAGCAATACGTCTAGCCAACCTCTCCGCTTCACGTACCGTAATTTTTTTATATAAAATTTCCTTAAACAAAACTAATTGTTCTTGTGGATGATCAGCCAACATCAATATTGGTCGAGTGTGACCCTCTGTAATTTTACCTTCAGATAAACCAATTAAAATTTCTTCCGGTAGAGTTAAAATACGTAAAGAGTTAGAAACATATTCCCTACTTCTACCCATTTTTTTAGCAATTTCATTGTGAGTAAATTTAAATTCATTTGCTAATCGAAAAAAAGCGCGAGCACGATCAACTGAATTTAGATCTTCGCGTTGTAAATTCTCAATGATCGCAAGTTCTAGCTTCATGATAGCAGTATCTCCTGCGCGAATTATGGCCGGTATTTGCGAAACTCCAGCAAGAATAGCAGCACGAAGTCTGCGTTCTCCAGCAATCAATTCATATTCGGTTACAATACCACCTCCTTCTTTTTCGACTTCCACACGAGAAACGGTTAATGGTTGAAGTACGCCATACTGTTTTATAGAATCAGCCAGGTCTTGCATGCGCATTTTATCAAAATCCCGTCTTGGTTGATATGGGTTTGGTTTGATTTTATCGGCATCAATCCAAAAGATTGAGTTTGAATATAGATTGGACATGAATCTATTTTAACATAAAGATTAAATTTTTAGTAATTGATTTCGGGTATAAATTTGTGTAGAATGTGTGAATTGGCCCCCTATTGCCTTCTCGCAAGCTCGTAATGGCAATTCCTAAAGGATCAGGGTCAAAGCAAAGCAGTTTGCTTTGCCCAGGTGGCGGAATTGGTAGACGCGATAGACTCAAAATCTATTGATGGCAACATCATGAGAGTTCGATTCTCTCCCTGGGCACAGAACAAGTAAATTTATTTGCTTGTGTGGAGGAATCGAAAGGATTTTCGTTGCTGAACAAAGTGAGGCCGAAAATCACCTGGCTATGTAATAGCCGATTCTCTCCCTGGGCACCAGAGATAAAAATGAAAATATCATCAAAAAATTCTATAGATTTTGAAATACGAGGTGGAAAAAAATTATCCGGATCCATTCGTACTGGTTATTCCAAAAATGGCTCAGTTGGTCTTTTGTGCGCTTCTCTTTTGAATCGTGGTAAAACTACTCTTCATGGTATCGCTCGAATTGAGGAAGTCTACAGGATTATTGAAATTTTAGAAAGTATTGGAGTGAAAGTATCTTGGATTAGTTTAAATACTCTTCAAATAGATCCGCCTAAAAAATTTAATTTAAAAAACTTAAACAGGGAGTCAGCCATAAAGACACGCTCAATTCTAATGTTTATCGGGCCTCTTATACATTTTTCTTCTTCTTTCAAAATTCCCCACGCAGAAGGTTGCAATTTAGGTAAACGTACTATTGCGGCACACAGTTATGCACTAGAAGAACTCGGAATAAACATTGAAGTTACTCATGATGATTATAAAATAACACACAAAAAATTATCTCCAAATAAAATAATCATGTACGAAACTGGAGATACGGCTTGTGAAAATTTACTTACTGCTACGGCACTCATTTCTGGTAAAACCACAATTAAATTTGCAGCTTCAAATTATATGGTACAAGAAGTCTGTTTTTTCTTAAAAAAATGCGGTGTTAAAATAGAAGGAATAGGAACTTCAACTTTAGTTGTCCATGGAATAAAAAATATAAATAAAAACATAGAGTATTATAATAGTGAAGATCCAATAGAATCTATGACTTTTATCACTGCGGCAATTGCTACCGATTCTACTCTTACCGTAACTCACGCGCCAATTAATTTTCTTGAGCTTGAATTATATAAACTCTCAAAAATGGGGCTTAAATTCAAAATTTCAAAAGAATATAAAGCAAAGAATGGTCAAACAAATCTTGTTGATATTATTATTTATCCTTCAAAATTTAAAGCACTAGATGATAAAATTCATGCTAATCCATATCCAGGAATAAATATGGATAATTTACCTTATTTTATTATTCCTGCCATTAAAGCAAAAGGTCAAACTCTTATTCATGATTGGACGTACGAGAATCGCGCAATATATCTTACAGAATTAAATAGAATGGGCGCGCAGATAACACTTGCTGATCCACATCGACTTTATATTGAAGGTAAAACTAAGCTTAAACCTACGCAAATAGTCTGCCCACCAGCTCTTCGTCCCTCTATGGTTATAATGCTTGCCATGCTTTCTGCAAAGGGTACATCCATCCTCCGCAATGTCTATATGATAAATCGAGGATATGAGGAAATAGTTAATCGTTTAAATTCTATTGGAGCCGATATAAAAGTTATTCAATGAAGAAAAAGATTATTGTAATCCTGGGTCAAACCGCTACGGGTAAAAGTAATTTAGCGGTGAAAATTGCTAAAAAAATAAGCGGGGAAATAATTTCTGCTGACTCGCGTCAGGTTTATAAGGGTCTTAATATTGGCACAGGTAAAATTACGAAAGGAGAAATGAAAAGTGTCCCTCATCATTTACTCGATGTTGCAAATCCTAAAAGAAAATTCACTGTCTCAGAATATAAAAAACTGGTAGAAGAAAAAATAAAGGAAATAATTTTTCGCGATAAAGTGCCAATCATCTGCGGGGGAACGGGATTTTATCTTGATGCTATAACTAAAGGTGTGATTTTCCTTGAAGTTCCGCCAAATAATAAATTACGTAAAACCCTAGAAAAAAAGACAGCACTAGCACTTTTTAAAATGTTAATAAAATTAGATATAAATAGAGCGAAGAGTATAGACAAATATAATAAAGTGCGATTAATCAGAGCTATAGAAATAGTAAAAGCTTTAGGTAAAGTACCTCGCATTACGGAGGAAATTCCTCCGTATGAGTTTGTGAAGATTGGATTATATCTTCCACCGAATATTTTAAAAAAGAAAATAGAAACAAGAGTTGCTGGAATGTTTCAAAAAGGATTACTGAAAGAAATAAAGAAATTAAAAAAAGGGAGAGTGTTTAATAAAAGGTTAAAAGAGCTTGGTTTTGAATATGATAATCCTACTTATGAAAAAGTTGTTAGTCAGACACTAAAATACGCCAAGCGACAGATGACTTGGTTTAAGCGCGACAAAGAAATAAAATGGTTCGATGCGTCAAAGAAAATTAATTTAACAAAAATTAAGAGAATTTTTTAATTCTTTATTTTCTGCGGGCGATGAGGGAATCGAACCCCCGACAAAGGATTTGGAGGCCTTCGTTATGCCACTTAACTAATCGCCCACGAACTTTATCGTAGGTTTTGATTATAACAAAATAAGAGAAAAATACTACTTTTTAATTTCTTTGTGCTTCGTCTGCTTTCGACACCATTTGCAGAATTTTTTTAGCTCGATTTTTTTAGTGACGAGTTTCTTGTTTTTACTGGACCAGTAATTTATACGCTTACAAGTTCCGCAAGCAAGTTTTATAAGTCTATCTTGTGACATATTTATATATTAGTATAAAAAGTTAAAAAAAGCAAATTAATATCCGCTATTTTTGATAATTTTCTCCAGTAGTTTCAAAGGATAGATCGGTGGATTTTCGGCTAAGGCTTGATGAAAAATTACAGTAGAAGGAGTAAGACCTGGCAAGGTATTAATTTCAATTACAATAACATTACCTGTTTTGATTTGTACAAAAACATCTATTCTAGCATAACCACGAATTCCAATTTTTTGCGCAATTTTTTCAATTAAATTTTTTACTTTAGCAATATTTTTACTTGAGATAATTTCACTTGGTGGCGGCGTAATATTTACGCCCGTACCACCTTGAAATTTTTCTTCAACGCTTAGTATTGATTGCTCGGCGATAGTAATACTAGGCGAAAATGCCTTAATTTTTTTATTTACTTCCAATACTCCAACTGTCATTTCTATATATCCATTTTTGCGAGTATAAATTATTTCTCCTTCTGATGTTTTTAATTTATCCGATTCTATAAAAGATTCAAAAATAACATCAGTTAATGACTCCGGCATATGAATATCACTAATTTGATTACTAAATGTATTGGCTTTAGCAACTAAAATCCTGTTTTTAATCAATAAAAGATAAGTTAATAAATCTTTTGTATTAAAAAGTCGAACGACACCAGCTGAACAGCCATCCCCTCGTGGTTTTACAATAATTGTTTTTGATTTTAATGTATCTAAAAGCATATTCCAATATTCGCTTATGAATTTATCACTTAAATTCTTTGGAAAATCTTTTATAAGTAAAAGCACATGTGGAGCAATAGAAACATCTATAATATGAGCATTTTTTATAATTTCATTCGTTTTCCATTTGTCCATGCATAATTTAGAAACATTACAATCGGAGCCGTTATATTTAATTTTTTTATCAGATAGTATTTTTTGGATAGTACCATCTTCACCAATACCGCCATGTAAACCCAAAAAAATGAATGCATATTTTTTTACCAGATCGCTCAATTGAAGCTTTTTAGGTAGAAAAAATTCTTCTGTGGTCTCTCCTTCCTGTTCTGCTAATTTTAATTTTACTTTTCCTACTAAAAGGGCAAGTTTGGTGGAATCCTTCTCCGCATTTTTCGCGTTCTCTATAATTTCCTCCACTGTGTGATTCAAGATATAAGAATATGGCAATTCCCAAACTTCCTTGTCATTACCTAATAAATATGGACATGGTTTATAAATCTTAGAACCTCGTAATTTGAGCCAAACATTTGTTCCGCTCATTAGTGAGGTTTGTTTTTCGGCTGTATCTCCACCAAAAATCACTGCTACAGGTTTACGCCCTTTTAAAGCAAAAGAGTTTTCGATATTAATATGTATTCCACGACGCAAGCAGGCATTATTAAAAATATAGCGAAAAAGATCTTGGTGTGAAAATCCAATTCGAGAAGCTTGTTGGAATAGAAAACTATTTTGTTCCATACCAGAGATAGGATTGAAATCCGAAAACCAAATATTTCCGTCCGGCATCAAAAATCCATCGAAGCGAGCAAAGTCTTGCATACCAAACACAGAGAAAAGTTGTTCTGCTTCGATTTGTATTTTTTCAATTATTTCATTACTAAATCTAGGCGGACAATGATAAGTCACTTGGCGAGTCGGTAAATATTTTCTTCTAAAATCAAAAACTTGATGTTTGTCGTAATCCATCTCCATCTCGGTCGGAAGAATAGCTACTGGCATATTAAATCTATTTTGTAAAATAATAACAGTAAATTCTTTTCCTTTTACAAAAGACTCTACCACCACACGCGTGTCCATGCGCTTGCTAAACAGGGTTTTGACACTTTCCACTGCATCACTCACTTTATCTACGGAAAATACGCCTATACTAGAACCCCCGGAAGCTGGCTTTACTATAGCACGTGTTATTTTTTCATTTTTCCAAAATTCTTTTACTTTCTGCATGATCTCTTTTTCTGTATCCGTAATTTTAATCACAATAGAATTAGGAGCATAAAATCCAAGTGAACGTATATACTCGTTTGCTTTATATTTATCGAATGCTTTTTTACAAGATATAGATGGGGAACCAAAAAAAGGAATATTGTGTTTTTCTAAAAAACTTTGAATTTCTCCGTCTTCACCAAAACTTCCATGAATACATGGAAAAACAATAGTCATACTTTTTAAAATATGAATAAGATTTGATTCAGTGAGCTTTTTGTTATTTTTTTTTAATTTAAAATCAAAATCAGAAGGAGTGTTTGAATAAAGTTGCCCAGTAGAAATTTTAAATGGTTTTTTCTGTTCGTTGAAATATATCGGTATAATATCGACTCCTTGGCTACCTAAGTGGTCCAACACACTTCTAGCAGAATTTAAAGATATTCCGCGTTCCAGAGATGGACCACCGCAAAGCACAGCTACTTTAACTTTTTTTGCAAAATTTTGTTTTCTACTCACCCTTATATTATAGGGCTTAATATTATTTTTTGCAAGTTTTTTGGCATTTTGGTTAAATTTTTGCAACTTTTTTTAGTTATCAAAACCATATCTTCTATACGCACTCCTCCAAAATTTTTAATATAAATTCCCGGTTCTATTGTCATTACACAACCGATAGGTAATATATCTTCACTCTTCGGCTTAAAGTTTGGCCATTCATGAATTACTGTACCGACTCCGTGACCAAGTCCATGTTTGAAATTATTTTTAAATTTTTTAGCCAAAAATTCACGTGCAATTCTATCTATTACTTTTGCTCTTCGTTCTCCCATTTGTAATTTTTTTATCACGCGATCTTGCGCTTCTAAAACTGATAAATAAATTTTCTTTTGTTTACTACTTGGCTCGCCCCAAAAATAAGTTCGAGTCATATCGGAACAATAATGATTCACTGTGCAGCCAAAATCAAACATAATGATGTCACCTTTTTTTAATTTAGTTTCTCCGGGCTCATGATGAATGTTCGCAGTGTTCTTGCCAAAAGAAACAATTGGTGGAAAAGATAAGATGGGGGCACCGTATTTTACAAAAGATTTCCTAATAAAATTAGCAATTTTTAGCTCGGTGGTACCTGACTTTAGTTTAAAAAAAATATCTTTTAGTACTTTTTCACTTATTCTCTGCGCTTTTATTATATTTGCAAGCTCTCTTTTATTCTTAATCGCTCGAATTTCGTGAATTAATTTCATTTTGTGAATTATAACAACTTAACTACATCGTGATAGGTAACCAAAAGCATTAAAATAATTAAAATAATAAAACCAATCATGTTCGCCGTATTGGCTACTTTTGGATTCAAAGCTGAACCTTTTATCTTTTCAATCAATAAAAAGAAAAGCCGTCCACCATCAAGCGCTGGGAAAGGAAGTAAATTTATAATTGCTAAATTAATAGAAATAAGCGCGGCAAAAGATAAAAGATAGGCAAAACCAAATTCATAAGCATCTCCCACAATACCTACCATACCAACAGGCCCGGTAATGGCTGTCATACTACCTTGGCCTTTTAAACCCTCTATAATAAGCGTGTAAAGCCCTATAGCAGTACCTTTGGTAATAAACAGAGTTAACTTCATTCCTACCCAAAGTGCTTTCAAAATAGGCAATTTAGCTATCCCTATTTGATCCATTGATATACCGATTACTGGTTTACCACCCGCAACACTTGTCTCTGGAATTAATGTTGTAAATCTTAAGTTTTCAGTTTTACTACGTAAATACCCAATTTCAATTTCTTGACCTTCGTGAGAAACTACAAAAGATTTTAACGTATCTGGATTAATGTCCAAAACTGAATCATTACCACTTTGTATATGTATGATTTTATCACCGGATTTAAGTGACGCTTTCTCAGCCGGAGAATTTTGCGCAACAGAAATAATTACTAAATTTACATTTTCGAGTTCATATTCTTTGAGTTCACCACCAACTGATGTGGGAAGTCCTGACATTAAACCAAAAGAAAACAAAAACCAAGCTAACATAAAATTCATAAACACTCCAGCAAAAAGAACTATCGCTTGCTTCCATCTCGGTTTATTTATAAAACTTCTTTCTTTATCTGGACCATTCATATTTTCTTCATCAGGATTTTCACCAAATATTTTTACAAAACCGCCTAAGGGTAATAAGTTAAAAGAATATTCT
>Ga0209541_10010932_pt1 | contig 14330 bp, 2 predicted proteins | sample RifCSPlowO2_01_FD_184027 | JGI IMG/M metagenome (GOLD analysis project Ga0209541, IMG submission 184027) | Groundwater microbial communities from Rifle, Colorado - Rifle CSP2_plank lowO2_0.1 (SPAdes) (version 2) | ecosystem: Environmental > Aquatic > Deep subsurface > Groundwater | place: Rifle... | reverse complement strand
AATATTTAAACAAGATATTGGCGCAAAAGAATTTGAAGCATCAAGAAGAGAAATAGTCGATGCAGCACTCTCAAGAATTAAAGAGGTAAAGGATACAGCTAGAGAAGAATTAGCACAAGCAGAAAAAACAGGAAATGATTTATTGATTAAGAATGCAAAATCAAAGATTGCAATACTTGAAGCAAGAGAGTTGGCCTTGTCTGCAGAGCCTTCAAGAAGAAGCTTAAAAGAGCTAAGCCAAAGAACTGAAGTTCTAGATGCAGAAATAAGATCATTAAGAAATGAGATTGGAAAAACAAAGGCTGAAAACTTTGATCCTGAAAAAGTAAGAAGGTTAAGTGATTTAAAGCAGGAAAGAGCAGGCATTGAAGTCGAGCTTAGAAATTCAGAACAACAATTAACAAAAGGAGAACAAAAAGCATTGGCTGCTGAGCAAAGATCAAGAGAATCAATAATCGATGCATCAAGAGAATTATTAAAAACAAAACAAAAAGAGCTTGATTCAAGATTCAAAAACAAAGAAGATACAGAATATCAAAGACAAAAATCAGAGCTTGACAAATCAGACCTTGCGCTAAGACTGAATGCTGAGGAAATAAAGCTGCAAAGAGATGTTGAGTTATTAAAAAGCGCACAAGATATTGCTGAATTAAGATCATTAAGTGAAAAGCCAACTATTGAAAGCCAGAAAAAACAGGAAAAACTTAAAGAAGAGCTTAAAGAACAGCAGAAAAATCTTGAACTTGTGCAGGAAAGACTTGCAGAGATAAAAACAGAAAACAGCATGAGCGAAACTGCATTTAAAGACAGCCCTGTTGAGATTGCAAGATTTAATGAAAATGCAAGAAGTGAACACGAGAGCAGGATTAAGGAGATTGGCAATTCAGAAATAAAAACCGCAGTTGAAACACTTGCAAGATCTGCAAAAGAAAGAATGCCTCTTGGAGAAAGTCAGGGAATAAGGCATGAAAAGATAATTGATAAATCCAGCAGGCAGGATCTTGAGGCAAGAGTAAATAATTATTATGAAAGACTTGCAAAAGGAGAGAGGATTTCAGGCAATGAAAAGATTGCTGCATTAAAAGCTGAGAAAAGATTAAAGCTGGAAAAAATAATTGAAAGTCTTGAAACAAAAAAACAAGAAGCAATATCAGATAATGTAAAAGAGGCACTTGATCTTAGAATCCAAGAATTGAAATCTGCAGAAAATGCAAAGATTGAAACAGGAAATAAAAAGGTAGACGCTCTACTTGAAGAAATGGTTCTTGAATATGAATCAAGAATCAATGAGGCATTTGGAGCAGACAGATTATTCAGCGTAAATGCAAGACAGATAGATGCAATAAACAGGTTTGTAAACACAGGAGAAATGTACGGATTGGAATTCCCTCTTGGAGGAGGAAAAACAAGCACTGTTGCACCACTGGCAATGGAATTTGCAAGACTATTAAAAGGACAAAAAGGATTGTTTATTGTTCCAAAAAATGCCGGCAGGGGAGCTTATTCTGAAAGCGCAAATGCATTTGCAAAAATGGGAGTCAAGACATTATTGATAGAATCAACAAGATCCATAGAGGCATTAGAAGCCCAGCTTAAAAAAGCAAAAGATGCAGACCACGTTTATGTTGAAGCAGATGTTATAGGATTCCTGCAGGCAGAAGCATACAAGCAAACAAAGCCGGGAACAATTGAAGCCAGAAGATCAGAGCTTGCAAGAGAACTACTTGAATTCCTTGGAGAAAACAGAAAAATAATAGTTGACGAAGCACATGAATTGTTAAATCCAAATAATAGGTACACTATTGGAACAGATGCAAAAATAATTTCTGATATTGAAGTCAAGAGAGTAGAAGAAACTGCCAAGTCAGTGTTTGAGATTTTCAAATCAGAAGATATTGGAATACTAAAAGATGGAAGAGTTAGCGAGGAATCATTTAGCAGAGTTGAAGGAAAAGATATGGTTGATTACCAGCTGAGAAAAGAGGTTCAGGAAAAAATAAAAACAAAGATTGGCGAGAAAACAGAAGTTTCAAAAGAAAAGGTAGACGATGTATTAAAAACCGCAAAAACAGAAAAGGATATTAACAAGGTTGCTGAAAGAACAGGAGTTTCTGCTGAAAAAGCTGCAAGAATTATAGAATATGCAGATGGTGTAAACAAGTTTGCAGACTTTGCCTCAAAAACATTATTTGAAAATGCAAAAGACAGCAGCTTTGCAAGAATAGGCAGCAAGATAGCTGTTGCAAAAAATGGAAAAGCAGAGCCAAGCATGCAGTTAAATGATTTAATGCAAGCATATGCACAAGAGGCAGTTGGGTCTTATACTTATGATAAAGCGCCAAATTGGCAAGGCGTAAAACAAGGAGGAAAATCAACAACTGCCACACTCAGCGACTTTATTAACAGAGCTCTTGCAAAAGGCAAGGGAAGCGAAGTAACAGCAATGACTGGCTCATTTGGAGACAATACTGCATCATTAACTGCAAGAGGATTCAGGCTTGAGCAAAGCACAGAAGTCAATGATAAATTCTTCGGCAATGCTGAAAAAGGCATTGAAGGAATAATAAAAGAAAATGATGTTATTGGAAGATCAAGCGAGGCAGAGGCAGTTGCAGAAATAAGCAGGCTGAGAGAGCAAGGAGAGTTTAGAGAAAGCGCTGGACAGACAAATAAAAATAATAACCTTGGCATTGCAATACCAAAAGGATCATCAGCAGAAGTAATAATGAAAATGCTTTCTGAACAAAGCGGAATGCAAAGCATTGAGAGATTTGTAATCAGCGATACACAAGGCAACTTTAATGAGTATGTTAAAGTAAATGGAGAGCTCAAGGTTAATAGAAAAGGGCTTAGCCAAGAGGCAGTTAGAGATATATTTGTTAAAGAAGGAGTAAAAGAAACAGTGCTTATATTTTCTGAGGGAAAATCAACAGGAACAAACATACCAATAAGCCATGAAGTTCCAGGGGTTGTGCTAACAAGAAGCAAAGGAAGCGAGAACCTTGCAAATCTTGTGCTGCAAGCAGCAGGAAGGTTTGGAAGATTACAAAATGAAGCCCCGCCAAAAATAAAGCTGATTGTAACAGACAATGCAGCAGCAACAAAACAAAGCGTTGTGAAAAAATTATACGAAAACGAAGCAACAGTCAGCAGAAGGCTTACAAGCGAGACATTATCCAGCACTCTTGAAGACATGCTTGCAAGAGTGATAAAAAACAAGATAATGAGCGGAGAGTATAAAGAAGGAAGCAAAGAATTAAGTTCGTTAAAAGAAAAACTTCTTGACTTGCAATCAAGAGGGTTTGGAGAAAAAACAATTGAGTTTGAAAAATCACCTCAAAAAACAATTGATTCATTAAATAAAAAGATAAAAGATGTTGGCGAGTTTGCAGAAAAACTATTAGGAGACAAGGAATTCAAAAAGTTATTATCAACAGAAGAGGCTTCAGTAATTGAAGGCCTTGCAAAAGGCAAAGAAAGAACAATTGAGTTTTCCAAAGAACAAAAATCACAAGAAGGCATTGCTTCTGAAAATATTGCAGGATCAAAAACACTTGAAGAATTCCTTGGCAAGGTTAAAAGAGCAGTATCTGAGAATGACATAAGCGTTGAATCAGTGGGAAAAGGCCCTGATAAAATAATTGCAAGAGCAGAAGCTGCAAAAGAAATATTAAGTGAGAAAAAGGCAGTTCTTGAGCAAGAGCTCAATGTTTTAAGAGATAGAATAATTGAATCTGAAAAAGCACAGCAAGAAAGATTAAAAAGTGTGGTTAGCGGCTTGCAAGACGGAGATAAAGTAATTACACCAGAAGGAATAGAGTATACTGTTGGAACACTTAATGACATTCCGGTTTTGAGATACAAAATAGGCAATGACATTAACATAGAAGAGGCAAGATCTGTCTTATTGGATCTTTCAACACAAACAGGAGTTATAATAAGCAGCAAATCACCAAGCGCAAAAATCGATTTTGAAAAATTAAGCGAGATAACATTAAGCATTGATAAAGATGGCGTAAGTGCAGAATCATTGTCTGTAAGTGCAGCAGACATGGAATTAATGAGTGAAGTTCATGACAGGCTTGCTTTAACAAAAAGCATAACCTCTATACCAGGATTTAGTGATGTTTCAAATGATAAAACTGCACTAGACTTGATGAGCAAAGATGAGTTAAGTGATCTTAATGATAAAATACTGGATGATAAACTAAGCAATAAAGAAAGACTAGATATCATACAAAATAGCTTAAGCAAAAAATTATCTGAATCTGAACAAGTTATAGAGCAAAGAGAATCTGAACTACTTCAAAGAAGACAGAATATTGCTAACAATCTTAGAGAAGAATTAATTGCAGAAGTACCTCAAGCATCAAACATAATACCTTTTGTAAGACCAGAAAACAGGCCTTTAATTGAAAAGACAATATCAGAACTGAAAAAACAACCAATGTTTATGTCAAAACTAAAAGCATGCGCATAAATAATTTGATTTTTGGAAAAGGAAGTGCATTTTTAATAGTTTTAATGCTGTTCTCCCAATTGGTTTATAGTCAAGAAGCCACTAAATGCAGTACTGCAGTATTTAATGAAATATCCCAAGATATTGTTAATAATCTAAAGCAACAGAATGTAAATGAAGATGAGGCAAGAGAGCTTGCAAAGGCAGCTATTAATGAAGTTGCTGGAGTTGGTTTATCATCATTGATTAATGATGTTGGATTAATACTAGATGATGAAAGTAATCCAAACAGGTTTTCTGATGCAGCTGAATTAGTCACAAAAGATAATTATCTTGTTTCTTCAGAATTACGCAATGCTTTGTTAAAAGCGATAAATAAAAAAGCAGGAAGAATAATTGCTGTAGGAGTTGAAGAAGAGTTTGAAACTCCTGAAGAATCTCTATTAAAAACATATGTTTCTGAACTATTGCAAAATGCTAGAAAACATGTTCTTGATATTGTTTCAAAATCAAGACTAAAAGACTTTATTACTTATCATGGTCCTCCTCACTGGAATGAGCTCTTGGAGTTTGTTGATGCTGTGCTTCCAGGAATGAAGCTGAAAAATCAAGATAAACTGCTTGAGCTTGCAAGGCTTGCAATAATGTATCATGATACTGGTTATTACAATGCTGTTGGTGAAAAAATCGCAGTTGATCATGAAGAGAGAAGCAAGCAGGTGTTGAGAGATGCTGCTAAAGATCTTGGATTGTCTGATAAAGATTTGCAAGCTGCATTGTTTATGATTGAGCTTACAAAGTTTGCTGGCAAGATTGGTCCAACATTCAAGGCAGAAGTTGATTTGATGAACAAAGCTATAAATGAATTAAGAGAAGGTAAAGAATTATCAGCTGATGTTCAAGCATTCTTGAAACAACATTTTAGTTCGTTTGATTCAAAAAATAAAGAGGATATTGGATTTATTGTTGAAGCAATACAAACTGCTAAAGCAGTTGCTGTTGCTGACTTGTATGGTCAAAGCAATGATAAAGTTGCACTAACTCCAGGATTGTATCTAGAGTTCAAATACGATTCAAGTCCTGCAACAAGCAAAACAATGATTGCACAGATAGGAGATAGTTATGGATTTCTTGTTGGATTTGCATTGCCTCAGAGATTAAGCTTCTTGCTTGATGGAGATTTAGGTATTGGTAGTTCTATTCCTAAAAGTGTAAAAGTCAAGAGAGAAGAAAACATTGCAATAATGAAAAAAGTCAATGAGTTATTGAAGAATATTGAAGCAGGAAAAGATGTCGATGCAGCAAAAACAGAGTTAAATGATTTCATTAATGAGCTTGATTCAAGATTTGTTAAAAAAGAATGGAAACAACAAATGATTTCAGAACTAGATATTATTGAGCAACGTGGCAGAGAATCAAGAGGAGAAAAACAAGCCAAGCCACAGATTGAAAAATCTGAGGAAGTTAAAGCGCCAGAAATAATTAAAGAGTCAATTGTTGATGAAGAAGATCTTGAAGAGTTATCAGAAGCATCAAGACCTTCTGAGAGAGTAATAGCAGATGGCAAGTCTTTTGTTGCTGCTCAAGCAAGCCTTGAAGATATTATTAATAATCCTTCCAGAAGAGATGAAGCACTAAGAAAAGTTGAAGATTTTGTAGATGCCAGTTATGAATTAATGACAGACCACAATACGGCTCCTTCACTGGTTTATGAGAGAATACTCAATGCATTATTAAGAGGAGATGAAAAGCTTGATCTTGCTGTAATAAACCTGCCGATAACATTGCTTAATGAAATAGACAAGTCATTAAAAACCGGCGATTTTGTCAAGGAAAAATTATTTGAACGATTAAAGAAAGATTTGGACATAAATGTACAGCTTGGAAAGCTTGACGGAGAAAGCATTGGTTACTTGGGAACAAGAATAATATTGACTGGATTAACAAAAGATGAATTAAGCAAGGTTACAGAAATATTTAATGAAGTGGTTAAAGATTTATTGGCTGCGTCAAATCCTGAAATAAAGAATAAATTAGAATCAAGCAAGGATAAAATAAATGTCTTTGTCGGCCATACAACAATAAGCGGAGAAAGCATTAAAGGATTAACAGATCCTGCATCAAAAGTAATTATTTCAGAGGGATTGGTTGTTGATGCAATAAAAGATGCCATTGGCGCAGCAGAAACAGTTGAGAAAAACCGTGAAGTTATTGGATCAAATATACTTATTTTTGATGATGTCAAAGATGAGACAATAAATAAATTAGTTGAGAAAAACAGAAACAAGTATGTTCCTCCTTTTGAATTCAGCACAGGAAAACTTCCGAGATTAGGACATAATGTTGGTTTTGTCAAAAATGCTTTGAAAAACATTGCAACATCAAGTGCTGAAGATCTTGAGTCAAAAGTCAATCAAGCCAGAGAAGCATTAAGAAAGTTCTATCGTGACTCATTGCTTGATAATAGATTTGACAAGACTTTCAAAAAAAATGCAATGCAATTAATTGTTGACTGGCATAAATCTGATAAAAGATCCCTTGAAGAATTATTAAAAGGTTCTCAAATAACTCCTGGACTTTATGTAACAAAGCTAGGTGATGAAATAGCTTTATTGTATGAGGTTGATGGCAAATTAATAATAACCTTTGCAGAGCTTGACAAGTTTAATGCATTTAATTCATTATACATTCCAGATGCAAGAGATAGTCATTATCATAATATAATAAGCAATGTAATTAATTATGCAAAAGAATTTGGAGTAAGCAAAGGAATAAGCAAAGAAAAGAACAAAGAGTTTATTTCAGGAATTAAAAAAGTAATTGAAGAAACTGAATTATCGCATGATGAGGATGCATCTCTTGACTTAAAAGATGCTGATGACAAGCTAATAAGTATTGCTTTATCAGATGGAAGAACAGTAAGCCGATTGAAAAAAGGAGATAAAATAAAAATCAAAGATGCAAGATTCCATGACCATGAAAAAGAAAACGGCAGAAGAGTTCCAAAATACAATGCTGATGAAAGTCCAAAGCTGACAACATTAAGCGCTTCTGTAACATCAGATCCTGAGAAAGAAGTTAATAATTTTGATGAACATTTCAGATATTTGAGTAGTATTAATGGAGTTCAGAAGAAGAAACTTGGCAGAGGAAAAACATTCACTGCTGATGAAATTGAAAAAATTATTGAAGAGGAATTAGTTGAGAAAGAAGATGTTAAGGTCAGAGAAGCATTGCCAGAAACCTTATCTTTGGAAGAGATCATTGGAAAGGTTTCTATTAATGATTTAATTTCTTTAGAAACTGGTAAAAGTATAAATGAAATTACAAAATTAGGAGAAGGCAATTTTGGTGTAGTATTCAGAGTGAATTACAAAGGTAAAGATTATGCTTTGAAATTATTTAAGGATAATATGCCTCTTGAGATGAGCATAAAAGAGTTTGATATAGGAAGCAAGCTTAAAGGAATTGAAGGAGTCATTCAATATAATTCAAAAATAATACATGAAGTGAAAGCAGTAGGCATAAAAGAATTTGATGGTGTTCTTGTAGAATATATAGAAGGAGATGATTTACGAAAAATATTTACTAGATTGAATAAGATGGAAAAAGGGGAGCCTCTTTCAGAGAATGAATACATTCCTGATAATTATATTTCACAACTAGAAAAAACATTAAGGGATATGCATGATAAATTAATTAATCATAATGATATTCATGAAGGTAATGTAATAATAACTAAACATGGATTTAAAATAATTGATCTTGGAAAAAGCGAATTATATCAAAATGAAAATAATCCAAAATTTAAAGAAGGCAAAAAATATGATTTAAAAGATTTAGCAGACTTAATAAGAATTTTGAGGCCATTAAAAGAATCGCTAAATAAAGCAGAAGGAGATGATTTCAAGAAGGTATTAGAAAAAGAATTGATTTCAATAATATCTCATACTGAACAGTTAATAACTGAAGGTGCTTTTGTTCAAGAACAAAAAAATCTTATTCTAGAACAATCAATCGATATGTTAAGAGTGTTTATTAAACAAGGCAAGATTTCTGAGCAAGAATTTAATGAAGTTGTTGAAACAGCAAAACAGTCTGTTGATGAAGAAATACTTACATTATTTGGTATTGAGGTTTCTGCTTATTCTGAAGAAGATAATTGTTCAGCTTGCAAGTGGGAGGGTGTAAGTAAAAAGACTGAAAAGAGCAAGACTAAAATAAAATCTCAAGAGCAAGAGATGAAAGAATGGCTTGTTGATAAAGTGAGAGATTATAATGAGTTTGGAGGTAAAGAGCTTGATGTTGATGAAAGTTTAAAAGCCAAAAAAACCACAGAAGAAATACTGAAAGATGCAGTTAAAGTTGATTATTCTCCTGAAAAAGATGTTCTTGATGCAGTAATTCCACTAAAGGATGAAACATCAGTTCATGAGATTGAGAAAGAATTTGAAAAGGAGTTTTTAGTGTCTGATAATGATCCAGACAAAATTTATAAGTTATTAAATCAGAAGTATGAAGAGATTAATTTATTAGAGCAGGATCTGGCAAGCAAGAAAAAACAACTTCAGGATGTTGAAGATGCAGGATTCTTTGAGTCTTTATGGTATAAAATAACTGGCAAGTTAAAAAAACTACAAAACGAGGTTGATACATTAAGTAAATCATTAGAAAAATCAAAGCAGGGTAAAGACGATTTAAATGCCAGAGCCAAGAATAATGGACTTACTAATATTATCAATCTTGGCTTGATGAAGAGCAATTCTCAAGGAGGAATGGTAAGATTATTTAATGCAGAAAGCGCAGGAGGAAATGCAAAAGCTTATGGAATGTATGTTGCAGCAGGAACAAACTTCATCTTTGACTCAAAAACAGGCGAGATTGTTTATTTCGAAAATCCTCAGGATATTCCCAAAGAGATTAAGAAGAATTATAATGCTTATGGAATTTTTAGAATTGCAACAGATCGTAAAGGAAATAAAAGAATTATTGAGATATATTTCGAAGGACAAGTATCTGAAAAAGTTAAGAGTGTTATAAAAAGTTCAGCTGATGAATATAATAAAAGGTTTGGAATTGTTCTGGAAGGAGCAAGCAATGACGTTAAAATATTAATTGGCGGTGTAGAAAAAGGTGCACCTGTTGCTGAAAAGCTAATTGAAAAGAAGAAATCTCCTCAAAGTCTTGATGATGTCCAATCACTTGATGAGCTTGAAACCTATCTTAAAGATCGTTATGCTCAGAATAATCCAGTTAGAGACTCTTCTGGAAAAGAAATTCTTTTAGAAAAATTAATGACTCAAATCAATGAGATCAAAAAAGAAACAGACAAAGATAAACTAGATAAAAGATTAGGTGCAGTAACAAGAGCTGAAGGATTAAGAGAGAAGATTAGAAAGCTAAAAGAAAATAAAGAAGAGATTGGTGAAATATCCAAGCCAAAGCCTGCAGAAGAAATGCCTGCAATAAAGATTGAAAAACCAACAGATTTGATTCGTCAAGCAAGACAAAAGGAATTTGAGGAAGCACGACAGGAAGAATCAGCTGAAAATCTTGCACGTACAATTGCATTTTTTCAAGAATTAGAAAATCATAGAATTTTAAGTGGCGGGGAATTACTTAATGAAGAGTTTCAGGATTCTAAACGTGCTATGATATTTGAAAAAATAAATAACTATCTGGATGATATATTTAGAGATCAAGATACTATAGAATATAATAATAAAGACTACACAAAACTGGATTTATTAGCTCTTGTTAAGTTTGCAATGACAAATATTAACACTAAAAGACCTGAGCCGGGAGTTTTTAGAGCTTATGAAGGTGAATATAATGAATTAATTATTCCAAGGGTTAGAAACTTGCGTGATTTATATATGGTACTTTACATAGAAGAATATTCACTTCCAAAAACCATAGGACAGCTCATTTGGTTACAGCAAGAGATTGATAGAAAAAATGAAGAACTTTTAGATATACGAGAGAGATTTTTCAGTAATTTGTGGAACAAATTAACAGGCAAGGAAAAATTAATTAAATCTCAAATAAAAGAACTAGAAGATACACAAAAGAATTCTCAAGAAAAATATAAAAAAGATAGAGAATTTATTAGCTTAATAAGAGGATACTTAGATATAAATATAAAAGATGTAAAAGAACAACAAATAGAAACATATGAGCGTTTAAATGTCAAGTTTTTATTTGGAAGAGTGGCAGATTCTTTAAATGATGATCAAATAAAAGACATTTATGATCGTGTTGTTAGAGCTAGCAATCCAGAACAATTTGAAATAGAAAAAGAATATTTGAAAACTAAGTATAGGGTAGACTTAACTCAGGGAATGCCGCCAATGATAATGGGCGGAATGACTAGAGAGCAATTAGAACAAAAGATAATTGATGTTCAAGTTAATGATAATTCTGCTCAAGTGCATGTTGAAGGCAGTTATACTGATGAACAGATAGGCAAGTTTGAAGTTAAGCTTGAAGATAATTTGTTTAATGCAAAGGCATGGACTAAAGAAGAACTGGATGCTGCAAGAAAAAGAAAGGATTGTGATCAAGGAAGCATTAGTTGTGATATTTCATTAAACAATCCTGAAAAGAATAAAGACAAAATACAACAAGCTGCCGAGGGTGCTTTAATAAAAATAGAAAAACCTAAGGTTACTGTATCAATGCCAATGCTTAGTATTCTGCCAACACTTAGTTGGATAAGTAATTTAATTGGAGAAAAGTTGGGATTGATTAAAACAGCAGAGTCTTATGATGAGATTAATCTAGAAGATATTGCTAATGATGTTTCTTTTGAGGAGCTTCAGGAAGGAGAAGGACTTCCTTTATTGGGAGAGGGCGGATCTGGTTTTGTTTATAAAGTTGAATATAAAAGAAAGCCTTATGCTTTGAAGATTTTTAGAAATCATGTTACAAAAGAGAATAGAGAAAAAGAGTTAAGTATGGCTTTTATGGTGAAAGATATAAAAGAGTTTGTTAAATATCATGCAAGAGTCAATAATAAAAAAGAGACTATTGGAATTCTTGAGGAGCTTGTCAAGGCAAAAAGTTTAAGAGAATTAATTGATAATAATGAAGTAATTGATGATATTGTTGTTGATAACATTATTTCTAGTTTGTATAATGCAATAAGTAAAGCCCATGAAAAGGGATTTATTCACGGAGATTTAAAAGAATTAGGAAATGTTCTGATAACTGCTGATGGGCATGTAAAAATTGCTGATTATAGTTGGAGTCAGAAAAAGTCTGAAATATTTGGTTTCAATAAAGAAAGATTAAACGAATTGCAAGCATTGAGCTTCTTGGCAGGTCATTTAATACTATTAAAAAAATCCCTTAAATATGTTAATGATGACCGTGTATGGATTAATGAAATCAAGAATATAAATAATAATTATGATGATTTAATAAATTTATTAGAGCAAGAATCAAAATATATCTCAAAAGAGTTCATAAATGATCAATTAAAAAGAGCCAAATCAAATAAAGATTTTATGCTTAACAAACTAAGATTATTGGCTGAAAAGCAGGAAATCAAAAACTTTGATGAATTAGTTAAGAAGTCTAAAGAAATTAATAAAATTGAATTAAAATCTTTTGAATTAAGTGAAACAACAAAAACCAAAGTTAACAAGATTGGAAAATTATTAAGCGCTTCATATTCAGAACAAGATTCAGACAAGGCATTGCAAAACATTAATGATGCAGAGGCATTATGGCTGGATATAGAAGATAAGATTCCTCGAGAGATGTCTAGAACAATTGAAAATGATATTTTAAATGCAAGAAGTAGAAGCAAAGAATTAGTATCTGTTTATGCTGATGTTGAGAACTGTTCAGAATGCACTTGGCCAAAGCCAGGACAGCCTGCTGTTAGTGTTGCAATGAGGAAAAGTAAAGAAGAAGTTAACAAAATTAGGCTTGCTATAAAATCTTGGAGTGAAATCAAGATTAAAGAACTAACTGGTCAAAATGTTAGGGCAGAAGTTAATTATGATGATAAGTCAGATTCTCTAAAAATAACATTCACACCAGATATTGATGAAAAAATAAAAAAAGAATTTGAGAATAAATTTGAGTCTTTATTCTTTAAGAAATCAAAGATAAAAGTTTCTGAGGAGATTAAACTAGAATCAATAGTTAGTGAAGAAGTTAAAAAATCTTTAAGAGATAATAACGTTCTTAACATAAGGTCTAAAGAAAAAGGCAATGTAGTTTTGTATCCTGATAGAGCTAATTTAAAACTTAAAAAACATAAGTCTATTGATAATTTATTTGATAATGAAGATGATATTTTAAAAACACCGTCCAAAAGCATGTTTAAGAAACATGTTTCTGATGAAGTTATTATTGAACTAGTTAAAAGAATTATTGAAAACCAACCTTATATTAAAACTCAAAAAAGAAATGATGGCACTGTAGATTATGTTTATGAATCTAGTGCTAATAGATTAGGATTTCCTGATTTAAATCTGGAGTTAAGAGTAATATTATCTCAGGATCTTAAAATCAGATCATTTTATCCTATTAAAGGTGATGACGGAGAGCTTGTTATTATGGAAGAACGAGCTCCATATAATCAAGAAACAGTTGACAAGTTTGGCACTAAGTTTTTCTTAGCAAAGTCTTTTAGAAAAGAACCACTTCCTAGTCTAGGAACTTAGAGTTATTGAGTAAATGTCTTTTGTGTCAGAATTTTGTGTTATAATTAAAAAGTCCATACATTCTTGCTCTAAACCTGTAACATTTTTAGTATCTATAAAATAAACATTAGCGTTTTGTGGTAAAATTAATTCACGCTCTAATTTATTTGCAAGATTTCTTCCCTTGATTTCACCAACTCCTTGAGCAGTGTAACTTCCATAAGCAAAAAATGTAAATAAAATATCGTAAAAGTTCTCATAATTTCCTTTTCGAAGCCTAAAATCTTTAGGTATTTTTATGTCACCAACAAACAATTTCTCTTTATTACAAGACACAAGCTGGCATGCATTATCATCATTCATCTCAACACTTGCACTAAACCTTTTCACATTAAACAAGTAACTGCCTTTTACAGACTTGACATGCTCCTTAATTAAGCTAACAACACTTGACAAAGATCTATCACATACTTCCTCTAAATGTATTACATCAGAACTATTTGTAGTTTCAACAGTTCTTAATCTGTTAATATTAAATACACAATAACTTTTACCAAAAAAACCATAATTTCTAAGATTATAGCCTCTATCTTTGTAACGCTCTTCAGGATTAAAACAATACCAATCCTCTAGGGCAATTAATGATAAATCTCTTAAATCTTGATTTGAGCTCTGAGTATTTTTTCTTACAAAATCCTCAATCCCTGAAATCTTTCCAGCAATAAGTCTTTCACGCCTTAACTCAAACTTGTGTAACAATAACATTAGAAATAAATCACTTTTTGACTCTAATAATTGACCGGCAATAAGTGTTGAAGCTAGATCAAGACTAAAAGTTTGAGCAATCCTTCCAGCTATAGATTGAAGTTCATTAAGCTCGAATTCATTTCTTCTGCTCAAAAATGCAAAAATCCTTTCTAAAGCCTCGATATTGTCAAATAAAGAAATGTTCTCAAGAACATTAAAAAAACCATCTCTATTAATATCAATTTGAGAAGTTTTAATAACTATATTTAGAATCTCCTTAAGAACATACAAGCCTTTGTCTTTATCTTTATCACAAAGAACATTAATTTCATAACAAAACATAGGATTATTATTAATTAACATTCCCAAATAATCAGATAATTCAAGTGAATTAACCATTAATATTTATAAAACATTCATTTATATAAATCTTTTGTTTCTATTCAGTGATAAAGAAATTATATCAA
>Ga0209541_10010931_pt1 | contig 14330 bp, 10 predicted proteins | sample RifCSPlowO2_01_FD_184027 | JGI IMG/M metagenome (GOLD analysis project Ga0209541, IMG submission 184027) | Groundwater microbial communities from Rifle, Colorado - Rifle CSP2_plank lowO2_0.1 (SPAdes) (version 2) | ecosystem: Environmental > Aquatic > Deep subsurface > Groundwater | place... | reverse complement strand
GGGAAGAGTGAAGCGAAGGAGTGTGTATGGAATGCCATCTTTGGTGTATTACTGGCGCTGGGAGCGTGGATACTTTTAAATACGATTAATCCGCTGCTCCTGTCGAATGAACTCTCGCTCGGAGATGTGCAGCTGGCGCCAGCTACGGTAACGGGCAGCGCCACACCGCCATCCGGAAACTACAGCTGGTCGGCCAATTCATCGTGCGGTGCAGTGTCCGGAAAGATCGTTGCCGCCGTTCCTCCCTCCTATTGCACCGGCACACCCCCAAGCGGGAGTTCCGTGTGTTGCGGATATGTTGAGTCACCGATCCGACCCCTTGTTGAAACATCATTCAGTCCCCCTCCGACAACAGAAACAGGGGGGGCAGATGGCACCGGAACGACACCGCCGCCAACGATCATCCCTCCTCCTTCATCGGGACTCCAGTTCACGACAACGCGTTTCAGTGTTCTCGAAAACGCAGGAAACGTGCTGATCACCGTCACACGAACGGGTCCGACCACCAATACGATTTCGGTGAATTACGCAACACAAAACGACACCGCAATCGCCAAGATCCATTACACTGCCGTAAATGGAACGATCACTTTTCTTCCCGGTATTACGACACGCACATTTCGTGTCCCCATTATCGACAATACAATTGTGGACGAAAACAAACAATTCAGTGTCCGGTTGAGCAATCCTTCAAGTGGCGTTGTCCTCAATACGAGCACCGCCCCTGTTATGATTGTTGACAATGAGGTCGCCCTGCCACCAACACCCCCAGACACCACCGCACCCGTGGTTAACATCATCAATCCCGCATCAGAATTTATCAGCACCATAGCACTTATTCCCGTTGATTTATCAGTAACAGAAAACCTTTTATTGAATAGCGTCACCATTACCGCCATACAGCAACTGTCTGGTTTGAGCGTGTTTACACAAACCATTTGCTCGAGCGCCGCCACGCCCTGTGCAACACTTGGCTTCACGGGAACCACTGCGGTTGATGTACGTGCTGGTGGAGTCGGCAGTTACCTCATCACCGTCACTGCTTGCGACAAAGCGGGAAACTGTGGAAAAGGGAGTGTGATTGGACAGTACAATTCCTGCACAACTGGTGACCTGCGCTGCACAAGCGATTATGTCGCACTCGCAGATTGCATCGGCCGATCCATAAGCGGAAGCTGTGCAAAAGCGGATCTCAATAAAGATGGACAGGTGAACAATAGCGATCTCATGCTGCTGTCGCAAGCCTCAGCGTATGACATCAATAAAGATGGCATCGTCGACCCTACAACGACAACGACCAACTTCAATGACACGTGCTTCTTCCACACCACGCAAGACCCGCTTCTCCCCTGCGCACTCCGCGTGTTTGGTAATATTACTCTCACGGCAACCGACCGAAGTACGCTTGGTGCGATTTATGAGGCATCAAAAACATCCCCCTACGCACTGAGTCTCAGCCTGCTCGACGCAAAACTCTGCGCCACATTCGGCTGCACCACCGCAGGAAGCGGCTTGGGAGGGACGAACCAGCTTTCTATCTACGGTGAATCAATGCTCACAACATTTCGCGAATATGATTTCAATGGCGATGGTATCGTCGATGGCGACCCCTTCAGTGCGGACATGGAATTTTTCCAATCCTGCCTCAAAGAACCTACCGCTCCTGGCTGCGTCAATGCGGACATGAATCTCGATGGCTATATTACCTATTCAGACTTGAATCTTCTGACAAACACAATGTGGGCGTGGAGCGAGAACTCCATAACACTTTCCAATCTTGAGCGCATCTTTTGGACGGGAACACTACAACCTGAAGCGGGAATTCTCAGCGTCTGCAAAGGCGCATCACTCGTTCTTTTGTGCGGCGATGCAAACCTCAATGCAGACACGCGCATCGACAGTGCCGACCTCACCTTTCTCCAAGGCGTCACGGTGTATGACGTGAACGGCGACGGACTGGTCGTCTACGGCACACCCAATCTCCCCACACCCATTTCAACGGCAACAACGGTCGCCACGTCAACTAAATTTGCCATCGGAGATGTCGTTGCAACAACGCAAGGAGTGATCGTACGCAAAAACGCCGGTGACACAGCACAATTCTTAGGAACCATTCCCACCGGAGCAATAGGAAAAATCATCGGCGGACCAGTCTTCACAGACGGCAACTGGTGGTGGAAGGTCTCCTATGACGGCAGCTTTGCAGGCTGGTCGGTAGAAACCTATCTGACAAAAACAACTATCCTGCCGCCACCCCCTCCTCCATCCACATCAACCACATCAACGAAGTTTGTGATTGGCGATCGAGTCGGCTCTACCGCGAACTTGAATGTGCGCGCATCGGCAAGTCTCTCTGGAACATTCATCGGAATCATTCCGCTCAACACCACAAAAGGAACAGTTGTCGCTGGGCCGGTCTCTACCGACGGATATTGGTGGTGGCAAGTGAAATGGGATTCCGGAATCTCAGGCTGGTCGGCAGAAAACTGGTTGAAAGAATTCGTACCACCGCCTGCACCGAAGATCACCGCGCCACTAAACGTATCCTATGCTTCGGCAACCCCCGTGGTGATCAAAGGAACGTTGCCCACGGCGGAAGCGGGCGGGATGGTTGAAGTGTTCCGAAGCGGAACTGTCGCTATCGGCAAAACAACGATCACCAAGACCGGTGCGTGGAGTATCAGCTCCCCATTCTCTGATGGTGTGCACATCATCACTGCGATCGCTACCGACCAATCAGATAATGTCGGACCAACCTCGACTCCCGTAACATTCACGCTCGATACCGTCTCACCGTCGGCGCCGACTGTTACAACACCAACCACCATTGTTCGTTCCGAAACAGTAACGTTGAGCGGAACAGCCTCCGAAGCAGGTACGCTCTCTCTTTACAACACCTCCACCTCGGGCACACTCCTCGGAACAGTGACCACTGTAGCACCAGGAAACACGTGGACGTTCACTAAAACCGGCTATGTCGACGGAACATACACCTTTGCGATTATCGAACGAGATCTCGCAAGTAATGTTTCTCCGGTGAAAGTATGGACAGTGGTCGTCGATGCACCACCACCTGCACCGACTATTACCGCTCCCGTGAATGGTTTTATCACCAATCAAACAACGGTTATCGTGAGCGGCACTGGAGCGACACAGGGAGACACGATCAATCTCTATGCCGGAGCTATCCTCATCGGCTCAACCAACGTCACGTCCACAAAAACATGGTCGCTCACATTCACAGGGCTCACCGACGGCGTACGCACTGTGTACGCAGTGGAAGTTGATCCGGGATTGAATCAAAGCGCCCCCTCGGGAAACACTACTTTTACCGTTGATACTGTCCCACCAGGAGCACCGGTCATTACCGCTCCGGGAGCAACAGTAAGTACAGCAACCTTCATCATGAGCGGCACCGCCGAATCGGGAAGCACCGTTAAAATTTACCGCAATTCCACCTCGGACACACTGCTCGGCTCCATCACCGCCAACAGCTCCGGTATATGGTCATTCACACTTCTCAATTACGCCAACGCCCCCTATGCATTCGCAGTTACTGCAACCGATAAAGCAACGAACACGAGCGCACCTTCAACCATAACGGTACAAGTAATGGCTCCGCCGCCTGCGCCGCAAATCACTTCCCCCGCAAACGAATCATCGACCAATCAACGGAGTGTCTCTGGTATCGGTGCTGTTGCCGGCAATAGCATCAATCTCTATGCCGGCCCCACACTCATCGGCACCATGACGCTCACCACAACAAAGACATGGTCCATACTCACGAGCTTGCTTGACGGCGTATACACGCTCTCTGCAACGGAGTTTGATCCCGTGCTCTCGCTCACGAGTGCGCCGTCTCCCGCCGTCACCTTCACTCTCGACACCACCCCGCCGCCTGCGCCAACACTCTCCAGTCCGACAAGCGGATCCTCAATCACATCATCAGGAGTCACCTTCAGCGGAACAGGGAGCCAGTCCGGCAATACCATCACGATTTATGTCAATGGTTTCAATCTTCTTGCCACAACAATCAAGAGCACACTGAGCTGGTCTGTAAAATACGTGAGTGCTCCCTCGGGAACTTACTCGATCGAAGTAACAGAGACTGATCGAGCGGGTAATATCAGCGCAAAAACCGCACCAATCACTATCACGGTGATTTGATACCATCTCCAATGTGTATAGACTGACAACATGTTCACCCACTTGTGTTTCGATGCTCCTTTTCCGTATGTGTTATGATCAGCACATGCTGGAGCGAATTCTTCGCACAATTGAGCGCGGTACCCCAAAACGCGTATATCGCTTTTTTCAGCCGGCCTACCATTTACTGCTCGCGTTTTTAGGGGCGCTCATTTATCGATTCCCCTCACGCAGACTCACGGTCATCCTTATCACCGGAACAAAAGGCAAGACAAGTACCGCGGAAGTGCTCAATAACATTCTTGAGGCGAACGGCGCGACAACCGCGCTCTTGGGGACGCTCCGTTTCAAAGTGGGAGCACGCAATGAGCGCAATCTCCGCAAAATGACGATCCCGGGGCGATTCTTCGTTCAAAATTTTCTGCGTAGTGCCGTCGACAGCGGCTGCACGCACGCCGTTTTGGAAATGACCTCCGAGGGCGCGCGACAATTTCGTCACTGCTTCCTCGACATGGACGCACTCATCTTCACCAATCTCGCCCCCGAACACATCGAATCACACGGCTCCTATGAAAACTATCGCGACGCAAAACTCGCGATCGCGCGCGCATTATCGCGCTCAACAAAACCCCGACGCCTTATGATCGCCAATGCGGATGACAAAGAGGGTGAGCGCTTCTTAGCAATACCCAACGTGATGCCCATTCCCTTCCGACTCCATGATGGTGATCCCGTGTCTGCTGATGACACCCACATCACGCTCACGTGGCGCGGTACACGCGTCAACGCCTCATTACCCGGGCTCTTCAATGCCTACAACATCCTTGCTGCTGCAACCTGTGCGGAGGCACTCGGTATCGCTCCGAATGTCGTCGCTGCCGGTGTCGCACGCACCGAACGCATCGAGGGCAGGATGGAGCGTATTGAAGCAGGGCAAACATTTCCGGTGATCGTTGACTACGCACACACACCCGACTCGCTCGAGGCGGTCTACAATACTTTTCCAGAGCACGAAAAAATATGCGTGCTCGGCAACACCGGTGGCGGACGTGATACATGGAAACGCCCCATCATGGGCCAGATCGCCGACACACACTGTGCACACGTCATCCTCACCAACGAAGACCCGTATGACGAAAACCCGCAAAAGATCCTTGAGGACATGCGCTCAGGATTCACCCAGCACACGCCGGAGATCATCATCGATCGCCGCAGCGCGATAGCTCGGGCACTCGCCATCGCAACGCATACAAAAAATCCCGCCGTCCTTATCACCGGCAAAGGCACCGATCCGTTCATCATGGGTCCCAACGGCACCAAACTTTCTTGGGATGACCGCGAGGTTGCGCGTGAAGAACTGCTGAAGATGTAGCATATACAAAACTTGTTGCCGTACGACAACAAGTTTTGTATATCATTTATCAAAAATACGGAATAGTGCGACTCCGAACGCGACGGACACATTGAGTGACTCTTTTTCGCCACGCATGGGGATTTCAAGCAGCACATCACATGCTTGCCGTAATTCCACGGAGAGCCCATCTACTTCGCTTCCAACAAGCACAAGCGTTTTCTCAGATGGTTCGTAAGTTTTATAGTCTTGGGCACGTGCATCTTGTTCAATGCCGACCACGACAAAGCCTTCTTGCTTGAGTGCTGCAATAACATCCAGAGGGTCTTCGTGATATTCCCAAGGAATACTCAATTCAGCACCCAGGGCAGTCTTAGCTATTTCTTTTACAACACGACCGAAGCGGTCAATGGGGCAAGGAGAGTAACCCGAAATATAGATGCGCGTCATACCGAGCGCATCGGCTGTGCGGAGCATCGACCCCACATTGTGGGCACTGCGGATATTATGGAGTAATACGCGTACATCTTTTTGCATACCTTTTTCCACTTTGTGCATGGTATCATATTCCCATGCTGTCACTCTTTCCCGACCTCTTAGACTGGAGCTGGTATGTCCCGTTCTTCTTCCGCGTCTTTCTTGGCGCGTATTGTTGTTACATCGGATGGAAACTCGTCCAAGAAGAAGGCTCTAAAGCGACAGAACACGACCGTTTGGCATGGCTCCTCATGCGCACGCTCTTGATCGCACTTGGACTGTTGTTCATTGCAGGAGTCGCGGTGCAAGCACTCGGCTCTGTCGGTTTTACCCTTGCACTCTTTGCGCTTTTTCTCCGGACCAAGCGGTCAATACACGCCAACGAGTCGATCGTTTTTTATCTCCTCATCGGCCTTGTTGCGCTTTCGCTTGTCTTTCTTGGGGCGGGGCCGTATGCGTTCGACCTCCCCCTCTAACAAAACAAGTCCTTAGCTTGTGCAAGAGTTTTTAAAGGCCTCATCCATTAATTAAATTGCTATAAAAAATGGATGCGGCACAAAGGACCGTCAGCGCCAATAATTAGGAAGTTATTGGCGGACGAGTCCTAAGCTTGCTATACTGCGCCGCATGAAAATGAACAAGAAACAATTTCTCGCTTCACTCAACCATGTGTGGGTACGCCTTGGTGCAGGACGGCACGGTGTCGGCGTCTTTGCGATCCGCCCCATCCCCAAAGGGACCGATCCGTTCAAAAACTGCGACCCGTTCGGTGATGTGCTCGAGATCCCCGAGGAAGAACTCGCAAAAGCCAAGGCGCCTGAATCAGTCAAAACACTGGTCCGTGATTTCTGCGCTCTCCAAAACGGGGTTTATTTTGTGCCCGACTATGGCATTGATGCGATCGACAAATCGTATTACCTGAATCACTCCAGCAAGCCCAACCTCACCACAAAGGACAAAGGCGAGACCTTTATCGCACTCCGTAATATAAAAAGCGGTGAAGAACTCACCACCTCCTATGACCTCTTCAATGAGGCGACACATTTTGTACGCAAATAGGGCTGTTTTACACATCTCTCCCCATCAAACCCTGTTCAACCTGCTCAATGTATTCCTTTGTACGAGGACGTCAGTACACCTTGGTGGTTGTCATTCAGGAAATAAAACAGGTCGCCCGTCCAATCCCCGCGGCAAAGCCGACGGGGTATTTTGCGGGCGGCACCAGGGCTGTTTTTTTTAGTAGCAGAATCGGCCTCCGCCGATACTACTACTGTGCATCCCCGTTGCAAAGCAACGGGGTATTACACGCTAATAAAAATTCAGCACATTGTGCCCCCAGCAGGGATCGAACCTGCGACCGTCTGCTTAAAAGGCAGCTGCTCTACCGGCTGAGCTATAGGGGCACATTGGGCTGAATTTTTAAGGTGCGTACGATATCTATTTTTGCAGGGCTCTTTCCTTACAGGAACTGTACACCTTTTTGATATTTTTATCATTCGCAAAGCCGAACTCAAAATTATCTCAAAAGGTCTTGCGCTCGGGTTCCCATCGGAATGGGTTCCCTAACACCCGAACTCACCTGCGACCATCTGCTTAAAAGGCAGCTGCTCTATTCGAGATCGTCTTCGCAGGCTTTGCGAAGAAGGCGAGTGGTGTTTCTGCGTCGGCGGAGCCGATACTTCTGCGAAAAAGCCAACCCTGATGCTCCGTCCGCGGAGCTTGGCTTACCAGCTGAACTATAGGGGAAAACAAAAATCCATGAACTGCCAATTTATAGCACGAGTTGCTTGAATACTCAATTGAGCGCTTGCTGCGACAACAAAAAACCGCACGACCATGCGTGCGGTTCTGCTCTCAGAAAAGTGATTCCATCGGCTTGTAAGCCCATTCCAGCTGGTGTTTTGCACACACCGAACTGTTCACCAAAAAGCCACTGAAGGTTTGCAGCCCCGCACGAAGGTCGGGGTATCCCTTGAGCGCCCAGTAAAGTCCGCTCCGCTGGTTGTGCTCCATCACGTGCAATCCAAGCACGCACACATGCGCGATCGTTGCCTTCGTCAACGCCTCGGTTGCCTCTCTGGGAACGGTCGATCCAGGAATATTCGGCACACAAGAGAACACGAGTGCATTCTTCCCGCGCGTGAATGTCTCACCCGGCTTGGTCACCTTGGACCACGCTGTTGATCCACCCTGATCGATCGCCACATCAGCAATAAAGCAACCGTGCTTCATCCGACGAAAATGTTTCTGCGTGAGCACGATAGGAGCGGCGGCTCCACCGGGTGTGAGTACTGCGCAAATGACAATATCCGCCTTATTGAGTTCCGCCCGCCCCCATGTCTCCAGTGCTGAAAACGGAAAAAATGATGCAGTGTACTCGATGCGATGTGCACACTCAAGTGCCGCACGCCGATCTTCATTCAACTCAAACACCGCTATCGAAGCAACGTGGTGTGCAAGCGCTTCGACAAGCGCTGCTTCGCCCACATTGCCGCCACCCAAAATGACCGCACGAAGTTGACGACGCTCATTCACTTGGTGGCGCAACAATGCACCGCGCATCGCCTGTGTTCCGGCGATCTGCGACATGGGGGCCAAGAGTGGAAACGTGGTACGTCCATTGACCTCTTTGATCACATTTTCGTAGGCGATCGCGTTCACCTTGTGTGCAAGAAGAAGTTTCGTCAGCTCCGGATCAACTCCCGCTAGATGCAGATACGTGAACAGGGTTTTCCCCTGAAGAAGCGGCAAGAGCGGATATTCCGCAGGAGTCGGTTCTTTCACTTTCACGATGATGTCCGCATCACGATAGAGATCTTCTATCTTGCTGTACACTATCGCTCCCGCCGAAACATATTCTCCATCAGCAAGGCCGGCACCAAGACCCGCCCCTTCTTGAATGGCCACATCAATGCCAAATTTCCGCAGTGCACGTACACCGTCCGGTGTGATGCCCACACGGCCTTCTTGAGCTTTCAACTCTTTCGGGACACCGATCATACATTGGCTCATTTGATTCCTCCTGTTGTAATGAACACTCGCTGCTGCCACTCTAAACCCACAGGCGCTCTTGTCAAATGAGTCAACACAAAAACACCCCCAAGGGGAGTGTCTGGGAGGCGCCACCTCACCACGTAACGTGTAAGCATGGACCCTACGCAATATCCCGAGCGCGGAAGAGTGCGAGGGCTTTTTCCACCGTTTCCTCAAATTTTCCGTCAATATTTTCCAAAGATTCCTCGAATTCATCCCTTGAAAGCATTTCTTCTTCCGCGATCGTAAGGCGCGCCGTGATCTCGGCATCTCCCGTGCCACGCTCATGCAAGCGCTTTTTAAGGTCCGCCATGTTCCCAGGGTAGAGAAAAATAACCAATGTGTCGGGTTCGAGTTTTTTCACGATACGGCAACCTTCAATATCTAAAGCACCAAACACCACCTGATGTTTTTCCAATAATTCATGAACATTGATCCGTGAACTACCATAGTAGCCCGTCGGACGTTTGACTGCCTCATAGAACTCCCCCGCCTCACGTCGGCGTACGAAATCCTCATCGGTCGTAAACTCATAATCCACACCGTCGGTCTCTGTGGGGCGGATTGGACGCGTTGTCGTCGAAATAATGACCCCCGTGTCGGGCAGGCGTTTTTGTAATGCTGCAATGAGGGTGGTCTTCCCGACGCAGGTCGGTCCAACGAAAAGTATTAATTGTCCTTTGTTCATATTGGCATAATTACTAATTTGTGTTGTGTTGAGTATAGCACAAGAAGTTATCCACAGTGTGTCCTTGATAGCCATCAAGGACACACGTATAATTTCTCCAGACGCAATGCAGTTTGTCCAGCATTTTTAAAGGACTACTGCGCTTGCAGTAGTTCTTTACACATCATTAAAAAGGTTTTCCTCCAATCACTAAGGGCCGGACCTCCAACCGGCCCTTTATTTTTACCCATAATTCCCTCCTTTCCAGTTATCCACACAAGAGTGTGGATAACTGATGCACACACTGTGCATAAAACTAGAGCTTGAGCATGAATTGCTCTAACAAAAGCCCCAATTCCGCATCTCCTTGATGTGCACGATGATACATGCTTTTAAGTTCACCCAATTTTTCCTCGAGTTCGTGGATCAAAAAGTTTTTTGCGCGGGGCTGATAGTTGCGATAGGTGTAGTCTTTCACCCCCGCCTTGAGCACTTCTTCTTTTGTTTGGGTGGCGCACAAATACAGCGTCTTAACCGCCCAAAAGATCTTGCCATGTACTTCTTCCATTGCGGCACCTGCCCGCTGTTGCTTGACCAGCTCTACCCAAGCAGCGCGCTTATCACGCATCGCCACCGCATCAGCAATAGCAAAGTCGTTGTTTTTTTCAATGATCTTTCTCAAGGGGAATTCTTCGATCGTGCCGATCTCCTTTAAAAGTGCGTACATCTCTTTGTTCGGGTTCGTTTCACGAATGAACACGGCGTGCGGAGTATTTTTTAAATTATTTTTTTCACGATAAAAATCTTCTCCCCCTTCATGGTCGAGTATGCCGTCCAGCACCACGACGCCGCCCCCGCCAAAGATCGACTGCTGCTGCAATGCTTCAGACACAAGCGCCGCATCAAATGATACATCATCAAAACGCGACACGAGTGCGGTGGGATCACTTACTTTTGCTTCCTCAACGAGACGAGTGAGCGTCGCGCGAGCACGCACCGTATCGTCACCAAGAAAAATATGTATCGTTGCGTTTGTTTTCATTGCCTTACTTCATACTTCCCCAGCGTTTGCCTTGCGCCACATCCACAACGAGCGGAATAGACGCCCCCCTCGTTCCCTCTGCAACTCCGGACATCGCACACACGACCACTTGCGACAACCGAGCGAGAAACGCCGCATCGTCATCCGCTTCGAAGATCAATTCGTCGTGCACCTGAAGGAGGAGGTCGACGCGTGTCGCGAGATTTTCTTTCTCCAGCGCATCCTCCACTCGCGCCATTGCGATCTTCACAAAATCCGCCGCCGTACCCTGCAAGGGCGCATTCATCGCCATGCGCTCGGCCATTGCCTTCATGAACGGGAGTCGCGAGCGCAAATTGGGGAAATAGCGTCGACGACCAAATAAGGTCTCTGTATAGCCCTTTTGTGTCGCTTCTTTTTTTACCTCATCAAAATACGCCGCAATCTTGGGGAAGGTTACAAAGTACTGATCGTAAAATTGCTGCGCTTCCTCGCGCGTCGCGTTGAGGTTTTGTTTGAGCGCATTCACCCCCATGCCATAGACAATACCGAAGTTGATCACCTTTGCACGGCGACGCATTTCTTTGGTCACGTCGTTGGGCTGTACGCGAAACACGCGCGACGCAACCGACGTGTGAATATCCGCACCGGCTTGAAAGATCTCGGCAAGCCCCGGATCGCCCGAGAGCATCGCCAAGACACGCATTTCGATCTGCGAATAATCAAACGACAACAGCACCCGCCCTTTGGGTGCAATGAATGCATCGCGGATCGGCGCACCGAGCCCATCGCGTACGGGAATATTCTGCACATTCGGATCTGATGAAGAGAACCGCCCCGTTGTCGTGCCGTCCTGATGAAGCGTACTGTGCAGGCGCCCCTCCGCATCGACCATGTGCGGGATCGTGTCGATATACGTCGAAAGTAATTTTTGTATCTCGCGATAGTGCAGTATGTCCGCAATGATGGGGTGCAGCTCTTTGAGTTTTTCCAATTCTGACTCACGCGTCGAGCGCGCGCCGCCTTCCGTTTTTTTCAACCCTTTCGCCGTCAATTGCATCTTGTCGAATAAAATGACCCCGAGCTGCTTCGGTGAATTGATATTGAATACCTCGCCCGCGTATTCATAGATCGCACTTTCTGCTTTTTCGAGTTTTTTGTGATACTCAAGCGAAAGTTTTTTCAGATAGGCCACATCGATCAAGACTCCTTTTGCTTGCGCCCGTGCAAGGATGGGGATGAGCGGCAACTCGATTGCTTCGTAGATATTCATCAATCCCTCTTTTTTCAATTCCGCGAGAATGCTCGCTTTTGCCTTCTCGAGATCACGCTCACCCGTATGCTCGCTAATCTCCTCCATCCCCGGTGTCGTTTTGTCTGAATCGAGTACCCAAAGCCCTATTGCTGTTTCACGTAGGAGGGTCGGGTCTACTTCAATATTTTCCAATGAGACTAACGGGGCTTCTGTTGAGCCATTTTCTCCCTGTGTCGCATCAGCAGGCTCTGTTTCACCCTTTTTCCCTTGAGGCTTGAGCAGGCCGACCACACGTACCGCGAGTGACCTGAACTCCAGCTGCCGAAAGAGTGTCACGGCTGCATCAGGAGTGAATGACTCCTTCCATGTTTCTTTGGGAAGTACGAACTGAATAGGCGCATCACGGCGGATCGTCGCGAGCATTTTGGAAAAGAGCGCCTCTCCCTCTCCTGCAATCAGGAGGTCAACCATGCGCGGCTTTATCCCCGCTTCAATAAGCGTTTCCTTTCCTTTTTTGAGTGCCTTGTAGATACCTTCGATCGTCCCAAATTTTTGGATCAACTCGCTGCCGGTCTTCTCGCCGATTCCCGCAATGCCGATGATGTTGTCAGAAGGGTCGCCGCGCAGACCCTTGTAGTCGGGAAGCAAGAGCGGTCCAAAGCCAAAACGCTCGTTCACTTGCGCCTCATCATAAACCACGGTGTCATTGATACCTTTGCGGAGCGTATACACGCGCACCCGCTTCCCGGAAACCAGCTGCAGTGTATCCATATCTCCCGTCACAATGAGAATTTCGAGATCTTTTTGCTTCTTTGTTTGCTCCACGATTGTCCCCAGCATGTCGTCTGCTTCAAATCCCGGCGCATCATAAATGGGGATATGAAAGGCGGTAAAAATATCTCGGCTCCGCTGTAGCTGCTGCTTCAGTTCGTCGTCGGCCTTCGCGCGTCCGGCTTTGTACTCCTTGTATTCTTTATGACGAAAGGTCGGACCAGGAAGATCGTAGCACGCAGCCATGTATTCCGGATCAAACTCCGTGATCGCGCGCATGAGCATGGTTGAGAGACCGTAGAGCCCTCCTGTCGGTTCGCCGTCTTTCGTCGCAAAATCCGGAAGCGCGTGATATGCACGATGGACGATCGCATGCGCATCAAAAAGGACGAGTCGCTTGGCGTGTTCTTTGGTGACCATGACTTCTATCATAGCAATATCGACCAAAATCCGCGTGTTGACAAAAGAATGCCCTCCGCTAGAATTTTCTCAGTTTGTTCAAAAAAGGATCCTTCCATGTCTGCCGCTAAAGTGCCCACCGCGAGGGTCGTTGACCCTCGGCTCCTCGTTGCGATCGAATGTCCGTCCTGCCACAAGGTCTCCCTGTTTCAGTACACGCGTTTCACCGAGAGCCGCTCGGATGATCCGCGGTGCAGCGACCAAGAGTGCAATATGCCGCTTGTCCTTTCTCAGGACGAAAAAAGCAAGCTGCCACACTACACATTTGTGGACATTTGTGGACGACGGTTTTCGAGTGAGATTTTGCTCACCGACAGACACGTCATCACAATCCACCTGAATAAAACATCCCGCGCACGCACGCGGGATGTTTTCTTTATATGATCGAGTGCGGCGCCGATCTTATACCAAATCAAAACGAGAGCGCACGAGTTGTCTCATCAACCACCTGAAAAGTGATCGTGCGTGCGTCAGAGGGAAACAGGCCTCCCGCTTGCTCCGGCCATTCAATAAGCACCAGATTGCGCGGATCGCGGATGAGTTCATCGAAGCGGAGCGCCTTTAATTCGGAAGGGTCCTCGAGACGATAGGCATCAATATGTACGAGTCGAGACCATGCGGCGTGCCGAGGAATATCATAAAATTTTGCCAACACAAACGTGGGAGAAAGCACGGTCTCGGCAATACTCAGCACGCGCGCAGCCGCTTTCACAAACGCCGTCTTCCCCGAACCGAGATCGCCGGAGAGCCCAACGACCGTTGCATGTGCTTCTTCCGGCTTCACGTCGACAAGAAAACGCTCGGCAAATGCTTCAAGTTCCGCGAGACTCTTTACTGTCCTCTCCATAAAGAATTATCTTAACACAATACGCGGCCAACGATGTGTTGACCGCGTATTGTGTCGTACGCCCTTATTAAACTCCTTGCGGCGTGATCTCTTCTGCGCCCGGAAGAAAATCCGGTGGAGATGGCATCGCACGTGCCGGCGCCTCTTCGGTCATTAACACCTCCTTGCGATTTTCATAATAAGTTTTTGCTTTGCGTACACCGACAATGGCACCGATGACAAAGAGGAGGTAGAACAACCATCCTAAAAATGAGCTGGGGAGCAGCGCACTCGATACACTCCCCACACCCGCGGAATTTTGTT
>Ga0209541_10010930_pt1 | contig 14330 bp, 11 predicted proteins | sample RifCSPlowO2_01_FD_184027 | JGI IMG/M metagenome (GOLD analysis project Ga0209541, IMG submission 184027) | Groundwater microbial communities from Rifle, Colorado - Rifle CSP2_plank lowO2_0.1 (SPAdes) (version 2) | ecosystem: Environmental > Aquatic > Deep subsurface > Groundwater | place... | reverse complement strand
CGTCTCAAAAGCGCCGATTTTTACCCCGTTCGCAGTTACCGCGACTTACCCACCGATCCGCTTTCTTCGATTACATCGGTACTTGCGAAAATGCAGGGTGAAGAAGGTATTGCTATTCAGGTTCTCATACAACCGGCGGCTGGAAAATGGGCAAAACTGGGAAGGTCTTATATTTCGAAGGTGAAAAAGGACGAAGCAAATCCGGAGAAAGCAAGTTTTAAAGTTGATCCAAAAACGATAGAGGCTGTTGAACAAAAAACCGCCAAGTCCGGTTTTAATGCCGTGGTTCGTCTTGTTGTCTCATCTGACACCAAAGAATCCGCCGAGGCGCACCTGGGAAATTTACTGACTGCATTTTCTCAGTTTACCTCCGATCACAATTCATTTACAAAAGTGAAGTATCCGCTAAAAAAACTTTTTATGATAGATTTTATTTATCGCTACTTTCCGGTTGTTAATTTGCCATTTTTCAAACAGTACAGCGTCTTGAGTAGCGACGAACTTGCAACGATTTATCACTTCCCCAATAAATCCGTTGAGACACCCCATCTTTTTTGGCTTAATGCCAAAAGAGCACCAGCTCCGATTCAAATTCCTGCTGCTGGACTAGCACTTGGAATGTCGCGCTATCGCGGGATGGAACGGTCAATTTACATAAGTGAAGATGATCGCAGACGGCATATGTACATTATCGGAAAAACCGGAACCGGCAAATCGCAGCTTTTGGAAGAACTCGCTATGCAGGATATTTCTGCCGGGCGGGGAGTTGCCGTCATTGATCCGCACGGAGATTTGATCGATGGAATTTTAGGCCGCATACCTGCCGAGCGCGCAGAAGACGTCATCTACTTTGATCCCTCAGATACAGAGCGGCCGATGGGGCTTAACATGCTTGAGGCATACAGCGAGGAACAGAAACACTACGTCGTAACCAGCATTGTTGGGCTTATGTACAAACTCTACGATCCCATGAAAACCGGTATTATCGGTCCACGATTCGAACACGCTATCAGGAACGCAATGCTCACGGTCATGGCAGAACCCGGGAACACGTTTGTCGAAGTTGTGCGGGCTTTAACTGACAGCACATTTGTCCAGGAACTTTTGCCAAAAGTTCAGGATCCGATTATTCGACGGTACTGGACGGATCAAATTGCTCAGACTGCCGACTTCCATAAATCCGAAGTGCTTGACTATATTGTGTCCAAGTTTGGCCGGTTCGTCACCAACAAACTCATGCGCAATATCATCGGCCAATCAGAATCGAGTTTTGATTTTCGAAAAGTGATGGATGAGGGAAAAATTCTCCTCATTAATCTCGCTAAAGGAAAAATTGGTGAAGAAAACAGCAATTTTCTGGGTCTAATTTTAGTTCCCAAACTCCTCATTGCGGCAATGAGCCGGCAGGAAATTCCTGAAGAGGAGCGCCGCGACTTTTACCTCTACGTTGACGAGTTCCAAAATTTCGCAACGCCAGATTTTGCCCAAATTCTTTCTGAAGCGAGAAAGTATCGTCTCAACCTCATTGTCGCAAACCAATTTATCGGACAGATGGAGGAAGAGGTGAAGAACGCCGTGTTTGGAAATGTCGGGACGCTCATTGCTTTCCGTGTCGGTGTCACTGACGCCAACTATCTCCAGCACGAATTTCAACCAACGTTTAATGAAGTTGACCTTATTAACATTGATCGATTCAACGCGTACATTAAAACCATTGTGCATAATGAACCGGTGAAGCCGTTCAGCATCGATCTAACGAAAGACATGACGAAAGTATTTGAAGCTCGAAACCCTCAAGTGGCAAAAGCCATTGTCCAGTTGTCGCGATTGAAATACGGTCGCTCAAAAGAACTTGTCGAAGCCGAAGTTTCCCAGCGCGCGCGATTATAGTACACTACATATTCATGCGAATTGTCTTCACCTTTAATGTTCGCCACGTAAAGCCAGCATTGAAAAAACTCGCTCTCGATGAAGCAGAATTCGACGAGCCAGAAACGATAAAAGCCATTCATGATGCAATTGTTGCCAACGGACATACCTGCATTGATATTGAAGCCGATGAAAATGCATACGGAAAATTGAAAAAAATAAAAGAAAATATTGATTTGGTTTTTAATGTCGCAGAAGGATTACGGGGAGAAATTCGGGAAGCGCAAGTTCCTGCACTCCTCGAGATGCTAGGGATTCCCTATACCCACTCCGGCGCCCTCGCTCAAGCGGTGACTCTTGATAAAGCCCTCACTAAAAAAATTTGGCAGTATCACGGATTACCCACACCAAAATTTGCCGCGATTGGTCTCAATGAAAAACCATATGTCGAAGGGCTGCGATTTCCTGTTCTCGTCAAACCCAACAGTGAAGGGTCGAGTAAGGGAATTTTTAATGATAGTCTCGTTGAAGAACCGGGTCAGCTTATCAAAAAAATCCGAGCCGTCAGGAAACAGTATGGTAATGGGGTACTCGTTGAAGAGTTTTTGCCGGGAAGAGAATTTACCGTCACCGTCATGGGTAATAGCCAACCGTATATTCTACCGATCGTTGAACAAAATTACGACATTTTCCCCGATACACTTAAAAAATTTGCTTCCTACGAAGCAAAGTGGCTATTTGAAGATCAACTTCCTAATCCGCATGAAGCATATGTGTGTCCGGTAAAAATTTCCCGATCACTTGAAAAACTTATTGAAAAACTTTGTATCCAAGCATTTGAAGTATTACACTGTCGCGATATTGCCCGGGTTGATTTACGACTCGATGCACAAGGGAAACCGCAACTATTGGAGATTAATACAATGCCCGGTATGCTTCCTGATCCTGACGTTGTCTCCTACTATCCAGTGGCGGCTCGGGCTGCCGGCTGGGATTATACGCGCATGATAGGTCAAATCATCACTCACGCAAAAGAGCGCCTCAATATCTAATTTTTTGCTATAATACCGGCATTGGGCCTGTAACTCAGTGGTAGAGTACGACACTTATAATGTCGGAGTCCTTGGTTCGATCCCAAGCAGGCCCACATGGATGAACTTGTTGTCCTTGTTGATGAACAAAATAATGTAATTGGAACCGCGCTGAAAGATACGGTACACACTAAAGCCACACCGCTTCATCGAGGATTTTCTCTCTTCATTTTTAATTCAAAAAAAGAAATATTATTAACCAAACGCGCAGAAACAAAAAAAACATTTCCTGGTGTATGGACCAATGCGGTATGTGGGCATCCGGGGCCGGATGAATCGAACGTTGATGCAGCTAAAAGGAGATTAAATGATGAATTAGGGATTGAGGGAGTAGAAATTAAAGAAGTTGCTCCCTACCGCTATCGCTTTGCCGACAAAAATGGCATTGTCGAAAACGAAATCTGCCCGATTCTTGTTGGATATACCGATAGTAATCCTACCCCAAACCCATCCGAAGTAAGCGACTGGAAATGGATTCCTTGGGAGAAATTTTTTGAGGAAATTAAGGCAAACTCATCAATATATTCACCATGGAGCATTGAGGAAGCGCACATTCTTCAACAGAAAAACCTTGTATAATATCGCTATGCTTAAGGGAAGTTTAGTTAGGACAGTAACTTCAGATGGTTTAGAGTTAGTTGGTTTTTGGGCAGATCAGAAAAGCGATATTGCCGTATTTCATTCCCACGGAACTGCAGGCGATTTCTACACGCATAAATTTATAGAAATTGAAGGTGGACAACTTGCAACCGAAAAAGTTTCCTTTTTGACTGCGAACAATCGTGGTCATGATGTATACGCCGATATCCGTAAGCATACCGATAAAGGCGTAGAATGGGTACAGATTGGTGGAGGATTTGAAAGATTTGAGGACTGTGTTTTTGATATTGAAGCATGGTTAGACTTTCTTACGAAACAAGGAGTTAAGAAGGTTATTTTGCAAAGCCACAGTTTAACTTCGAAAATCCTTTATTATCAACACTATAAACATGATAAACGCGTGATCGGACAAATTCTTCTCTCATCGCAAAACGACGCAGGGTTAATGTTCTATGCACTAGGGAAAAAGAAATATGAAAAGACAAATTATGAGATTAATAAAATGGTGAAAAAGGAAAAGGGGAATACGCTTCTGCCAAAAGAATTATCACCGGTCAGTTATGAAACCTCAGCATTAATGTACGCTGGATATTTGACAGAGGAAGGTCCGGGAACTCTTACCCCCTACCACAACCCAAACTCTTCCCAATGGGAAATACTTGAGCAAACAAAAGAGCCATTGCTGGCAATCTATGGCGGCGCAGACGCGTATATGAAGCCATCAGTTAAAATTGCCGCAGATCAAATAAAAAAACATGCCAAATCAACCAAGAGACTTACTCTGAAAATTATTAAGGGTGCTTCGCATAGTTATGTCGGTTATGAGCGGCAACTTACAAGCATAATTATACATTGGGTTAAGGCCCCTTTTTAAGAATAAGAGTATAATTTCCTCTACTGTGGCAAAAATTCCGGTTGATGAGAGAAAACTGAATACAGAACAAAAGCAGGCGGTGGAGTTTGAGGATGGGCCGCTTCTGATTATTGCCGGTGCCGGAACCGGAAAAACGACGGTTATTACAGAACGGATAAAACACCTTATTTCTTCAGGTCGCGCCAAACCTTCTGAAATACTTGCGCTTACCTTCACGGAAAAAGCGGCCCGAGAAATGGAGGAGCGTGTCGATATAATTATGCCCTATGGCTATACAGAACTTTGGATTTCAACATTCCACAAATTTTGCGATCGAATTTTGAGGACAGAAGCAATCCATATTGGACTCAGTCCTGCATATAAAATAATGACTGATGCAGATACGACAATGCTTATGAGAAAGAACCTCTTTTCCTTCGGGTTAGATTACTTTCGTCCCTTAGGTAATCCAATAAAATTTATCCGAGGAATGCTCACTCATTTTGACAGGCTTCGTGACGAAGACGTAACACCGGCACAATATACTGACTGGGTAAAAAAATTTAAACCTGAAGAAAAACTTGAAAAACAAAAATTTGAAGAACTCGCAGTAGGATTCAAAGCATACCAGGAAATAAAACCAAAAGAGGGACTGATGGATTTTGCGGATCTTATCGGATACACGCTCGCAATTTTCCGTACGCGGCCAAATATTCTCCGACTCTATCAACAGCAATTCAAATACATTCTTGTTGATGAATTTCAGGATACGAACATTGCACAAAACGAACTTTTACTTCTTCTGACCGGAAAGAAAAAAAATATTACAGCTGTTGCAGATGACGACCAGTCTATCTATAAATTCCGGGGAGCAGCAGTTTCGAATGTCATTTCTTTTCGCAAACATTTTCCTAAGGTAAAAATAATTGTCCTTTCTAAAAACTATCGATCGACACAGACAATTTTGGATACGTCATACAGGTTAATTGCTCATAATAATCCCGATAGGCTTGAAGTCAAAGAGGGGATAAATAAGAAATTATCAGCAGTTCGAACAATAAGAGAAGATAATGTTAGTTTTATTCATGCTGATCGTGTCGAAAATGAAGCAGATCTTGTCGTTAGTGAAATTAAGCGACAAAAAAAGAAGTATCAATGGAAAGATTTTGCGATTCTCGTTCGGGCAAATAATCATGCAGAGCCGTTCGTTCGGGCATTCTCTCGAAGTGGCGTTCCATTTCAATTCTTAGGACCAGGACAGCTGTTTAGACAACCCGAAATTAAAGATCTCATTGCTTACCTCTCCGTGCTTTTTAACTTTGATGACAACGTGTCACTTTTTCGGGTATTATCGATGGAATATTTCAAATTCTCCCCCCGCGACATCGCTGCCATTTCTAATTTTTCAAAACGATATTCCCTCTCGCTTTTTGAAGCATGCGAAGTTGTTACAGGGAAACGAACTCTCACCAATGTTCGGTTACCGTTTGTTTCGGATGAGACACGCGCAAATCTCGAAAGAATTATTCCGATGATTCACAGACACTTAGGATTATTAACAAAGGAAACAGCCGGTCAAATCCTTTTTTATTTCCTTCAAGATTCCGGCATGATGAAAAAGATTCTCGATTATTCCGCACCTTTAGATGAGCGCAAAGCAAATAACATTACAAAATTCTTCAGTAAACTCAAAACATATGAAGTGGAACATGAGGATGCAACTGTACCGGCAGTTCTTGATTGGATTACACTCTCGATGGAGCTTGGGGAGTCACCGCTTGCCAATGATACGGATTGGATGGATAACGACGCAGTTAATATTCTCACCGTTCACAGCGCAAAAGGGTTAGAATTTCCCGTCGTGTTTTTAGTAAACATGGTATCGCAAAGATTTCCAACGACAGAACGTCGTGAACAAATTCCTATACCCGATGAGCTCATTAAAGAAATGCTTCCGGAAGGGGATTATCATTTAGAAGAAGAACGGAGACTATTTTATGTCGGTATGACGCGGGCCCGCGACCTCCTCTATATGAGTGCCGCTGATTATTACGGAGAAGGGAAACGAGAGAAAAAGGTTTCTCCGTTTATCTACGAAGCGCTTGGAGAGAAGATCGCCACAGCTACACCCGCTTTGCAGAAACAACTTTCTCTTTTGGAATGGCAAAAAATCGAAGGAAAAGAACCCATAGGGAAACCATCAACGATTCATATTGATTATTTGTCATACTCTCAAATTGAAGCATTTAAACTATGTCCGCTTCACTATAAACTCCGTCATATTTTAGGAATTCAATCAGCTCCCTCACCGGCGTTATCGTTTGGCTTAAGCGTGCACGCGACTCTTAAGGAATTTTATCAACTGAAACAACAAGGGAAAAAGCTCAACAAGGATATTTTTCTCGAACTTCTCGATAAAAACTGGATGCACGAGGGGTATACGAGTAAACGCTATGAACACGAGATGAAAAAGAGGGGACGAACATATTTAGAAGAATATTTTAAACGCTCATACGATCCAAAAGAAACTCTGCTTCTGTTAGAACAACCCTTTACTATTCCTATTCGCGTTGGAGACCGTCAATTGAAAATTGGAGGAAAAATTGATCGGGTTGACAATCTTACGGGAGGAAAAATAGAGATTATTGATTATAAAACCGGCCGTATGCCTTCAAAACGGGAAATGGATACGAGTTTACAATTGTCTATCTATGCTATAGCGGCAACTGACATTCCTACACCACCCTTTCAAAAAAAACCGGAAGACATAGTGCTTTCCCTTTACTATTTTGATGTGCAGCAAAAAGTATCAACAACACGTACTGTCGAACAGCTTGAGGAAGAAAAAGAAAAAATTATGGACATTGCCCGCGAAATAGAATCATCTGATTTCCGCTGCAGCGGAATAGAGCTCTGTGCCACGTGTGAATACAAAATGTTCTGCGGACTTATCGGAGAATAGGATAATACATAGGTTTCCCCCCAAATCCTTCTTTGAATTTTGTAAACCCTTTCCATTTGAGATTTTGTCTCGGCGTGCGTTCATCCCAGACGCCGACGAAGTCGAATTGTTTGCACCCTCGTTTTTTTGAAAGTTTCAGTGCTTCCCATACGAGGAGAGTAGGAGCAAAAAGTTTTTTGCCTTGTCTTGTTGCTCCGGCAAGCCAATAGTATGCAATCTTATCCCAAAATAAGAGAAGGATTCCGGAGGTAAGGTGCGTATCTACAAGAATCGTTTTTTGGTTTTTAGGAAACGTCTGCCAAAGCTTTTTTACTCCGTAGCTAGTTATAAATCCTAAAAATCCAACTGATTTATTCTTAAGACGGATGAACTCGTCAATATTTGTAGATTTGTAGATTTGTAGATTATTCTTCTGTGCACGACGTACGGCGCGACGTTTCGCTTCGGCAAAACGGGAAAAAATAACAGCTTCATCCGGTTCCAAATCAATACGTAGTGTTTTCGTCGGCAAAAAAGGAGAACGCATAAGTCTCACGCGCTTTGTAAGATTCGCGCACCACGCATCGAATTGTTTTTGTGGAATAGAACTATCAGGTTCAACAGAAATCTGACCAACATGATACTTTGTAAGGACAGGATGTAATTTTGAAAGAGAGGGGAGACTTGTTACTCGCTGAATTTTTACCAAACTTCCAATAATCGGAAATTTTTTAATAAAAACATAGGAATTTTCTACGCGATCTACCGCCCATCCTAATTTTTCAATGTAAGAAGCGTAAAGAGGAGATTGTTGAATTTCCGTCACAGTAATGCCCAGCGAAGCTTATCAGCGATTTTATAGAAATTATAAAGCATGGGCTTAATTACAAGGTCGTAGGAGCCAACAAATTCTACAAGTTTTGGTGAAAATCCTTGTTTAAAGCGGTGGAACCCGTACCATGGGTCATTTTGATCAGGATTCGGGCCAAGAGAACCCCACAAATCAAAATATTTTAATCCTCTCTTTTTTGCCCACAGAGCAATTTCCCAAAGAAGGAGTGTAGGCGCCATGACTTCTCGGTGCTCTCTACTTGATGCACCGTAGGGATAATATATGGTATCCCCGTAGACAAATACGATCCAAGCGGAAAGTATTTCACCTTTATAGGAGGCGGTAAACAAATGCGCGATTCCGGCATTATGCATTATTTTCCACATCGTGCGGTGATAATGCTCATTGTGTGCATAAAACCCTTGCCGGCCGGTAGTTTCTTTTGTAAGTTTTAAGTACTTTTCAAATACAGCATTATCTTCTTTCACAACAACCCCATGTTTACGGGCTACCTTTAGGTTGTAGCGAGTCTTAGAGTGCATGGATTTTAAAAGATCTTCTTCGGATTTAGTTAAATCAAGGATAAATGTGTATTTGGTAAACAATGGGTGATGGGACGGAGGCAATAAATTAAAATTTCCTGTCGCGTTGGGTTCAAGTTGAACATATATGGCGTTTTTCTGTTTTGCTAATTTTTCTAGTGTTTTTAACATTACTTTCGTAGGCATTGGGCCCTTCGGAAAGTAGCCTATGGTCCACGGAGTATATGGAATTTTATGAAAAGTAAGGAGCCGGCCATTGTGGCGGACAACATCAAGGCCCATTGTTTTACGGAATTTTTCCCAAGCAGATGATTGCAATGGATGAGGCATACAGGTATTATAATGACTTGGAATGAAAAAATCGAAAAAACCAATGCTTTGGTTACCGATTGACAGTCGGTTGTTTCTTCCTCTTTTTTCATTCGGTCACGTAAGAGGATTTGCGCGGTTTTTTCTTTTTATTGAAATTCTCTTATCAATCCTCGTTGTTCTTGGTACATTCCTCCTTTTTGCAATAACTGCGATTTCTTAGAGTAAAAAATCGTCTTCATGAAAACCTCGGGAAGGATCAAGAGATACCTGGAGATCTAGCACGTGCTGGGGGATATCGGCAACAAAGCGGGAAATCATATTTGTCGTCCGAGTGCCGAAGAATAGTCGCCGGTTGGCATACGTTAGATATAGCTTGTCTTTTGCGCGAGTTATCCCCACGTAACACAGCCTTCGTTCCTCCTCCAATTCATCGCGTTCCATAAGAGACCGACTGTGCGGAAAAATTCCTTCTTCCATGCCGACGATAAAGACGGTTGGGAATTCTAACCCCTTGGCAGCATGAAGAGTCATAAGCGTAACCGCTCCTTGGCTTCGTGATCGAGGAGTTTCTTCTTTTTCCACGAGCGCAACGTTTTCTAAAAACTCATCAAGCTCGGGAAATTCTGTGGCAACAGACCGCAATTCTTTAATGTTTTCAAGTCGATACGCTTCTTCTTCAATATTGGCATCATAGAGTTCAAGATATTTTGTCACATCAAGAATTCGATCGAGGAGTGTGAGTGTGTCAAATTCGATGAGTTTTACATCTCGAGAAACTTTTTGTGCAAAGTCAAGAAAGCGGTCACGTCTGCCTTTACCAAGTTTTTCAACACGTTTGTAAGAGACAAGGTCTTTGGGGTGTGCGATGAGACGAAGGTAGGCGAGCACGTCTTTAATTTCTTTTCGTTCATAAAATCGTGTTCCTCCGACGAGAATGTAGGGTACTCCCGCATGAAGGAATGCCTCCTCAAGTACTCGTGATTGTGCATTTGTTCGGTAAAGGACTGCAAAGTCATTGTACGATTTTCCCGATTGAAGAATTGTTTGAATAATAAACGTTGCTTCATCTTGTTCGTTTCGGGCTTCATAGAGAAGGATACGGTCGCCGCCTTTTTTATCGGTCCAGAGTTTGAGTATTGGGTGCGATGTGTTTTTGGATATGACCCCGTGTGCTGCATCTAAGATAGTCTGTGTGGAACGGTAATTTTGTTCAAGATGAAAAATTGGAGCAGCAGGGAAATCCTTTTTAAAAAGCATAATGTTTCGAAAATCAGCACCGCGCCATCGGTAGATACTTTGTGATGCATCGCCAACGACACACAAGTTTTTATGCCTTCCTGAAAACAACTTAGTGAGCACGTACTGGGCTTTGTTGGTGTCTTGGTATTCATCAACAAGTACGTAGTGATACCGTTGTTGATATTTTCCAAGAACAGTAGGTTCTTTGTTAAATAGCTCGACCGTTTTCATAAGCAAATCATCAAAATCAAGCGCTTCATTGTCTCGTAATAATTTTTGATAGCCGAGGTATACGCGCGCAACCGTTTCTTGAAAGTGACCTCTCGCATACTGCGGGTACTCTGTAGCACTAATGAGTTCATTTTTGGCTTGAGAGATAGTTCCCAGAACGGCACCAGGGTTGAAGTTTTTTACGGAAATATCGAGTTTTTTCATAACTTCTTTTATGGTGTCGAGACTATCCTGTTCATCGTAGATAAGGAAATTTGGGGGAATGCCGATGGAGCCTCCTTCGATACGGAGAATTTTAACGCACAAGGAATGAAACGTACCTGCAAACGGAATATCCGTGGTACCGATCAATTTTTTGATCCGCTCTTTCATCTCATTTGCTGCTTTATTAGTAAATGTGACCATAAGAATGTTATGTGGGGATACCTTTTTGGTTGCGATAAGATAGGCGACACGGTAGGTGAGTACCCGCGTTTTGCCCGACCCGGCTCCGGCAAGGATGAGCACGGGGCCATCGGTACGTATAACTGCCGCCTGTTGGTTTTTATTTAAGTCATTGAGAAGATCGGAAGACATAACATATAATCTTAGCATAATGAAAAAACTCATAATCATCGGAAACTGGAAAAGTTATAAAGGAATCAGTGATGCAAATGCATGGTTTGATGCGTTTTCTAGGCTTTTCAGTGAAAAAAACCACCAATGGACAGATATTACGGTGGTGTTATGTCCGCCGTATACGCTTCTGCCGCTATCTCAGCAGCGCATAGAAAAAGACCATTTGCCGCTTGCCTTAGGGGGGCAGGACGTGTCGGCCTTCGATGAAGGTGCCCATACAGGAGAGATCAATACGCATCAACTAGCAGAATTTGCTACATGGACTATTATCGGGCATTCGGAACGACGCAGAGATCTTGGAGAGACAGACGTCTTACTTTTTCAAAAAGTAGAAAAGGCAAAAAAACAAGGGCTTCGTGTTGTTTACTGCCTACAGAATGAAGTAGTTGAGGCGCCAAAGGGCGTTGATGTGATTGCCTATGAACCGCCATGGGCGATTAGTAGCGTGAGCGGGGGAGTCCCGCAGAACCCGGAAAGCGCCAACCGCGTCTGTGAGAAAATCGTTCAGAAATATCCGGGGATTCCGGTCATCTACGGCGGAAGTGTTACGTTAGACAACGTCGCTTCTTTTGTAAGTCAGGAACATATTTGGGGTGTACTCCCTGGCAATGCAAGTCTCGATGCAGACAAATTTTATTCTCTCATTGATCATGCAACCCAAAGTCAAACGCATCTACTTACCTAAACTAAAGTTCTATTTCTCCGTTTTCTTTTTTGCGGTAGCTATTGCCGTGCTAGCAAAAGGAGTACTGTGGATGTTTTCATTTTCCCAAGCAACTGGTTTAACGCCAACAACCCTCATTAACCTTGTATTTGGTGGTGGTACACAATTAAAAACTCAGGATAATCGCACGAATATTCTTTTACTAGGAATTGGTGGAGGTGAGCACCCTGGCGCTGATTTAACAGACACAATGATGGTGCTTTCACTCGGGAAACGCTTGGCACTTATATCAATTCCTCGTGATATATGGTCTGATACACTCAAGGACAAAGTAAATAGTGCATACCACTATGGAGAAGAAAAGTCCCGCGAAGCGGGATCCCGCTCCGCGGGAAAAAAGGGAGGCCTCATCCTTTCAAAAGCAATTGTCGAGGACGTGATAGGACTCCCAATACATTACAGTCTTGTTATTGATTTTTCAGGATTTACAGAGATTATTGATTTTGCTGGAGGTGTAACATTTAACGTTTTACACGGATTTACAGACAAAGAGTTTCCCATCGAAGGAAAAGAAGATGATTCATGTGGCGGTGACCCTACGTTTGCTTGCCGTTACGAGGTAGTGCATTTTGACTCAGGCGTGCAAACTGTGGATGGAAAACGCGCATTGCAATACGTACGTAGCAGACAAGCAGCGGGTGAAGAGGGAAGTGATTTTGCCAGAGCCAGAAGGCAGCAAGAGATACTTGTTGCTCTCAAAGAAAAGCTTTTAAGACCAGGTGTATGGCTTTCTCCAACTCGAGCTAAAACGTTGATTGCAGCACTCGAGAAAGCAACGGATACAGATATGAACATTGGTGAATTTCTTACTGTCGGAAAAGCAATTGCGGAAGTTAATGAGGAGGATATTCAAAGAATTTCACTTGATGATCTTCTCTATACACCACCAGCGATTTGGTACGGCCGGTACGTGCTTCTTCCCAAAGAGGATTTTGAGTCTATCCACGAGTACGTATTGAAAGAGTTAGAAAGCGAGCCCTAAGAGAAGTAAAAGTATTCCTCCGGCAATAATCGACGCTCCTAAAACACTCGGTCCAGTTCCAGCAACAGGTACTTGGGGGGTGGCGGGTGTCGGTGTGGGAGTAGGCGTCGGAACACCAGGAGGGAGAGTGGGCGTTGGTGTTGCGGTTGTGCCGGTGGTTGGCGTAGGCGTGGGCGTTGCAGTTGGTCCAGGCGTCGGGGTTGGCGTGGGCGTTGCAGTTGGTGTCGGTGTGACTTCTCCTGTGGGAGTTGGCGTAGGAGTGGTAGCAGCAAATGCAAGGGTTAGTTTACATGCTGGTTCGGCAGCTTTCGGTTTTGCCTGGGGAACAGTGGGAGCGACTGGTTCAAGTTCTGTGAGTTGTTGAGATGTGAGATAAGCAATTAAACCGAGACCTATGGTGGCAAAAGTAAGGAGAATTAAGTACCAATATTTCTTGAATAATCTCATATGTTAGTGCCAGTTATTATCAGTTCCCAAAATTTCCCCTTCAATATCAATTTTGTTATTGACAATTGAGCCTTCAAGAATAGTAAAGTCGAGTGTGTATTCGTCGCTCGCATTTTTTGTTGAGGTTTCCGTCCATGCGGCGCCATTAGTTCTAATCCTAGCTTTTGTCGCAAGACCACCTTTAACAGCGATTACTATTTGATCGTTCACACTGAGAGAGCTGACGTCACTGATCACCTGTCCGTCTTTATAGACTTTAATTTGATTACACTGCGGAGTAGCCCCACCGTCCCCATCCCCGTCTCCTCCTCCATTGCCTCCACCACCACCTCCTCCACCTTGCTGATCATCACCAGCGCCAATTTTGCAGCAGTCGTTATCGCTACAGGGGTAGTATCCAGGTTTACACCCTCTTCCCATTGAATTATCCCAGTTCGTACACTCTGCCGACCGGCTAGTGGCGCCTTTACAGTTTTGATCCGTGCCGACAACAGTATCAATTGTGCCTGGCAAAATATAGTCGCCGGCAACACAGTCAGATACATACTTATTTCCACAATCCAAGACAGTACCACCAGTGCCACTCTCATCACCTCCGCTAGTACTTGTGTCGTCTGTTCCTCCGCCGCTACCTGGAGGGGTCCATCCTAAATCTTCAGCCACATCTCGATCCTTTTTGCCAGTGTCCATTGATCTATCGTAGATGATACCTCCAGTCTTGGTTTGCGAAACCGAGCAGTCGTCCGTTACACACTCCCTCGCTTGACTTCGAATGTCGGCAATTTGTTGACGTTTGCTGTTATAGAAAACACCCAGAGGAATAGTCGCTCCTAAAAGAAGTATTGTGACAACCGCTGCAAGCACACTTCCTTTCCCTGATTTTTTGGGTGAGGTGACCGCAATTTCTTCTTTCGGTGGTTCAGGGGTGGGTGGCGTCGGTGCGTTGAGAATGTTGTCGACCATTTTTTGTTTTTCCGCAGGTACCTCCTCGGGTTGTGGAGGGGGCGGCGGACCTGATGGAATAGGAGTAGGCGGTTCAACAGGGGGCG
>Ga0209541_10010929_pt1 | contig 14331 bp, 15 predicted proteins | sample RifCSPlowO2_01_FD_184027 | JGI IMG/M metagenome (GOLD analysis project Ga0209541, IMG submission 184027) | Groundwater microbial communities from Rifle, Colorado - Rifle CSP2_plank lowO2_0.1 (SPAdes) (version 2) | ecosystem: Environmental > Aquatic > Deep subsurface > Groundwater | place... | reverse complement strand
GAAAAAGCGATTGAAATTTTAAAGCAATAAAAATGAAAGTTATTTTACTCAAAGATGTTAAAGGGGTAGGGAAGAGATTTGAGGAAAAATCGGTTTCTGACGGTTACGCCATGAACTTTCTCATCCCCAAAAAACTAGCGGTACCTGTCAGTCCGGCTTCTTTAAACATAGTTAAACAAATGAAAGAGCGGAGCGAGAAAAAGAGAATGGAAGAAGAAAAAGAAAAGAATGAAAAATTGTCAAAGCGACAAGAGAAGCACGAAGCGCTTGAGAGGTTTAGACAGGCCGGCCTCGCGAAGGAGAGTCTAGGCGGGGACAACGTGTAGAACCTTTTTCTTAATGACTTTATTGTCAAAGTGGGTCTTGCGCTTATAACCAATAGAAACTAAACCGTCTCTGACAGCAAAAAGGGTGTGATCCCTACCCATTAAAACATTTTTACCAGCCAGAAAATCCGAACCTCGCTGGCGCACCAAAACAGAGCCTGCTTGAGCAGAGCCGCCCGAGGAAATCTTGATGCCAAGATATTTGGGATTTGAATCTCGGCCGTTTCTGGTTGTGCCTGCTGATTTTTTATGTGCCATAATTAAGTTGTATGAGTTTACAGGATATCTGGGAAAAAATCAAGCCCCAATCTCAAGTCGAAGTAGTCGCGCTTAATGAAAACGGGGAAATAGAATCTTTCCCTTTGTTTCGAAAACTTTTTTTGTCCATCACAATAATTTTGGTCGTTTCATTATCTTTTGGTATCGGTAGGTTATCTGTAGTAGGGAAAAGGGAACCGATAAAAATTGAGTACGACCAACAACTAACAACAAAAACGACAAATATAAATCAGACAGCGTCCGTTATAAACGCGGTCGAAAATATTACTGTAGTAGCCTCTAGGAACGGCGAACGGTATCACTATTTGCATTGCGCAGGAGCTAAACAGATCAAAGAAGTAAATAAAATTGTTTTTGCCTCGCCTACGTCAGCTGAAGCGGCAGGTTATACTTTGGCAGCTAATTGTTCGCCCAAACCCTAGGGAACTGGATAAGTAAGATATAGCTTAATAGAGCCATTTTACAAATATTTTACTATCCAAATTGCTTGACTTCAAGGGTCAATCATGATAGCATGTGGGTAAGTCAGCAGATGCTGGCTTTTCCTTTAGGGGAGCTCTTACCATTACGGACACCTAAAATTAGAAATTTAATTTACTGTTATTTTACAGCTTACGACCATTAGTCTTCTCTTAAGCTTCTCATCTGGGGCTTTTGCGGTATTGCCCGCGATACCATCGCTCGTAATGCCCACGATTGGCACAGAGGTAACGGTAGAGCCGGTACCTAAAGAAGTAAAAGCCGAAGACTATCAGCCGATTACAGATTCAAAAAACGTCGAAAAATTCGTCAATGACTATTTCGCCGACATTCCTGTTCTCGCTAAAATTGCCAAATGCGAATCACGCTATCGCCAATTCAACTCAGAGGGCGAAGTGTTAAGAGGGAAGCAGAATCGATACGACAGTGGCGTGATGCAGATTAACGTCTTGTACCACGCCCAAACCGCGGAAGAACTGGGATTGGATATCCACAACATAGATGACAATGTCGCTTACGCCCGTTATCTCTATGAAAAGGAGGGCGCCAAACCTTGGATGTCTTCCTCAAAGTGCTGGGCAAACTTCACCCAATCTGAAATCGCTAGGAGTTAATCCTACAACAACCCCCGCCAACGATGGCGGGGGTTGTTGTATTAGGGTAGGGGGTTTTTAAGTTTATTATAGAGTGTCGCACAATATACCTTTTGCGACTCTAAGATGGTCTTAAATGAACTGCGGTCAAACTACGTTTATAATACGCCATGGCGCGAATCAGATGTATCCCCTATCATATCGCCTTATATCAATCTAATTAATTATTAAAATTGTTTCTGATAAAAAATTAGGTAAAAAAAATTGAAAATTCTTTACCCCCTCTCCCCTATTTGAATAGATAGGGAAGTTTTGACACTTTTTTATTTATCCAAAAGGCCGGTCCACCATTTGAAAGTAAAGGTCATTAAAAGATAAGCCGGCAGATAAATGGGTATTAAAATAAAGAAAAGAATCAATCGAATTGCCTTCATAAAGATCTTCATAATATCGATTGTCGAGCGGGCAGAAACGTTACGATAATCCCCCAAATGTAGAGAGCAGAAGGTCTCACATAAAACCAAATTACATTTAACACATCTTTTACATATTTTATAGTATTTTTCCCCTGCTCTGAATTCGCCGCATCAATAACGGACCAATTAAAGAAATATTTGAGAAATGCCAAAGCAATAATAACAAGCATCAACCAACCGATAAAACCTTTATTCCTCGGCATATTTCTATTTTATTAGAGAACTGGCAGGTAAGCAAGAGGATCCAGGTAAGCATCTCGCCCCTTCGCAATCGGGACAAAGACTTGTTTGCATCCAATACTTGTCGTAAATTGTCTTATTTCCACACCTTGCGAAGCAAAAAGTCCGACATGAAGATGTTGACCTTTGGAATATCCCGAACCATTCGCGCCGGGCACTCCACCCGAGTAGCCAATTACCTGCCCCTCGGTTACTCTCTGTCCTTTTTGCACCAATGAGGCGGATAAATGCGCATAAATACTTGTTAGACCATTGTCATGTTTGACAAGTATCCAACGTCCGTATGAATAACAGGCTTTTTGATTATCCGTATTACCAGTGCCTTCAATCACACCAGCAAGCATAGATCGAACAGAAGTACCCATAGAAGCCCTAAAATCTAGACCGTTATGAAAACAGTCGGCGCCGCCATAAATACTGCAATCCGACCTGCCGAAGTATCCTGTGATATAAATATTGTCCAGAGGCCAAACGAGAATACCTCGCCTGGGTTCCGGAAAGAGCGACGGATCAAGAGTAATACGCAATTCCTGTTCCAAACGATAAAGGTCAGCTTCCGATTCTTTTTGCCGCGCCATGTTTGCTTGGATAAGTCTCTGATATTCTACTTCTTTATTTTTTGTCTCGGCCAGAAGTTTCGCTTTAGCCTTCTGATTCTCTTCGACGACTGACTTCTGGCCACTTAACTGTCCGCGTAAATTTAACTGTTCCTTTTTTATTTTTTCTTTCTCCGCTTTCTCTTGGTCAAGAATCTTACGAGTCTCACGCAGAGCGTTAATTTCTTCTTCCAAACGAGCATTTAAACCCGCAAGCTGACTTCCATCTCTCCAAAGATCAGAAAGTCGAACAGAAGCTAATATTTGGAGTATAAGAGGATTAGTGTCATATTCAGATAAGGCCAGAATGGCGCTGGCAATCGCAGTTCTATGCGTGATAATTTGCTTCTCCTTTTCGCCCATAGCATTCTCAAGCGACTGAATAAGCAAACCAGTGGAAGTGATTTTTGATTGAGTAATGCTAATATCTTTGGCCAATTTCTTTTTGGTCGCATCAAGTGATTTAACGGCACTACCGAGAGTCTGACTTTCCTTATTAATCTCTTCCAGTTCGGTTTGAAGCTTTTTCTGTTCCTCAACAAGCGTCTCCCGTTCCCTTCTGACCCGTTCGATCTGTTGTTCTAATTCACTCGGATTAGCGGCGCTCAAGATAAGCGGCGCAATCAAAAAAAAGATAAGAATACTAATAACTCTCCTACTCATTTGTCTCTGGTTTTACCAAGATTGAAATGTTTCCGGTTCACCCAAGCCAGTTTTTTCTCGTCGAAAATCGCACCACCTTTATGCACTCTTGAAAAGTCAAAAACATTTATCAATTCGGGAAGTGTAAAGATTTCTTGTTCTGTGCCGGGATTCCATCCCAGAAGCGCAAGGTAATTGATCATGGCTTCTGGCGAGTAACCTTTATTGCGATAGTAGTCGAGTGAGACAGACTCGCCATGTTTGCGCTTAGAGAGCTTTGAACGGTCTGGAGCAAGAATAAGCGGTAGATGCGCATATATTGGCCGTGGTGCACTGATTGTTTCCTGGATTAAAATCTGTCTCGGAGTGTTGGAGATGTGATCCTCGCCGCGGATCACATGTGTTATGTTGGATTCAAAATCATCAATGACTACCGCCAGATGATAAAGTGGTTCATCTACGCTTTTGGCTATAATAAAATCTTTTAATTCTGTAGTGTCAAACTCAATCTCTCCCCGAACTAAATCATTGAATTTTACTTTTTTATTTGGATTTTTAAAGCGAATAATCTTATCCTCAGCCTCGTAAATCGAGCCGTCATCGAGCATTTTTTCTATATAAGTTCGGTGTATCTTTCCCCTATCCGACTGTCGATAGAATTCGTCGTATTTAAGTCCCAGCCACTCGAGACTTTCAAAGATATTATCCTCAAATTCTTTTTTTGATCTGGTTTTGTCTGTATCTTCTATTCTTAAAATAAATTTTCCATTATTTTTTCTGGCAAACAAAAAATTAAAAAGGGCCGTGCGCGCGCTACCGACATGAAAATTGCCAGTCGGTGAAGGCGGAAAACGTGTAATAATTTTCTGATTCATTTCTCTATCTCATGTTCAAGAGCAATTTTTAGGATTTCTTCAGCTATCAGACGCGCGGCATTGGGCTTGTGGAACAATTTTGCCGCTATTTTCATCTTTTCTCGTTCGGTTTCATTTGTCATCAGACGTTCAATCTCCGACGCGAGAATGTTGGCGGTAAGATTATTTTCTTCTATGACCTCGCAAGCACCGGCACGAGCATAAGTAAAAGCATTTGAATGCTGATCGTGGCTGACTTTTTCGTTGATGGGAATAATGATTGATGGTACGCCCCAGGCGGCAATTTCAAAGATGGTTGAACCAGCGCGCGAGATGACCACGGAAGCTATCCCGGCTGCCATACGAATCGCCAAAACATTTAAGTAATCAAATGCTTTATACCGATCCTTATGAAGAGAATCAAAAAGCACTGCCTCACTAGTGGCTCGGACTTCCATAATATTATTCTTACCGGTTTGATGAATAATCACGTACTGCTCCACCAAATTTTTGAGATCTTCTAAGACCGCATCGTTAATTTTTTGCGCCCCTTGCGAGCCGCCAAGAACTAAAATGACCGGCACATTTTCTTCAATTTGAAAAAATTCACGAGTACCAGAAGTGATAGGAAGAGCGACCTCTTTACGCACGGGCTGACCAGTGTGAGTCACCGCGTCTGATGGAAAATAGTTTGCGGCTTCTTTGTAAGAAACCGCCACTATCCTAGCAAATTTCCCCGCCCACAAGTTTACCCTACCAGGGAGGGTGTCAGACTCATGAATAACCACAGGAATACGAAAAAGGCACGCCGCCACCAGTACTGGGAAACTCGCATACCCTCCCTTGCCAAAGATAACATCGGGATAAAGTTTATACACCATATAAAGTGAGGTAAAAATCCCCCACCCCATCTTGAACAGGTCAAAAAAATTTGGAACCAGAACCCACCAGCTTGCGGAACGACGTAGTTTACCGGCGCTATTTTTCTTGTAAATAATGCCATTTTCGAAAAGTATCCCAGGATTATAAGGAGTGGGAGACATATAAAAAAGCTCCAGTTCCAAAAGTCTTTTCTCTTTCGCCAGATTATTAAGTTCCTCGGCAATGGAAATTATCGGATAAAAATGTCCCCCAGAACCACCACCAGTAAAAAGAATACGCATTGATTTAAGATTTAGGATTTAGGATTTAGGATTTAGGAGTCTCGAGTCTTAGAAATAGAGAGTACAATGCCAACTTCAAGAAGAGTGATAAAGAGGGATGAGCCGCCATGACTCACGAACGGCAAGGTAATGCCCGATAACGGAATTACTCCGAGCATAGCGCCAATATTGACGAATGCTTGGGAGACAATCATTATAACAATTCCGACTACCGTGAGTCTAGCAAAAATATTTGTTGTTTGAGAAGCAATCTTGATACCCCGGGTGGCAAAAAGGACAAACATGACCAATAAAAAAACGGAGCCCACAAAACCAAACTCTTCGGCCGCCACGGCAAAGATCGAATCCCCGATTGGTTCAGGGAGATAAGTAAATTTCTGAACACTCTGGCCAAATCCTCGACCAAACAGACCACCTGAACCGACGGCGATGAGAGATTGTTGGACTTGATAGCTGGCTCCCTGGGCATCCGCTTGCGTATTAAAGTAAGTGGTAATACGTTGCATAATGTAAGGTCGCATAAAAGCCAGAAGAGCCAAACTGACCGCTCCAGCCAAGATAATCATAAAAACGTAACGCCATTTCCCTTCCGCGGCAATGAACATCGCGATGCCAGTAAAAACAATCAGAAGAAAATTGTCAGTATCCGGTTGATTCAACAGAAGCAAGGCCGAAATAATCAAGAGGATAAGAAGCGGCAAAAAGCCCCAGCGAAAAGTTTTTATTCTATCCCTGATTCCGGCAATCCAAGCCGCAAAATACACAATAAAGGCTAATTTTAGGATCTCGGAGGTTTGGAAAGAAATGGAACCCAATACAATCCAGCGTCGAGCGCCAGCGTGTTCAAAGCCGATGCCCGGCACCAGGACCAAAAGATTAAGGACGATTGCTGTGAGTAGAAGCCAGAAAGCGGATTTCTTCCAAACTTGAATATGTAAACGTGACGCGATTATCATAGCCACAGTGCCCAAAAAAAGCCCGAAAACTGTCTGCGATAATGCGATGCTTGAATAATTTGAATTTTCTTTCGCTAAGAGGGCAAGAGCCGCCGAGCTAAAAATAAAAAAACCAAACACTATTAAAATAATGGAGATAAGTAAAAATGATTTATCCACTTTTCTTCCACTCGCCATAATTGGAAGAATTATAACATCCTATCAGATGGGATAACACTAACTGATGAGAACCAAGATGACGCCGATGATGGCCGAGATGACAGAAACTATCCAATAACGCATAACCACTTTCTCTCTGGGCCAACCTAACGCCTGGAAGTGATGATGAAGCGGAGTAACCTTAAAAATTCTCCGTTTAAAAAATTTATAGAAGACGTAAACCTGAATAATGACAGAGGCAGACGTGGCCACCAATGGCAAAGCAATGATTGGCAAAAGGAGTACTGAATCAGTTAGGAAAGCTATAACCGCCAGTACCACAGTAAGAGCCATTATTCCCGTTTCTCCCATATAGAAACGTGCTGGTGGCACATTGAACCACAAAAAAGCAAGAATAGCGCCGGCAATGGCGCCAGAGAGAGCGGAGATGTCAATTTGATTATTGACGAAAGCAATAACAGCAAAAGCGGTAAAGACCGAGGCGAGCACTCCTCCAGCCAACCCATCAATACCGTCTATGACAGAAGTTGAAAAGGTAGCAAGCATTACAATAATAAAGAATGGTATAAACCAAATACCAAGGTATAAGTCTCCGTTAAAAGGAATATGAACAGAATTAAAATCAAGCTTAAAATAAAACCAAAGGCTAATGACAAGCCCAATGCCAGTGACGAGAGCGATCTTGATTTTGCGATAAATAAGAGCGTCTTGAGCAAACCTGCTTTGGCCGTAAATGTGCAACAGATCATCTGCCAGACCTATAAAGGCAGCTAAGAAAAAAGCCCCCAGAGGTACTAAGGTTTGTGATCTTGAAAAGAAGTTAAGCTTAAGAGTCAGATCCGATGGCATCACTAATGAGAGAAGGTAGATAGCACAAACAGTAAAGAGTACGGCAACCCAAATTATTATGCCGCCAGTTTTAGGAGTGCTAAGTTCATGTGCGGTATTATGAATATTTTTAAAAGCTTCAGAGGTGTTCGCGTTGGTTCTGGGAGATTTCTTCCACATTTTATACCGATAGAAATATCTGGTAAAAAATGGCGTAATGATAATGCCAATAAAGAAAGTTAAAACTGTCGGAAAAATGATCTTAAGAATATCCATGGGTATTAATTTTTAATTTTCAATTTAGAATTTTCATTGAAAATTTTTCTATAAATATATTGTACCAGATGGCCAGCGCCAGGAGGAGATAGATCTTTCTTGAGTTATCGTTTCGTCCAGATAGATGATTGTCTATAAGATTTTTTATGTACGAAACATCCATATGCTTTTGAATATATAGATTCTCCAAAATGAGACTGAAAATATCTTTTCTATCATTCGTAAACCAGTCCTTAACGGGTGTTGGAAAACCAAGTTTCTTTCTCTGGCGTACCGACTCCGGTAAAACTCGTTTGAACGCTTCGCGTAAAAGATACTTAGTGACACCACTCTTCCATTTGAATCGATCCGGAAGACGCGAGGCAAGGCGCACCACTTCAATATCCAGAAACGGCACTCTTAATTCAAGTGAATGCGCCATAGTCATTTTGTCGGCTTTGGCTAGGATATCCCCGATAAGCCAAGTATGAATGTCAATGTATTGCATCTTGGTCGAATCGCTAGAGTGGGCGACTTTTTGATACAGATCTTCGATGAGAAACTTTTTCTCTGGTTTTCCTTTCCAAAGCAACTTGACTTCCGCTTCGCTAAATATGGAAGCGTTGCCGATATACCAATCTTCAAGTTTTTGACTTGCTCTTTTGGCATAATTCTTGCCCCTGAAATCAAATGGCAGATTAACGATAAATTTCAAAATAACATTGGGTAGCCAAGTAATCCACCGCCGAGCAAACGGTTCAAGATAAATATTGTAACCGCCAAACAGCTCATCCGAACCCTCGCCCGAAAGCACCACTTTTACCTGTTTTGCCGCCTCCCGCGCCAGAAAATATAGCCCCAGGGCCGAAGGGTCGGCCACCGGCTCATCAAAGTGCCAGATTGCTTTAGGTAAATTTGCAAAGTATTCCTGGGCGCCAATGGTAATCTCACGGTGATCCGTATCAAGCAAGTTAACAGTTTCCAACGCTTCCCTACCCTCACTCAAGGATTCAAAGCCGACGGTAAAAGTCTTAATTTTTCTTTGCCCTCCCGAAGCCTTGCGCGAAGGAGGGTTCTCGCCTCTGATTTTTTTCATTAAGGTCGCGATAATGCTTGAATCTATGCCGCCGGAAAGAAATGAGCCGATCGCCACATCAGCAATCAGGTGGTGAGAGACTGAATCTTCCATTACTTCCTGGACTTTCTTCGCAGTTTTTGCCTCATCGAGAGCATTGTCCGGTTTAAATTCAAATTGCCAATATCTTTTCATTTCAACTTTGCTAGTATTTATATCTATCTTCATAAAATGAGCGGGTGGGAGTTTAAAAATGTTTTTGAAAAAAGTTTCTTCTAGGGGATTGTATTGGAATGAGAGGTAGTTAAAGACAGCTTGGTCGTTCACTTCTGGTTTAAATGTCGGAAGAGTCAGAAAACTTTTAATTTCAGAGGAGAAAGCTGCCACATCCGAGCGCATATCATCAATCAGATAATAAAGCGGTTTGATGCCAAAGAAATCTCGCGCCAGAAAGATTTGTTTTTCTTTGGCATCATAGATAGAGAACGCGAACATGCCGCGCAGACGCGGCAATATCTCTGTCCCCCACTTCAAAAATCCCACCAGAATCACTTCAGTGTCACTGTCGGTTTTAAATTTGTAATCTCCCAGCTCACTCTTGAGCTCTTTGTAATTATAAATCTCTCCATTAAAAATTAATGTAAATCTACCATCATTTGAACTTATCGGCTGCTTGCCTCCGACAAGATCAATGATGGAAAGACGTCTTATGCCTAAAGCGACATATTCATCGACAAAAAACCCCGCATCATCCGGTCCACGATGATAAATAGCTTCCGCCATGTTTTGAATGGCGCTCTTTCTTGTCGGGTTAATGATTCCTACTATGCCGCACATAAATTTAGTTATTACTTATAGATTTCATCACAGCATCGACAAGAATGCGCGCATCCTCAAAGCGACCTTCTCCAGTAGAACCAAGTATGACAACAACGATCGGTCGACCTAGTTCCGGATCGAAGACAAACGCCAAATTACCCCCGGCAGTATCGGTAAAACCTGTCTTGGAAGCCATTATCCCGGGAATTTCAGCAATTACATTATTGGTATTTTGGGCAACATGCAGATAATTATCCAAAGATTGAAAGGTAGTGGTAGCTTCTTTGGTGGCATCAAAGAACGCCGGGTAATGCGCAAGAATATATTCCAAAAGTGTGCTCATATCTTTCGCTGTGCCGTAAGCGCCGCCCTTCATTTCAGATTCATCGAGTCCGGTTTCATTCCAAAAATAAGTATTCTTGAGACCAAGTTCTCTGGCCTTATCATTCATTTCGCCAACAAAGTCATTGATAATTTCTTCGGAATCAACATCCGCTCTCTCAAGAGCGCCGAGCGAAAGAGCTACGGCGCGCATACCGTCATTTGAAGATGTTAACAATGAAAAATCAAGAATATCCTTAAGTGTCCATCGTTCATCTTTGTAGAAACCGCTATCTCCTTCTGCTCTCAGAGCCTCCTCATTTACCGTTATGGTGCCGTACCGAGGACTTAAATCTTCCGCCACCAAAGCGGACATGATTTTGGTCAAGGAGGCCAGCGATAGGCGAGTATTTTCGTTTTTAATAAATAAAACAGTTTGAGTTCTAACATCATAGACATAAGCGGCTTTGGCTCCAATTGTTACTGAAGGAAATGAAACGGTAGCCACACCGGTTGGAACCGATTTGTCCTTCCTTTCCACTTTTATACTAAAAATCAAAGAAGCCACAAGTAAAAATAAAAGAATTGTGGTCAAAACCAGAAAAAATTTCACCTCCGTATGACGTATAGTGGAAAATTGATTATCCATCTTGTTCTGTAGGTATTGTTTCCATAAACTCCTTGATTTTTTTAAAAGCCATTTGATATTCTGGTAAATCTTCACGACGAGTGATACCGAGATGTTCCAAGAGCTTGAGTGTCGCTTTGTAACTATAGCTTCTTTCTGTGCCTTCAGTGCGTTCAATGAGTCCGCGAATCATAAGTGAGCGTAGGATAAGGCCAGAATTAACTCCGCGAATATGGTCAATTTCGCGGCGTGAAATTGGACCCTTATAGAGAATGATAGCCAGAGTCTCAAGACTGGCTCGGCTAAGCTCGCGAGAAAATTCTTCTTTAGCTAAACTCTCAATAAGTTCACTGACATCGGGATGAGTACCGAAACTTACAAATTCCCCATCAAAGATGACGACTATCCCCCTATCTTTATAAAATTCTCTTAGCTTAAAAAGTGACGCCTTCAATACTTCAGATTTTTCTCCGGTCAGCTTCGCCAATTCGGAAATAGAGACCGACTCATTTTTAAAGAAAAGTATTGCTTCTATTTTTAATTCTAAACTAAACATAAATGGGGGTGTTGACTGATTCATTTTCTATCTCCATGTCTCCTCTGCCTTCTTGTGTCACGCGAATAGCTCCACGCTTAACAAGTTCGAGCATGGCAAGAAAACTGATAATGATGGAGATCTTCTTTTCGTAAGTAAGTGCACCCTTGGCGCCATAAAATTCCTTAAAATTAAGTTTGCTCGTTTTAGCAATCCGTTCCGCTAGTTTTTCAATCATTTCTTCGAGACTGATAACTTTTTTGACAATTATTTTTGGTAATACTTCTTTTTTCGGTAAAGATTCTATCACTTTCTCGAGAGCAAGAAAAAGAGTTTTTGTGCTGGTTTGGGAGTCCGGCGAGAAAATTATTATTTGATTTTTTGCCGGTGTCTTTTCAAAAATTACTTTTTTGCCAAAAATACTTTTAAGACCCAGGGCAAGTTCCTTAACTCTGGCGTAAACTGCGAGACGATTCTCTAAATCATGAATGCTTTCCTCCTCTTCATCTGTAAGTCGAATCATCGGCAAAAGTGATCTAGACTTAATAAGCATCAAAGTAGAAGCAATGACGATAAATTCCGCCGATTCTCTTATCGGAAATTCTTCGTGCTCATCAATATATCGTATAAAGTCGTCCGTTACTTGAGACAACGAAACATCATTGACAAAAAGTTTTCTTTGAGTCACCAAGTCAAGAAGAAGGTCCAATGGACCTTCAAAAATTCCCGTTTTTACGGTATATGAGTTTCCCTTCACTCCGCCATTATAACGTTTTTTAATCCAATCTCCAAACTAAACCAATTTATACCGGTAGATCGTATCTATACAAACTGTGCAAAGTCGAGCTTTGCACAATGTTTATTTAAGGATGTTTTTAAGCGCGGGTTTCTGAATGATAAGGTGGCCACTACCCAAAACAACGAAAATACTTTTCTCTTCTTTCCAGTATTTTTCGATTTCTGAAACTATGTTAAGTTCTCGCAAGTCGCTATGTGCTGTGGAAAGCTTATTAATTATTGTTTCAGTTTTGTTCGGATTTATTAGATGATTCTGACTTTCGTCTTTATTAAATTTCTTACCTATGATTCTCTTGTATAAATCTATCAATTTATCAATTGACAAATCTAGTTTACTCCATATTTCCTTTTTCGTTTCATTGTCACGCCATTTTTGAAAAGCTTTCTCAAAATCCGGTTTTGGATCAACATGTTTCTGAAAATTATCCAACCATCTTAAAAAATGAAGCAGTAATAAATTATCCTTATTGACATTCGGCATTCTTTTCGAAAATTCGTCATAACTTATATCAGGACAAGCAACGGGAATATGTTCTTTCTGTGCAAATAAAGTAATAAGATCTCCTTCAGCGCCATTAATAATCGCGAGTTCTTCGTCTTTCGGCACATTCCGTAATTTACCTTCAATTAAAATAATTTTATCTTTGCCCTCAGTAATTCTCAAGAATCTTTTCCAATATTCTTTCAATATAAGGTACTGACGATTTTTGGGATTGCGAGAATGATTTGCACCGAAATAAAACAAGGCTTGCTTCTCATTCTCAATTTCAAAAGTAAAAGGACTAGGACCATAATTTTTTCTTGCTTCAGCGTATTGCTCCCTCGATAATAGTAGGTCTTTATTCATTTCGACAAAAAATCTACTATCTCATCCCAAGAATAGACTCGAGTAATGGGTGGTTTAACTTCACCTTGATTCCACGGCGCATCAAAGAGTAGCGCGGGTATTCCGGAACTCACCACATCATTTACATTTTCTAGACAATCATCAACAAAAAGTTCAATACCGAGTTCTTTGCATACTTTCCCCTTAGTACGTTTGAGACCATTTCCATGATATTGATTTGTAAAATGAATTCCATCGAACATTCGAGGAAAATGTTTATCCAGCCATTCTAGAGTTTTACCTTTTAATTTTTCAGGTTTGGCTGTAATAACATGAAGGTTGTGATACTGCTTTAGTTTTTTTATATTCTCGACGGCACCATCAACCGGCGTAGCATTCCAATGTTCTGATGATAAGTAAAAATCAGAAATTCTCCTTAAGGCTTCTTCTATGGTGCAATTCCAAATTTTAGATAATTCAATGGACGTTACATGTTTTCTTTCGTATTTTGTACCATAGGTGGTATTGTGATATAAGGAAGGAGCATGATTAAAGTTGAGTAGCACATCATCCAAATCAAAACCAATCGTCATGGGTTGAGTCTTTTAACATCTCTTGGAATATAGGTAGCCTCGCGGACATTCGGCAAACCGAGGATTTTCATGATAAAACGACCCGGCCCGATACCGGCGCCGCCGTGAGGCGGACAGCCGTAGCGGAAAAAGTTCAAATAATCTTTAAGCATCTTGAGATCCATACCTTTCTCTTTTGCCTGTTTTTCAAGAATCTCCGGCCTATGCTCACGTTGAGCTAGAGTTGTAATTTCGATTCCTCGATATAGTAAATCCGCCCTTCGACTACGCTCAGGGTCATCTGATGATGACATATGATAAAAAGCGCTCTTGGATTTGTGATAATCGGTGATGAAGACAAATTCATGTTCGTGCTTCTTTAAAACCAACTCGGATATCGCCCTCTCCTCTTCTGGAGAAAGATCGTGTTCCTCGGGCGAAGAAATGCCAAAATTGGATAAAATCTTTTTTGCTTCCACAATCGTCATTCTTGGAAACGGCCGTGTCGGGGTGACAAGATTTAGATCCGGAAAAACTTTCGATAGTTGTTTAAATCCACTGACAATCATCCCCTCTTCTTCATCCATGACATCGTAGTGATCTTTTATATAAGAGATTTCGAAATCCCAACCGGTAAATTCCGTCAGATGGCGGGTAGTGAAAGATGGTTCAGCGCGAAACACGGGAGACACCATGAAAACTTTTTCGAAACCGCTGGCCATGGCCATTTGTTTATAAAACTGCGGCGACTGCGCCAAATACGCTTTGCGGTTGAAATAATTAACTTCAAAAACTTCCGAGCCAGACTCCGATGGCGTGGACATTAGGGCTGGCGGATAGAGCTGGATAAAGTTATTTTCATCCCAATATTTGCGCCAGCCTTTCTCAAATTCCGTCCAAACTTTGAAAA
>Ga0209541_10010925_pt1 | contig 14335 bp, 13 predicted proteins | sample RifCSPlowO2_01_FD_184027 | JGI IMG/M metagenome (GOLD analysis project Ga0209541, IMG submission 184027) | Groundwater microbial communities from Rifle, Colorado - Rifle CSP2_plank lowO2_0.1 (SPAdes) (version 2) | ecosystem: Environmental > Aquatic > Deep subsurface > Groundwater | place... | reverse complement strand
ATCGGTTTCTCCGCTTCTTCTATAAACCCTTTAAAGTCGACTTTACCTTCTAACTTCAAGCTTCTAACTAGCTCAAAAATTCTAGCGTACAGCCAGGCTTTTTTACCGGCAATTACCAATTGCGTTCCCACTGGTAAATCAGCTAAAGATAGCTTGGCAAATGCGCGGACAAGTCCTTCTATATTCTTGCTGGGTTTAAGACTACCCAAAAATAAAATATATGGTTCGACTTCGTTCACTACGGATGTGGGTTTGAATAATTTTTTGTCATATGCCAGCGGAGTGACTACTACATCGTCTGGTTTCTTACCATATTCTCGAACAATGTCCTGTTTAGTATGTTGAGAAATCGCAATTACTTTTTTTGCTTGTTTAACAGAGTATTTAGTCCAACTCTTTAATTGATTAAAGTCCTTGGTGGTAAATTGCTCGGGGGTTTGTAAAAAACCCAAGTCCATAATGGCTACAACCGTGGGCATGGGCGCGATTCGAGGAGCATAGTGAGTCATGCTGAAAAATACATCCGGACGAGGCTTGTGAGTAAACAAGTCCCACGGCAGGCGAGTTTGGGTCCATAACTTAGGAAAAGGAATAATCCGATACTGCCAACCCACTCTAGTCTTAGGTAAATCCGGCAATACAGCTGATTTTAAATAAACTACGAAAGAGTGCTTTGTTTTCAACAAGTACAGAGCTTTAAGTAATTCAAAAGCATATTGATTTATCCCTACCCGCTGGGCCGTCAAATTCGCCTCATTCGCATCAATGCCAATAATCATATTAGTTTCTTGGATTGCATTTCTTTAAGATAGTTTTTATTTGACACTATCGAGTGCTTGAGGCGCTTTTCTAGTTTTCTTCTGGCACCTCCGGCAATATCTCCTCCCGCTTTAGCGTCTCTTTTTAATTTACTTACTCCTCGCGAATTCTCTGTACGATGAATCTCTGTGGTGGATCTTTCACCCAACATGGAAAAAATAAGTTCAAAATCATCCATATGATCCCGCAAATTTTCCCTTTTTAAGCCTTTGAGATTTTTGTACTCGCCCGGTGTTACTCCAAATGTGGCTTTGGATATTTCGGCGGTTAGGATTTCATAATCTCTCTTTTGTCTTGCGCCTCGATTTTGCCATTCATCAGTCAATTCTTCCCGTATGGAAATTCCCCGCATCCTTTTTTCTATCCAATCATCACTATAACCTTTGAGTTTATATAGCATTCGGGTACGCTTGGTAGCCAATTCGGGATCTTCTATCTCCTGTATACGTTCATATCCTACTTTCGCCAACCACCGCTTAAATGGCTCTGCTTTTGGCGAGGGAATGGACTGAATGATCCTGAATATGCCTTCGGTATTGGCACAATCAGTACTGTATTTCTTTCCATCGGCTGCTTCCAATCTCAGTCCGTGACAAAACGTCACGACCTCACTGCCTTCAATCTTAAGTCTTTGTTTGAGCTTACGCCAATACGCTCCACTGTCAACACTGATACTGTCAGTCAACGCCCGACACACATCAATCACAGAAAACCACCATTCATTATCATGGAGTGTCTTTCTAATCTGTTTACCTTTAAAAAGATCTACTTTTGTAATTTCAGTTTTCATAGTCATGCCTTTAGAAAGTTTTTAATTCTTGTTGCGCTTTCTTGTGGGGTTAAATTAGTTGTGTCTATTTCTAGATTGTATTTTATACCACGATGTACAACCATGTTTTGAAGTTTAGCTAGACCCAACTTTCTATTACCTATTTTTCTTTCTCTGTTTTCGATTACATCAAAATCACATTCTACTTTTATGTATTTTACTGGAGTGTCCATCATCGTTTTTAAAAAATGTGATCTCCATTCTTCCATTTCTAAAACATGATCAACAATAACATTGATACCAGAAGTGGAAAAAGCAAGAATGACATTATGAAACGCAAAAACTAAATTCGAGAATTCAGCACCATTCCCATTGAGATTTATTTTTTTGACGAATTCATCCAATGACTGTAGAAAGTAGGATTCATCTAGAGTTTTTTGCAGTTCGAGCGCAATGGATGTTTTTCCCGAGCTTGAAGTGCCGTTTAACAAGATAATTTTGCCAAATTTCATAGAAGGTTTTTATAAACAGTCATCGTTTCTTGAGCGGTTTTTTCCCAACTAAATTTGGCTAATTGGGTTTTTCCGGTAGCCACCAATTTATCACGATTAGCCGTTGCTTCGACTATGGCATTGGCTATTTGTTCTTCACTTAAAGGATCAAAATAGATGGCTGCATCGCCGGCTACTTCGGGAAGAGACGATGTGTTAGAACAGGCCACTGGTACGCCATGGTAAAAAGCCTCCAAGATGGGTAAGCCAAAGCCTTCATATAGAGACGGGTACACGAACACGCTGGCTCCGGCTAATAAATCTACCAATTGCTGGTCGAACACATAGCCGGTAAAAGTTACTTGGTTATTGGTTACTTGGCTACTTGGTTTTTCACCGACGACGATTAACTTTTGTTTTAATGCCAGACAAGCATTAATTAGTCGTTGAATATTTTTTCGCGGTTGGCGAGCGCCAATTGTAAAAATGTAGTTTGATGACTTAGTAATTTGCGGTTTGAGCTGAAATCTTTGAGGTAAAGCTTCATAAATAACTTTAATCCGATCGGCTGAAACGTTGAACAGCCGTTTTAGGTCTGCAGCAGTATTGTTAGACACGCAAATTATCTGGTCGCATTCTTTAACCACCCACTTCATCCGGGCCATGTGCACTGCCACAATTTGCGGATCTAATTCCTGCGGGTACAGAAACGGGGATAGATCATGCACTGTAGTTACCTTTTTGGCTTTTGTCGGAGGTTGAGTCCAGTCAGAGGAATGCCACACATCAACATGTCCAACCAGGTGTTGCACATCAAACGTGTGCAACTGATTCCATAACCAATGCGCGGTAGTGGGAGGCAGTGGTGAAACCTTGGCTTGAGGAAACAAAAATTTAATCTCCCTCCCCCGGCGCAACGATCCGCCCCACAATACTAAATCTTCCCGGGGTAAGAACTCTACTAAGTTAATTACATAGTCAGATACCCCGGTACCATAAATCGCTGCAGATATATCAATGCCTATTTTCATAACTTTGCATAACGATGAATAAATCCTACTCCTTCAAAGTTAGTGGTATCAAGCCTGGCAAAACCCAGATTTTCCAAAGATCTATCTACCACCCTATTAGGGTCGGTAAGTGCGGATAAATAGTCAACTAAATATACCGTGTGGACAGATGCCAAAGAAGCAGCTAAAACCGGCTTTACTTCTATCTCGGAAGCCGGGTAGGTAGGCACGCCTCCCACCACTAACAGGTTCTCTGAGTACCAATAAAAAGGGGCAAATTTGTCAGAAAACTTAACCACGATTGCCGAATCAGAAGTAGCTTGGGTTTGCAAATATGAAATCGTTTGCCGCCACTGTTCCCGTTGCAACCTAGGCCGGGAGATATACATTACCATTGCGGTAATACTGATATAGACTACAAAGAGCAAAGTTAATCTGGGAAAGCGCTGTATGGCTTGGACAAATATTAAAATCAGGGCAGGTAAAATAAAGATCAGCCGAAATGGCTGGGTGAGGGGAATGATAAAGGACAAAGCAATAGCCACTAACAGTGGAAAAAACAACCAGCTTAACAATAAGGCCCGGCGATCTTTGGCCAATATCACTGCCGTTCCCACCAGACTCAAGACAAATCCGGCATATACTGCGTAAGCTATTCGGGATACAAAGTTAATCCTTCCGGCTACCAGTTTAAACAGCACTAGGGGTATAGCGGTTACCGGACCTAAGGTGAGTAGCTCCCGCCATCCGGGCAAGTACTGGTCAATGTTTACTCCGGCACTAAGCTGACGCACAAACTGAGGCAACCAGGGGAAATAAAGCAAAATACTCAACATCCAATGGCCAATAGTCAATTTTATTTTTTTTCTATCAAACAAGAAACTATAAATGAGCATAGTGGGCAACAGCAAAAAGGTAGCGTAATGGGTATACAACATTAAAGTCAGAGGAATCCATAACCAACGGCTGGATCTCACAAATAACAGCATCGCCCAAATGCCCAGGGTGCCTAGCAGTGAATACATGCGAAATTCCTGGGAGTAATAAATATGAAAAGGGTTTATTGCCAGTATGAAACTGGCACAAGTACCAGTACTTAATGACCAACGTCCAATACGAATCTTTTTGGGGAATAACAAACTTTCGGCTAGGGGAGTCATCAAGAAAATGCCAACCAGTCCAATCCCAATCGGCAATAATCTGGCCCAAACTTCTGAGTGGTTGATTGCTAGCCAAGCATGAGCCATGAGATAGAAGAGAGGCGGGTGAAAATCTCCCACTCTCCCCGACCAAATTTGTTTGATAGGCAAGACTGATTGCTGAGCTTGACTGGCTTCATCCAGCCACAAGCTTTGATTTACCCCCCATAATCTCAAGCCTAGCCCCAAACCCAAGATTAGTATCAATATAGAAGTGTTTCGCTTCATCAAGATTGCTTATAGTTAAAATTACTAATAAATGAAAGCATAACTGACTTGAAAATCGCTAGGTCGTAGACAGGTTTAAACACTATAAATGCGGGCTTGCCATACCACAGAAATTTGATTAGTCCTATACTTAAACTGACCGGGAAGCTCGTTCGTGCTAAGGTGATCAACCGGCCCCAAACTCCCGCTTTATACGGCCGTTTGCCTATCCAGCTAGCTTGACGCCAAACCTCTCCTAATGAGTCAGCTTGGCGGTGATAAAACACGGCCCCAGTAGCGGCCACAGCCTGATAACCTAGCTTAGCAGATAGTGTCCAATCATCGGTATAACCAACAGCATCAAAGCCGCCAACAGAATCAAACTCTGATTTTAAAATAGCTCGAAAAACTGGTTGGCTGTCCGAATAATTCGCCGGGTGAAGTTTGTTGCTCGGCAAGTTACGGTTTATTTGCCAGCATTTAACCCAAACATTATCCGGGTTGGCTACATACTCATCTTTGCTAAAGGTGCCCTTGGCGATCCCGGAAATTATGGGGGCGATAAGTTGTGATACAAAGTTGTTGGCAAAGATCATGTCGGCGTCGACAAAAACTAGTATCTGACCCTTGGCATGAGCCGATCCTAAATTTCGAGCTACACCCGAACCAAGGTGAGCTTGAGATAGAGTTTTAACCGAATGCTTTCGGACTTGGGCAAGAGTGGCATCGGTTGAACCGTCATCGACCACGATTATTTCCAATTGGGGGTAGTCCTGCACAAGAAGTGAAGAGAGACAGGCAGAAATATCACGCTGCTCATTATAGACTGGAATAACTACAGATACTTTCATAGTTGTTTACTTAAATATTGACTGTCCAAAAATCGACGTTTAAATTTTCTCAAAGGAGTTTGCCACAGGGCGTTTAAGATATACTGCGTGTCCCTTTTGATAAATGGAGACCTGACGGAAGAAGGGTGGGGGTAGTAGAAACATTTAGGGTAAGAGAAATCGAAAGGAAGAGATAAACCCAGTTCGTATTTTTTCTTAACCGCCCGCCAAAATACATTAACTTCATTTTGCCTGGAATTAGATCTGGCCAGATGAGTCATATGCAGATAAGGAGCGTTGAGAAAACCTAGGTGCTTAGGATCTCGGTCTTGAATTTTAGTCTGGGAGGAGTCGAAGTAGCTTTGCAACTGACCAGGTTTATTTGATACATGCAAATTTTTTATCCTGTTAAGATTAATAAAGCGCAAGTTATAATGACCTGTTCTGCCGGCTATGGAATATTTACCGGCTGAAAATGGTGATATATGAAAAACATCTCCAACGCAATTCAGGGTGGGAACAACTACCGAGTCGGTATCTGCTCCGGAAGTATTGATGAATCGACAAACGCTTTGTAAGGACGTATCAGGCCAAACTTCATCCCCATCCAGAATCATTAGCCAACCAGCAGAAGTTTCGCTGAGCATGAGCTGACGGGCTTTAGAAAGTGAAGTTTCATCGGGAGTGAAACTAACTCGTTTAAACTTGATTTTGGGACTATTAATTGATTGGACAATTTGGGCCGTATTATCGGCGGACTCGGCATCCCATACTAAAACCTCATCCACATAGTGGATAACTGACATGACTGCATACCACACCCACCGTTCTTCATTACAAGCCAAACAATGAGCGGTTATTTTAGTCATATATTAATAACCAGTTTTTGGAGAAATAAATCTACGTTTTATCATCTTCAAGGGAGTTTGCCATAGGGCGTTTACGGTATAAAAAAATGTTCTTTTATCCCATGGAGACGGAACAATTGAGGGCCGAGGAAGATAAAACACTTCTGGATAAGAAAAATCGTCTGCAAACTCAATCCCCAATTCATATTTATATTTAATTTTTCTTTTGGGAACTAATCGATCAAAATTTAAATCGTGTGATCTGGTTAAATGAGTAGCGTGGAAGTATTTATGAACTGCAAGTTTAGCTCTGAAAGGTAAACGGTTTTGAATCAATGTACCACTAGCATCATACACTCCTTGTTGACCGTGGGTCCCATCAAAGTGTATTCCAGAAATAGCTTGAATATTTACTCCTCGGATATTAATATGACCACTAAACGGACCTATTTTGTATCGACCGCCCAATGGTTCTTGATAGTGATAAACATCTCCAATTAGATTATAATTGCTACGCACAGAAAATTCGTAGCCCTTTTTATCAGTATTATTGATAAGTTCAGTACACGCATCGTTCGTCCAAATTTCATCCCCATCAAGCACCAGCAACCATGGTGTTTTAGTAATTTTTAGCATCTCGTTTCTGGTTAAGGTAAATGTGACAGGATCAACCGGACCAACTTCTCTAAATTTAATTTTTGAACTGTTAATAGTTTTAATAATTTCCACCGTTTTGTCAGTTGAGCCGGTGTCCCACACCAGTATCTCATCCACATAGTTGATAATTGACATGATGGCATACCACACCCACCGTTCTTCATTACAAACCAAACAATGAGCAGTTATTTTAGGCTTGGGCATGGATTAAATGATAACGTAAGCGAACAAAAGTTAAACTAAGAGTTAGAATCTGAGATACACCGAGTGCTACAGCCGGACCAAGTGGGCCAAGTCTAGGAATGAGCAAGATATCCAGAACTACCAGGGTGACAACTTGGATAACTGTAATCCCGGCTACGAATTTGGGGTCGTTAAAATAATAAATAAGAGGACTAATGGTAAGAATGGTTAATAGAAATGGAAAGTTGGCCAGAGTAAGATAGCGAAATACAGGTACAGCCGGAAGATAGGCGGGTCCAAAGATAAATCCAACCAGGACACTGGCCAGACTGGCCACGACTAGCATTAAACTAGCCACTAATAAAACAAGCAAAGAAATTTTCTTGAGATAGTCTTTTACCTGAGTAGGCGTGGTAAAACGGGAGAAACGAGGGGCGACAACCATACTCAGACTGGAAATAATTAGCACAAAGAGGAAAGACATACGGTTGGCAGCGGCGAAGATTCCGGCAGCAAAGGCGGATTTGAGAGATAACAAAAGAATTGTGTCAATTTTACCGGTAACCAGGCTAATAAAATTAATTACCAATACCCATTTAGAGAAAGAGAACACTTGGTGAAGGAGAGGACGCGAAAAATACAAAGACAAAAGAGGCAGGTAAATTATTAATCCCCAAATAGCAACGATGAAAGTAGAAATTATTCCCATTAGCAATGCAAAATCGATTGAGACAAAACCTGTGAGATAAAAGATATAAATAAGGGCAAGCTTGAAAAGCGAATCGGCAACCATCAGACTACTAGCTAGAATAAACCTACCTTGAGCCCGGAGTAGATTTACAAAAAAATTCTCAATTATAAACAAAAACACCATAAGGGCAGCTAACGAGACTTGGGCTAGTGTAGACCCGGGGAGAAATTTGCTATCTATAAAGAAAGCTGCGACAAACAACACCGCTCCTAGAATGATGCTAACAACGAGTTGAAACCAAAAAATTGTGGAGATGAGGAGTTTTGGCGCAGAAGTCTTGGGGACAAAATTTACTAATGCAGATGAAATACCCAAATCACCAAGACTAGTAAGCAGGGCAACAGTAGCAAGGATGCCTGAAAATAGACCAAAACTATCGGGGGACAGACTACGAGCGACGATGATGGTAAATAGCATTCCTCCCACAGCAATGCCAAAGTTGCCCGCAAGACTTGCTGCACTATCTCGGGAGGTAGCTGAAAAAATAAGGGTTGAGAATTTAGATAAATATTTTTTCATAAGCGGCTGCTATGTTTGACCAGGCAAATTTACTGGCCTGCTGCAGAGGTTTATTGCCCCACTTTATAGCTAGTGCTTGTTGCAAAGTCTGGGCATATTTTTCAGTGTCATCTGGATCGACAAACAAACCTGCTTCCTCCACTATCTCTCTTCTTATGGGATCATCAGTTGCCACTACTGGTAAACCGCAGGCCATGGCCTCAATTATGGCAATGCCAAACGATTCTTCTGGCGAAGTTGGATAAGAAAACAAATCACAAGCAGTATAAACCTTCGGCATATCCTGGTGATTGAAGTTCATGTCCCCTCCCTTACCTACCAGCAAGATAGAAGCTTTAATTTTTTTAGCTGCCTGAAGTAATAGTTGCTGGCGTTTAAAGGCTAACACTTCTCCAACATTTAAAATTACCGGCCTGGGCAAGTCAATTTTAATTGGCTTAACTTTGGGATTAAATTTATCTAAATCCACCCCGTTGGGGATTTTAATAACTTTAACAAAGGGGTTAACTTTCCTGGCCCAGCGACATTGATATTCTGTTAATCCCACAAATACGTCTGGAAATACCCACAAATTTAACTTGTCATCCCACCCCAGACCTGCTTGCCCAGAGATAATTAACTTAGCGCCATGGAATAGACACCACATTTTGCTTAATATTGCATCCAGTCTACCGTTAGTAGAGATAATTATCTGAGTTTTAGACTCAATGTCAGAAAATATGTCTTGATAGATATTTACGTTATGTCCCAGAGCCGATAAGTGTTTGGAAAGCTCGGCCACATAAACTTCCGCGCCACGATTTACCTGGCCACAATATTTGCATAAAAAGGCAATATTCATAACAAGCGCCAGACTTCAATGCCTTCAGTTGTCTGGTCAATCTTATTATAGTGGCTGTAGATATAATTAAGAATAAGCTGCGGTTGATACACCCCCAACTGATCCCAGGTTCCAGTTTGTGGAGGGGTTCGAAATATGAACACAGGGGGATCTTTTTCCCAAGCAGATAGTTGTTGTTGTTGTACCCCGGGAATTTCAAAATGCCAAACATAGTTATCTATCCACGGTTTAGGGGGCAAACGACTAGCTAAAACGTACGCCAATGAATGCGGACCAAGTAAATAGACCTTGTCATTGGGAGCCACAATATCTGTGATATAGGATGCAAGATGTAGGGCATTTTGGTCATAAAAGCGGGCAGAGGCAAGGCTTCCCGATCTGATAGTGGTAACTAATAAACCGACTGTGCCCATAACAATCAACAGGACGATAAATCTAAGACGGGGAACAGAGAGCAGTGCGGCTACAATAATGATGTACACGGGTAAAGCAGGCTGGAGATGAAAATAAGAGAAACGGGGAAAAGCCATTACCACAAGAAAAACAAACAAAGAGACAAGAAAAGGCTTTTTCTTTATAGCTAATAAGGCAGGTACTGAAACAAGAAAAATAATTATCCATTGGCTCATGGAGGGAAAAATAGGATAACTGGAAAATTGGGGAAGCCATTTAAGCGGGAATGTGAGAGTCCAAAATAAATAATCAGGAAGTACACCTTGGTAGACTAACCAAATAAAATTAATAATAATTGGCAGTAACCCTCCGGAAATAAAAATTAGCCATTGGGACAAGGTTGTTTTACGACTTAATAAAAAAATACCCAGCGGCAAAGCTATTAAAACGGCTTGTTGTTTAACTAGGACACATAAAGCTAGAAGAAGGCCCATTATAAATAATCTAGTTGATTTAGGACGTATGATGTATGAAGTAATAGAATAGACTAGGGCGAGTAAAAGTGGGGTAACTGCCAGGTCAAACCATAGCATATTGCCTTCGAAAACAGTTTGAACTAAGACGTAAAGGAGAACTGATACGATGATTGATTTATGATTTAAGATGAATGATTTAAGAATCTTGTAGAGTAAGATATCGTTTATCAAGATAATTGTCCAGGTAAAAATTTTTATCGTAATTAACTCGTAACCAAAGGATTTAAAGACTATAGAAAGTGCCAGGGTGAGCAGGGGTTGGTAGACGTGGGCGATGTCTTTGTAGAGCAAGAACCCGTGGTTGAATAAATACGGATAAGAAAACATCTCCGGCCAAGCAGTAAATTGGGTATTTATAAGTAGAAATAGATGAAAGAGGAGAACAAAAATGATCATAGTTTTTGCCCAATTACAGTAAGACTCGTGCCAAGTTTAAGTTGGGAAATAATCCAACTGGGGATTGCTGTAAGAAAATTAGTGATGAACCGTTTTTTTAAACTCACCAAACTATCTATCAATTCCTGCCCCGGAGATCCGTAATCCCAGATGCCGGAACGCGTTTCCCAGTGGATAATTTTGAAACCGGCGTGCTCGAGAAGGGTTTTCAAAGCCGGGTAGGTGAGATGCCAGCGGTGCTCCCCTACTAATAAGTAGGGCCACCAAGATCTTAATACGCGGGATGATAAACTACCAAAGTTTGGCACGTCAATAAAAACCAATCCTTGGGGTGACAACAGGCCATAACATTTTTTTAGCACTTGGAACGGGCTTTCAAGGTGCTCAAGAACATGGTTAAGAACTATCAGGTCGAAACTGTGCTTTTTTAACTCGGCCTTATCAAAAGTGGTGTGCAGAGTAGGAACAATAGCTGCCAAGAAGCTCTTTTTAGATGGTTCAACACCCAATACCTGCCAGCCAGTATTTTGTAATAGTTTAAGTAATTCTCCAGACGAAGAACCAATCTCCAAAGCTAACCCCGGTTTTTTAAATCGATTAATAATTGTCACTCTTTTTGCAAAAATATTTCTAAACTGGGAAGAATTTTGCAAATATTGAACGTCGCGGTAGTAATTGCGGTAACTAACAGTAGATGATGTTTTAGTCTGGCCTAAGCCACACCGGGGACAAATAGAGATGAAAGAGGCATATGATCTAAGATGTAAGTTACAGGCGATGCAATTTGTGGTCATACCAAAGTAAGGCTGAAATAATAAAGATTAAAGCCGATAGAACAGATAGATATATGCCCCAACGGACGTTTTCCTGACCCTTAAAGTGCAGACTTATTTCAGCACCTGGCCATTTACCCACATAAAAACCGTTAATCGAGGAATATAAAGGAAATGCTGGTTGAGCAACTTCAGACTTCAGGGTAACCCATTTGGGATGATAGGAATCAGAAAAGATTAACCAGTTAGTTTTGGGCGGAACCTGGACTAGGTAGTTGCTGGAATTAACTTGGCGATAGTCAACCGGCTGCCAGTTAAGCGGCTCCAGTGACGGGCTTAGGGGAAAAGTATCGATGAGGGTGCGAGTTTTGGCAAGAGCTGTGTCCCAATCTAATTGGGGAATGAGACCAACGACATTGATTGCCTTAACACCACCAGTATTTGCTAATTCCAGGGCATATTTACCTTTCTGTAAGCTAAGCGGACCAAGGGTGTTCCAACTGAATGTAGTTGTTGGAGCAATAGAATATCGTTGATTAGCAAAACTCACATCTGTGGACTCTGAAGAAGTGGAGCCTAAAGACCGGACAACTAAAAAATACTGACCTGTTTGGGGCGCTTTTAGAACAAATCCCAATTTCTCCCCGGCTTGGGAGGAATATGCAATTCCCCGATTATACGTAAGATCGATAAGATCAATCCCCCGGATCAATAATTGAAATTTCCATTCTAAATAATCTTCGATTTTACCGATAGCCCACTGGGAATGGGCTGGATTATCCGCAAAGAGGAAATGGCTTTGTAACCAGGCCATCTGTAAATCTACTTCGTTTTTGTCGTTAAAAACAATTCTCAGCGAGTCGGGAGGTAAATCCAAAAGACGCAAGGGGTCAGTCTTACCGTCTTCCAAAAATATGGCCGGTTGAGATGAAGGAGAAGATATATTATCACTGCCAACAACAACGGCCAGCAGACCGGTTGAAAAAATTCGCGGGAAAGGGGATGAGAGAGAATACATAGGCGAATTATCGCTAGTATCTAAACGCTGGAGAGCAGACGAAGTCGCAACGAGCCCTTGCAGATCGTGCCAATTTTTTATTTCCTCATTATCAAACACAACCTGCCGGGGACTACCCGAGAAAACCAAATATTTAATCCCTAGTAGGCGCAACCAATCATATGCTTGGGGTTGATGTAACAAGTTAAATTTGTCGTAACTGCCAACATTAAGCTTGGAAAATATCCGCAGATCAACCAAACGGTTAGCATCAAGAGCTGGCTTATCTTGCGTTTCAAGGGCCAGCGGATGTTTTTCACTAAACCACAAGGTTCTAAAAAACCCCGGTTCTCCACCTATTTGTCGATTTGTCTGCAAAATTTCGTCAGGAAACTTTCTTTCTGCCAAAACACCATGTAGTTGTCCTGTCAAAGCTGGAAAAATCGTCACCATCCAATATCCATACGCCAGTAGAACAAATATAATTCCATGGTTTTTTTTAAAAAGATTACTAATAGTATCCCCTATCAAAATCCCGCCAAAGAGCAACAGCGGGGCATAAAATTTAGTCGAGTCTCTAAAGGCGAATCCCAAGGGAATATGATTTATGATATAGGAATAAATAAAGCCGAAGGGAGCGGACTCGCCTTTAGCCAGGAAAGCAAAAATTAAAAATAATAGGAGCATCCTCCATTTTTTACTGCCAAAAATAAGTATGGGGGTAATTATGAAGTAAAAAGGAGGAGGGAAAACTTTGCCAAACTGGTTAAGCGGCCAATGAGGCTGGAATAGCAGCAAGGAATTTAAAAGCGAGGTGAGCTGAAGACCGGAAACTGAATTTCCCAGATTAGGAATTCCAATTTTTACCAGAGGCAGCCACCAAAAAGAATGAAGGAAGACCACAACGACTGACCATATAGCTATCCAAGTTTTCCGGCGCCACGCAAACAGAATTTGGCAGACAAGGGCGATTGCTGCCAGACGAAAATCTGCTAAGGAAATAGCAACTATACTAAATAGTCCAAACCAAAAGTTATCTATGCCAATTAATGCCAGTGGGAAAAGTGAATAAGCCAAAGCCACACCCACCTGGCCGCCGTCTATCAGAAGTATAAGATAAGTATTTAAACTATAGATTAGACTTGTGAAAAATTGACCAAACCCAGAAAGCCGGTTCCGTTTAGCAAACCACCAGGCAGCGGAAAAAGAAAAAATGAGAGTAGGAAAATAAAACAGAATGCGGATAATCGAGTCATTTAGAAAATTAAACAAGGTGCCAAGCAATCCATAGACAAGCATTAGCGGATAAAGCCACAGATAGCCTAATGACCCGCCAAAATTTTGACCACGGTTTGTCCAAGCAGGAAGCTCGCCAACCAAGGCCTTAAGAGAAGAGGAAGTATAATATGGCGCGTCACCCCAGACTGCAGGTCCCGGTAAAAAAAGAGATTTATATACCAGCAGGATTGGAGCTGACAGGCCTAAGAAAAACAATCCCCACAATACCTTATTCTTCATATCGCATTCTCCATAAAGCAAAGATGCAGGCCAGAAAAAAGAAATAATTGGCTAACTTTATAGCCAGTCCCCAGTGATTTGTTACCAGTAACAATCCAATTAGTAAAAATCCTATATACATGTGAATATTATATCTAATTTTTAGTTATTCTTTCCCAAACCAGTATTAATATACCCAAGACCATAGCCTCATATGCGTAAATGGTTGTCCGTTCCGCCCAAACCTCGATTTTGAAAATCCTAATCAATCCGGCAAAAATCCAGAATATCAAGGTTACCAAAAACATAACTTTTGACCGGGCTCCAAGCATAAATATAGAAAGCACTAACGCACTGACAACAATTAGGTTAACCGTTATATCAAAATAAGGGTGGAAATAACCTGCTGACCTGAGAAGAAAAGCGATAACCAGATATATATTAAAAGTAACCAAATTTAAAAAATGCTCTACTGCCCACTGGTTGATATTTTTTTTAAATCGCTTCATTTGTTTTAGAGTATCCTTTTCGTCCAATTAAGTAAATCGAGACACTAATCAAAATTGTCAGAAGAGAAACAATCACACCAATGTTTCTGATCCTTTGAGGTTTATAAAAT
>Ga0209541_10010924_pt1 | contig 14336 bp, 14 predicted proteins | sample RifCSPlowO2_01_FD_184027 | JGI IMG/M metagenome (GOLD analysis project Ga0209541, IMG submission 184027) | Groundwater microbial communities from Rifle, Colorado - Rifle CSP2_plank lowO2_0.1 (SPAdes) (version 2) | ecosystem: Environmental > Aquatic > Deep subsurface > Groundwater | place... | reverse complement strand
ATTAAGCGAATAACCGAGCTCTTCCCTTTTTTGCTTTAATTTCCTGCCGACAAGAGACGCTGTCAAGCCTGCCTGGCTTCTCTTGATGAAAGGATACTTGTTGTTCACACAGTTTAACAATGTGTTGAAATTAAGGGTGTATACATCAAATCTTGAGTACACAATGTTGTCCTCAAGCTCATTCCCGGCCTTTTCAGCAATGATTAACGGAGATGCATTAATGTATGAGGCAACAACAATCATTTCCTCTGTGTACTGCCTGCTGATTGAATTTGCGTCTTCAAGAACCTTGATAAGCAGAATCTGGTCATTCCTTCTTCCGAGAATATCAAAACATGTTCTTGTTAAATTTTTTATTGTGAATCCTTTCTTCAATAAGAAAATGCTTACTTTATCGAGCAAAGTCTGCTTCATGCCTGAAATAGAAAAGATTATTCTTTAAAAATGTTGTTATTTGGTAAAAAATGTTTAGATTCGTGACACGTGCTATGATCTTATAAATTATTTGGCAAAAAAACAAAATATATATACCAATTACCGCATCAGTCATTTATGAGGATAACAATTTCCGGGAAAGCAGGCTCGGGAGAACCTCCTTGCGCCACAAGAAGTTGAGGATTTATAGAAGACGTAGCTGACATAGATTCGGGCTCTGGCATTACATAAATGATACCAAATTGCCAAAATTTTAGTAATCAGGCAAATACATCAAATAAAATTTCTGCATCAATACCGTTTTTCTTTAATATCTCCAGCCCCGTTTTTTCTGTATATTCCGACATATAATAAAGCTCTTTGATTTTTGCCTGAATTAAGGCTTTAGCGCAGACATAGCATGGTGAATTTGTTAAAAATACAGTCATTCCTTCAGTCGGTATTCCATATCTCGCACATTTTGCAATAAGTCCTATTTCTGCATGGCTTGAACAGACTTTTTGAAGATCGCTTCCTTTAAGATTTTCCTTTTCTCTAATGCAGATTCTTTTGCCATTTTTATCAAAATTCTGGCAGTAAATTTCCCCTTTAAGAGTTTCATTCCACGACTTCACATAAATGAATCCGGTTTTTCTTTTAACATAGGGATCCCTTAAAGACTTAGGGGACATATGCTGTCCTTCGTCTTTTATCACTCCGACACATCCAATTTTATAACCGCAGCTTGAATTATCAGCAACAAATGCAGCCTTTTTCATGAAGTCTATTTTTTGTTTTTCGGTTAATGTCATTATTCAAAAAACAAATAATCTTATAGTTTACAGATTCCATTGACTTAAATAAGATAATCCGGTTAACTGCATACGAGCAGTATTGTGTTTTACCTACCGCGAAAAATCGCTCGCCTAAAGCGAGTGATTTTTCATTTAAGGCCACTCCTCAGCTCCTTCGCAAATTCCTCTGGAGGAAATTCTACTTTTTGAAACTCCCACTTAAAAAGCTTCGGACTGTACGGAATCAAATGTGCATGTGCATGTGCAACAGTTTTTTGCGACTTAAATCCTTCTTCAAGCCTAAATAAAAACCAGACGCCTTCTGTACTGCAGAACTTCTTTATAAGCTTTTCTCCGATATCTGCAAGTGTTTTCGTAGCCTCCCATTCTATTTTGTCGGCATCTTCAAAGTTTTCGAAATGCCTGCGGGGAATAATAAGAAGATGCCCGTCGATATATGGAAATAAATTTACAGTCAAAACGACTCCATCTTTTTCTGTAATGATATATTTATCTTTCAGATCGCAAAACACACACTTGCCTGTATTTTTCCAGATTTCAGAGTAGGACTCATAAGTTCTTGCATTATAGTTAGAATAATCCGGCATATTTTTAGTCCTTCAAAGACGTCCATTTTTCAGCCTCGTCTAAAACTTCTTTAAACACCTGTCTGACCCTCAGCCCGGCAGCTTTTCGTATAAGCCTGCTTGACGACAGATTCGGCGATTGAGGAGGAGTCAACTCAATTCTTCCACCCCAGTTTTTAAGAAGTCCAGCGATAGATGATTCCTCTACTTTATTCCAGTCTTCCTTTACAGTAAAAAATATATCAGGTTTCAGCTCTTCAATAATAGGATTAATGGAGTCGGTATCAAAAATCACAGCATAGTCTACGAAATCAAAAAAAGCCATAAGCTCTGCGCGGGAATATTCATGGACTATCGGGCGCCCCCTTCCTTTTTGCTTTCTAATAATTCTGTTGGAGGGGACAGCCAGAACAAGGATATCCCCAAGTGCTTTCGCCTTAGCATAAAATCTTGCATGTCCGGCATGAACAAGATCGCAGGCACCAGAAGAAAGGACTATTTTCTTCTTTTTCGATTTAAGGTCTTTCGATAAACGTGGCAAATGCTTGATATCTATCATTTGTCCGAAGTAGCCGTGTGAAAATAATCCAAGTTCTTTAATCTGGTTTCCGAAATAAAGGGACTCGCTTCTCAGCCTTGTTTTAAGTCCTGACCACTTTCTGTTTTTCCAGTCCCCTTTAGACAAATCTATATTTATTTTGCCAAAAAAGTACTCAATAATCTCTTTTATCTTCAAGTCTGCAACATATTCAACTATTGCAGAGGCTGAAACAAATGGTTTTGATCTTTTGGTTTTTACTACCTTACCACCATATTTTCCAATATATTTCTGCTCTTCGGGCTTTCTTAGATGGCTTTTCCAATCTACCCCGAGTGTATAAAAGACATCTGGCTTGATGCGCGTTAACAATGGCATAAGGTTTTGCTCATTAATCAGCGTTGTAAAATCAACAAACTTAAAATATGATAAAAGCTCTACCCGATTTTTTTGGTCAATCAGTGGGAGTCCCTTTCCACGCATGGCCTTTTTGGACTTGTTGCTAGCAACACCAACTATTAAAACATCTCCCCATGTTTTTGCCTTCAAAAGATATGCCGCATGCCCGCTGTGAATAAGATCAAAAGACCCAATTGTAAAAACGATCTTCTTTCCTTCTAAGTGGAGCTTATTGCAGAGAGGTTTTAATTCAGAGGCACTTAAAAATTTTTTAGATCTATCCTGTTCGCCCATAGCATTAAACAGTATATCAGGAAGGAAAATATTGTTTTGCTTCTGCATAGATTTGGATTTAAAGGTAATGTATAATTTTCATCGTACATGGGGCCGTAGCTCAATTGGTTAGAGCGCTTCCCTGTCACGGAAGAGGTCGCGGGTTCGAGTCCCGTCGGTCCCGCCAGAGTATTTTAAAATCAAGAAGAACAGATGCAGACAGTTTGACTTCGGGTTATCTTCGCCATATTATTGGATGGTGACTATGCTTTCTAAACCATTAGCAGAACTTCTCAGGCCTCAGTCCTTAAAGAATTTTATCGGACAGGATCATATTGCGGGCAAAGACGGCCCGATCAGCAAATCTATTAACAATAAAAACATTTTCTCTATGATCTTCTGGGGACCTCCGGGTTCGGGAAAAACAACACTGGCAAGAATAATCGCAAAAGATATAAATGCCCAGTTCATCGAGATTTCTCCAACAACTTCTGGTGTTAAGGATATAAAGCTGGCTGTAGAAAAAGCAAGGAGCGAGTTTTTCGGTCAGAAGAAGAAAACAATACTATTTGTTGATGAAATTCACAGATTTAACAAGGCACAGCAGGATTATCTTCTCCCTCATGTTGAAAACGGAACAATTACACTCATTGGAGCAACTACCGAAAACCCTTCATTCGAAGTTATATCTCCGCTTCTTTCAAGGACAAGGGTTTACGTCCTACAGCCGATTTCGGTGAAGGATATGCATAAAATCGTGAAAAACGGTATAAAATTCCTAAAAGATCAAAACATTCCACTTAATCTGACAAATGATGCAAAGGAGTTTCTTGTGCAGATATCAAATGGAGATGCCAGGATTGTTCTTAATGCCCTGGATGCATTGGCTATTTCGGGGATGCAAAAGGCCAGATTGAAAGATATTCAAAGGATTCTTCAGGAAAACCCGAACAGATATGACAAAAAAGGTGATGAGCATTACAACACAATAAGCGCATATATAAAAAGCATGAGAGCAGGAAAAATCAGCGCTGCTTTGTATTATCTGGCCAGAATGGTGAACGCAGGTGAAGATCCCCTCTTCATAGCAAGAAGAATGGTAATATTTGCGTCTGAAGACATAGGAATTGCAAATACCAGCGCAATAATTGTTGCAAATGAAGTGTTTAAAGCATGTGAAACAATAGGTTATCCAGAATGCCAGATTAACCTTGCCCACGGGACGACTTTTTTGAGCCTATCTAAAAAGAGTCGCAAGTCATGTGATGCGTATTTCAAAGCGTTGGATGATGTCAAAAAATACGGGAATTTGGAAATACCTCTTCAGATAAGAAACGCACCTACAAAGCTTATGAAAAATCTTGGATATGGTAAAAATTATGGAATGTATCCAAGTAAAGAGATAAGCTACTTACCTAAAGACCTCGCTGAAAGCAATTATTACTAATAGAGGATATTTAATGATACCGCATCACTTCTGTATACGTAATACATTGTTGTGCATATTATGTACGCGCAATACCTGATTAACCGTATCCAATATGTATTTCTCATACATCCTTCTTTTTTCGAAAATATATTCTCTAAAGCCATTTCAGAGTTATTTTTATGAATCGTATGTACTATGAGTTTCCTTGTACTTACCATCTAGACAGCCTAATAAACTATGTTATAATCGAGACAGAATTATGGCAAAATCACAAAAAACCAAAATTGAGGTGTCAGACCAAAACACCGAAAACCAGTCTGAAAGCTTCGCAGAAAATACTCCAGAACCTGAAAATATCCAATACAAAGTAGATGAAAATGCATATAAAGCTCCAAAATCAATTGCCCTTTTAGCAATTATAGCCGGTATTATAGTAATTGTGGGGGGATATGCATTTTACAAAATTGCCAATAGACAAGGCATAGTTACTACCGAAGAGCCGATTGCTACTGTTGATTCAACCAACCAGACAGGCGATATATCGGACTCTGAAGGAATAATTCAGACAGATCAGCAAAATCAGGATGTATCAGGAATCCAGCCAGCAGTCCAAGAGGGATTGGTAATTTCTTCTGCAACACCTGAATCTACCTGGATAGCTTATAATCACACAGCAGGAGATATTCAGGGAAAGACCTATACCGCAGTAAATGGAGATACTCTCTGGGAAATAGCCGAAGGTGCATATGGAAACGGCACAATGTGGCACCAAATTGCCACAGCAAATAATGTTGGATATTTGCCAAACGGCAACCCTCTTGTACTACCAGGACAGGTTCTTACCATACCCTAGAAACCAACAGTCACTAAATTTCAGGATAAATTACCCGATATGATAGTATTTGTAATGTGTAATGTGCGGGATTAGTTGATTGGAACAACATCACCTTCCCAAGGTGGAAAAACGGGTTCGATTCCCGTATCCCGCTCCAAAAGTAACAGAAATGGATAGAAAATGACAATAAATTACATGTGATTAAAAAATGATCCAAAAGAGTATTGAAGTAGAAATCCAAGTTCAAGTAGAAAAGACCAAGAAATTGTTGTCTTTCTTAAAGAAAAATGGCAAATTTTTAGGTGAGAAACATCAAGTTGACAAATATTTCACTCCGGCTCATAGGGACTTTACAAGTGCAAAACCCATAAATGAGTGGTTGCGTCTTCGAGATTCGTCTGGGAAATTCTCCATAAACTACAAAAACTGGCATCGAGAAAAGGATGGAAGAAGCCATTACTGCGACGAATACGAAAGTAATGTCGAAAATCTCAAACAATTGGAGTATATTTTCAAAGCTCTAAACACTAAACCATTAGTAATAGTTTATAAATTACGCAAGATTTGGATTTATAAAGACTTTGAAATTGCAATAGATTCAGTTAAAAAATTAGGAGATTTTGTGGAAATTGAATATAAAGGAGCTAATACAAACAAAAAACCTTCTGAAGTCACGAAGCAAATGATTGCATTTCTTAAAAGCCAAGGCTGTGGAAAAATCTTAAGAAATTATGTTGGTTATCCATACAGATTGCTGTTCCCCGATGAAGTCAAGTTAGAAGAATATTAATAGAGTCTAAGGCAATCTCATTCTATATTTTCTTTAAGGATTTTTAACCTAAGAACCAATTCAGAAGTGATATACTTTGATAGGTTCGAGCTGATTACGCTCCCCAGCTCCAGCGCAATGGAAACAGTAAATAACAAGCATTTATGAATACTTCTGTAAAACGCTCTTCTATAGCTCTTATTATCTACGACAAGAAATTACTCCTCTTTTTAAGAGATAATTATCGTTCTATCACCGATCCCAATACCTGGTCATTAGTTGGCGGGGAAGTTGATAAAGGTGAAACGCACAAACAGGCTATAGTACGTGAAATGAATGAAGAAATAAATATTGCTCCAAAGAAAATCAGATATCTTGGAAGAATACAAACTCAAGACGGCAATCTCCACGCAATTTTTCTAGTTAATCCAACGTTAGAAGAAGTCAAAAAGATAAAGCTTGGCAACGAAGGTCAAAAAGTAGAGTTTTTTAGATTTAATGAGATCATAAGACTTGATTTGGCACGAAATGTAAGGAATTATTTCAATGCTTACAGCAGCTATTTAGAAGGCATCATTAACAGCGGTAAAGCAACTAACACAGAAAAATTAGGACTCACATTATAAATACAGAAATAGGTGACTAGAGAACTATCACTTCCCCAGTACTATTACTACATCATTCGTATCACTTTCTACAAGCGTAAACCCTGAAATTGTAATAGGTGTATCGGGAAAAAGTCCTTTTATATCATCAAATGCGGTTATGGGTATTTCTATTTTGGCAGAAATTGTCATATCTTCATAATCATTTGAATCAGCATTTCCAACGTCAACGTTTTTATATCCGGCATCACTTAGAATTCCTTTAACGCGACCAGCTTCACCAGCAATACCCGTTCCATTTAGAATCTTGATCTGGGCGTTTTTAAGGTCATATTCTTCGGAGGGAATCTCCTCCTGAGTGGATTCTTCTATCACCTCTACAACCGGCTCAGGCTCCGCAGGGGCATTTGAATCAGAAACCGTGGCAACCTCCTCTGCTTTCTCAGAAGCAGGTTCAGATTCATCAACATTTCGATACTTGTTAAACAACAATATAACGGCAACAGAAAGCAATACAATCATAATTATCAGCATAATGACAAGCCTCTTGGAATTCTTATTACCCTCATCATTATTGTCATCATCACCTTCCTTATCCTTCTTTCTGAAACGGCGTGCCAGCAACATAAATCTCGACTTAAAACTTCTCTTTTTCCTTTCAAGGTAATTTAAATCGATATTCAAAACATCCTCATCCCTTTCCTGCACTTCTTGATAAACAAAGCCTGAAATAGGATCAAGCCTCCTGCCGACTACTTCCACCTCCTTACTATTTAAAGTTGCACCAGGGTCATAATCATCATCGCATGAATAAAAGAGCATAGGTCTTTCAGGAAGAATACCCGCATAAAACTCCTTAATATACACAATAAACTGCTTTAAATCAGCCACCAGATCCTCTCTGCACGTCAGCTGCGAATTAAAAACAACCCCTTTATCGCAAAAGAGGATAATATTCTCTACACCACTTATATAAACAATAAAATGAGGCTTTTCTTCGGATAATGTTATCTTTGCAATCAAAAAAGAAAGCGGTTCTACAAGACTCACACTGATTTTTGACTGCAAAAAAGCATTTTCAAGCGTAGACGCAAGCCCTTTATTTATGCCGGCAGCCTGAACAAGGCTTTTTCCGTCTTTAGAAAGAAATTTTTTGTAATCCCAAACAATATCGCTGATATTTTCAGGAAACAGCCCAGACAGTTTCTGCTCAACCGCAGAACGCATATCAGAAGTCATCTTCTCTTTGTCTATCCATAAGCTTGCAAGATAAACAATATCATCACCAAGAATAATTCTTGTCTTACTCAGGCCAGTCTTATTCTTAATAGCAGAAAGCAGCTGAACAATAACATCCCCGTTCCAATCCCAGCTTTCAATAAGACTGGATCCATCCCGCTTTTTGGCACAGGAAAAAAGAAAAATCTTAAACTTTGTTATCAAAAGTATGTTCTTCTTGTGGCCAAATAACATAATTCAAAAAACAATTAACGGATACTTCCGGTAAGCTTATATATTGGACTGATAATCGCCATCGCCATAAACGCCACACCTAATCCTATCACAGCAAGCATAAGAGGCTCCAGCACGGTTGTAAGGTTCTTAGTTATATTATCAACCTCTTCTTCAAAAAAATCGCTTAAATATAAAAGAACCTCCTCTAAATTACCCGTTTCTTCGCCGATCTTAATCATCTTGGTAATTATCGGAGGAAATTCGTAGTAATGCCTTTTGTCCATAGCGTCGCTTATGCTCTTTCCCTTTATAAGATCTTCGGTAATAAGATAAAGATGCTTTTGAAACACAACATTGCTTAACGTGTCAGAAGTCGTCCGCAAGGCAACATCAACCGGTACACCACTCTTCAACAAAGTTCCGAGATTTCTAGAAAATCTTGCGAGCTGACCGTATAACACAATCTTGCCAAAAAGAGGTATTCTCACTAAAGCTCCGTGCCAGACCGGCTTGAAAAATTTCAAACTGAAAAGTATCTTCATCAAAACAAGAAAAGCAAGACCTCCTCCAATTATCAAAACCCCGTGCATTTTCATTAAATTTGCAAACCACAGCATTATTTTGGTTGTAAGAGGAAGCTCAATATCAAGCGTCGAAAAAAAGTCAACGAGCTGGGGTAAAATCACCAAAGACATATATCCACCTATGCCGATAGACGCTACAAAAATCATTGCCGGATAAAACATTGCGCCTTGTATCTTTTTTCTTAAGGCATAATCCTTTGAAAGCTGCTTGCTCAAAAAATCCAAATTTTCTTCTAAAGTGCCAGATTCTTCGCTGACTTTTACCAGATTCGTATAAAAATTATCAAAGACATTAGGATATTTTGACAAGGCACTATAAAGCGATTTCCCGCTTTCAATATCTTTAAGGATTCCCTGAAGTACTTTTCGAAAATATCTGGATGGTGTGTGGGACGCAAGCGTTTCAAAAGCATCATAAATAGGAACCCCAGACTTGATCATTATTGCAAGATGCTTTGTTAACATGAGCTTTTCTACAAAACTCACGCTGGAAAATATTGATTTCATTATTCTTTAGTAACTCTAATCAGTTCGTCAAGACTCGTAATTCCGAGTTTTATTTTCTCAAAACCGTCCTCAAGCATTGTGGTCATTCCCTTCGAAACAGCTATTTTTGTGATTTCTTCAGCACTCGATTTGTGGATAACCGCAGACCGTATATCATCATCAACCTCAAGAATCTCATAAATCCCGATCCTGCCGGAATAACCCGTATTATGGCAAATCTCACACCCCTTTCCTGTATAAACTCTTACCACCTTTTTGCTGTTAAAATGCTTTTTAACCATCTCAGGTGGCAGATCCTTAGTCAGATCCTTCCATTTCGCAGGCTCAATATCAATAGAAATACGACACTGCTCGCATATCCTTCTTACCAACCTCTGTCCGACAATCACATTAACTGAGGAAGCTACTAAAAACGGCTCTACTCCCATATCAAAAAGCCTTGGTATGGTTGTTGCCGCATCGTTCGTATGAAGGGTCGACAGAACCTGGTGTCCTGTCATTGCTGAATTGACAGCTATTTTTGCTGTTTCCTCGTCTCTGATTTCACCGACAAGGATGACATCTGGATCCTGTCGGACGATAGACCTTAATCCGGTAGAAAAAGTAAGACCAGTTTTGTTGTTTACTTGGATCTGATTAATGCCCTCAATGTCATACTCAACCGGATCTTCTATTGTCATAACATTTATCTCTCTTTTATTTAGTATCTTTAAAATCGCATATAAGGTGGTTGTTTTACCTGATCCTGTAGGCCCGGTTGCAAGAACCATTCCATACGGACGCTTATATCCACGGGTAATGCCCACAATACTCTGGTCTAAAAACCCAAGATCACTTAGCGTTAATTGTCTTGACTGCTCAGTAAGAAGCCTCAGCACAACTTTTTCTCCTTCTGTCACCGGAACAATAGAAACACGAAGATTTAATGACTCGTCATATATATTTTTCTGGATCTTTCCATCCTGAGGCTTCATGTGAGTATCAGTCCTCAGGTTGCTTAATACTTTTATCCTTGTAGTAACTTGCTCATGAATTTCCTTTGGAAGACGCACAATATCGTGCAGCATTCCGTCTATTCTAAACCTAAGCAGAGAATAATCTTCTTCAGGCTCTATATGAACATCCGAAGCCTTGTTACCGTATGCATATTCGATTATTGTGTCAACAATCTTAATAATAGGAAGATCTATCAACTTTCCGCGGTTTTCTCTTGCCTGCTTAATATTCTCGGCAAGAATATCTTCAAAAGCAAGAGCTGCATCTCGGGTATAAAGGTTAATAGCATCTCGTATATTGCGCTCTGTGGCATAGTACCGAACGATTTTATCTCCTGTTTTTTTCTTTATTAATTCAAAAACGGCCAAATTGTCGGGTCTCGAAGAGGCCACATGCAGGCCGTCTTTATCCCTGCTGAAACAAATAACATTTTGCTTTCTTGCAACAACCTCTGGCACAATTTTCAAAATTTCGTCTTTAACAGAAATCTGACCGAGGTTTATAAAAGGAAGATTGTAATAGTTTGCTATTAACTGGCCAAGCTGGTCATCTCTAACCAGACCGGCGTCAGATATGTATTTATAAAGGGAGACTCCTTGTGCTTTCGCGCTTTTTTGGGCAAGACTTATATCTTCATTGTTAAGCAGTTTATTTTCTAGAAGTATAGAGTTTAAAGCACTATCAGTCAGCTTCATATTTTACTTGTTCTTTCTGTCCTTCTCGACACCTTTATCATTAAATGATACCCCATTGCAAAGATGATTAGAAGGCATCAAAAACCTGTCTGTGTCGAAATAATACCAACCCGATAAACAATGTACATAAACAAAAAAGCAAAAGGGGCGCCTAGAAAGGCACCCCTTTTTGTGTTTTGCATTTCACTTCAGATTATCTTTATCTTGAAACCTCAACAGTTTCTAGCTGTTCTGCACCACATGCAGCAACAGTCACCATGTTATTTGTAGCAACAGCCACAGAGTAACCAGTAGTAGCAAGTGTCCCATTCTGTGGATCAATTGGTGTTGACTTAAGATAAGCCGTTAAATCAGTCGCAACATTTGCACATGCAGCTTCTGCTGCAGTACACAAAGTATTTCCTCCAACTGCACACGTTCCAATTTGATATGTCTTACCATCTGCTGTCAGCGAAGTAGGAAGAGCACCCTTATTGTCGACAACATACTCATGAACAGCTGTTAAAACGCTGTTTACATCAGTCCATCTTCTGCTGTTCCTTGCTTCTGCAAATCTTCTTACTGGATCAAGTGCGACGAAAACGACAACTGCGAGGGTGGCGATAATTACGATAACGACTAAAAGTTCAATAAGTGTAAAACCTTTCTTATTAGCAGGATTCATTTGTATTTCTAGCGGGTAATGTCCAAATAATAAAGAATACTATTTGATATTACCTTTAGTGTTTTTGTAACACCTCCTCCCTTTTGTTATTCATCTCAATACATTTAATACTAACATCATGATACCACAGTATCAACACCTCTATACCAATGCATTCTCTTCGAAAAGAGCAAGAAAAACAGCGCCAAAACGGCTACTCTAAATACTTGCTTACTTCACTAAATAAATCCTTAATTGCAAGATCTTTTTTTATGATATACCCTGCTGCTCCAAGCCTTTTCGCCTTTTCTATGTCTTCACTCTGGCCAAGATTTGACAATACAACTACATTGACATCCTTAAGTTTCTCGTTGTTCTTAAGCTCAGTAAGTGTATCAAAACCGTCTTTTACAGGCATAATCAGGTCAAGTATTATCAAATCAGGCCTTTGCCTTTCTGCCAGATCCAACACTTGCTGGCCGTTAGCAACTACGTCTGTTTTGTACCCACTTTTTGTGAACTCAGTACTAAAGACATTTGAAAAAAACTCGTTGTCATCGGCAATAATTACGTACTTTTCTTTTGAATTCATATGCTATTAACTGTTATTCTTAAACTCGATTGTAAACTTTGTTCCCGCTGATTCACGGCTTTCACCTCTGATTTTCCCGCCCAGCCGATCAACCAGCAGCTTCACAGTATACAAGCTTAATCCATATCCATTTACATCTAATTTCTGCACGTTAGTCCCTCTGAAAAATGACCTAAACAGCATATTAAGCTCGTTTTCTGGAATTCCTGCTCCATCATCCGCAACACTAATATTCACTTTTTTATTGGAAATAGAACATTCCACATTAATATGTCCTCCATCTTTTCCGTATTTAATTGAATTTTCAATAATACTCGACAATATGTACCTCAAATAGGAATCTTTAAAATTGACTTTTATCAAGGTATTTTTATCGTAATCTATCTTAAATTTTATCTTCTTCTGCATTGCAGTGTCCGTAAAATCCGAGATAACGGCAGTTATCAGCTTTTTGACATTTATTTCGCGGATATCATCGTCTTTTACCTCAATCACATCAGAAATTCTAAGCAGGACATTTGCAAAATCTTCTAGTTTTGCAACACTTTTTAATGTCTCATTAAGCTGTCCGCGAACACTCTTAGTCAGGGATCTATCATTTAGAAGAAGTTCAATGCGTAGCTTTATTACTGTAATCGGAGTAAACAATTTATGCGATGCAATAGATATAAAAAGGTCTTTTGATTTTTCAGACGGATCCGTCTTTTCTTTCTTTGTCATATCCTAATTTATTATAACAGTTTTATAGTCTATTTCAGCCTCATGCTAAAATTCATTATAGTTTGTTTACTGCCGCTCTAGCTCAACGGTAGAGCAACGGTATCGTAAACCGTAGGCTGTCGGTTCAAGTCCGACGGGCGGCTCCAGAATATGGTGCAAAAACAAAGAACAAGGTACCTGATTAGAAGAATAATATTGACCAATCTGCTAAGCATTTTTGTAGGAATTGCAACTTATTTCTGGATGATTTTCTTTTTGTCCAATGTTAATTCTTTCTGGGACCTTTTCAGAAAAAAGGAAGTTTACACCAAAGAAGATACGATAGCGCCAACAGCCCCTTTTTTGACCCCTATAGCAGAGGCAACACAGAACCCAAGTATTGATTTAACTGGTGTTTCAGAGCCAGGGGTTAATATAACACTCTATATTGACTACATAGAGTCAGACTCTACAGTTGCAGATTCAACAGGAGCTTTTTCATTCACAAATATTCAGGTTGGCTTATTCGACGAATCAATCTATGTTACCGCGAAAGACGAAAACGGAAATATAAGCAAAAAATCAACAGTTTACGTTATCAAAAAGGATATTGAGCCCCCTGAAATTGAAGTTGAATCTCCAAAGGATGGAGAAGTTTATAAATCAACCGGTCATTCTTACCAGGTAACAGGAAAAACCGAACCAGAAAGCTCTGTTTTCGTAAATAACCAGCTTGCAGTAATCAATCCTGACGGGAATTTCTCGGCTTCGATAAGGCTAGAAGAAGGAAATAATGAAGTTGATATCAGAGCAGTAGATAAGGCCGAAAACACAACAGAATTAAAGATCACCGTTATATTTGAAAAGATTAATTAGAAAAAGTGTGTTTTTCTGTTTTTATCCATTTTTATCCATAACTTTTATCAAACATGCCCAACAGACTGACAGTGTCGCAATACGCCTATAGAGCCAGTATATTACGACAAACTGACCCATTGGTTTTGAAATACGAGCCATATTATAGGATTATTCGCGAATTTCAATTATCCACATGTCCACTGTAATTATAAACAAACATGTCGTTCTTTGTCGTAAAAGGAATTGTTTATAAAGATTTTTTACCCTTAAAAAGCAATCCTCTGAGATAATAAAGAAGAAAAAGCAGAACAAAGACCTCTGTTATTACTGTAATTACAGCTGAAGCCACATAATCATATCTAGGAATAAAGATAATATTCAGAACAATATTTGCTGCAAATGCCACCCCATATAATATGGGGAGCTTTTTCTGCTTATTTTCAATCACCATAAGCCAGCTTAATGGAGAAGTTACAAAAAAGGCGATGCCTCCTAACATAAGGATATTCAGCGGGAGATACGCACGAGCCATATCACTTCCCCAGACCGCTGATATTACTGATTTGGACAGCATGATTGAGGGAATTGTCATCAATATCGCTAGAAAAGTCATTACTCCTACGGTCTTAATCGCAATACTTCGGTATTTCGAAATAGACGCTTC
>Ga0209541_10010923_pt1 | contig 14337 bp, 9 predicted proteins | sample RifCSPlowO2_01_FD_184027 | JGI IMG/M metagenome (GOLD analysis project Ga0209541, IMG submission 184027) | Groundwater microbial communities from Rifle, Colorado - Rifle CSP2_plank lowO2_0.1 (SPAdes) (version 2) | ecosystem: Environmental > Aquatic > Deep subsurface > Groundwater | place: Rifle... | reverse complement strand
TTTCACCAGGATTCCAAGCACTTCCAGGAATATACATCTCAAACAACTCATAACTAAACATTTCAGGAAACAACATTATCAAATAATAATTCCCCATAAAACCACCAAAGAATAACATATTTCCATTAACAACTTCATAATTTCTTATATTCTCTAACAAATTTTTACCAATAACATCGTGTGTTGCAGTAATACTCCATTTTGTCGGTACTAACTTCCTATTCTTCTTAACACCTAAAACACCAACACTCAACAATTTATTTAATACACTATCATCAAATCTCCTTTCATACAAATATCTCAAAGCATCTACTGCCTTTAAATCTGTATCCTCAACAACTTTCTCAACACTTCTCTTTATTTTAATATTATCCACAACCTTAATTTTTTTTAATGAAGCTCTTGGACCCATTACTCCTATTACCTTGTCAAAATCCAAACCTAATTTTATTTTCTTATTTAACTTAATTTCAACATCAACATCTTTACTACTCATCCCAATTTCTTTAGCTATATCTAAAAATTTTCCAGTATCATAAACATTTGTCTTAAACCTTGAATTTACCAAATTACCTCTCAAATTCAAAACATCCTTAACACCAAAATTATGTCTAGCCCAATACCTTTCATTATCATATAACCAAGCATTTTCTACTCTTTCAGGAGGGCTTAAGATACCAACATTTACATTAGGATATCTTAATTTAGAACCAACAAAAACAGAAGGAGGTGAAGCTCCAGAAAATTCATCATTATAAGTTTTCTTAAATAAATTACCATATTCCTTCCTGATCTTAGTAAACAACATACCTCCTATATGTTTTCAATATTTAAATACCTTACGTGAATATCTAATAATAGTCAATCACATTTGTAATTCAAATATGTTTTTATCAAGACCCAGATTTATAATCCTCTACTATCCCCATAACAACATTAGACCACTTACTAAATCCACCTGGATTATGTACTCTAACCCTATAATAATAAATCTGTCCAGAAGGCAGACATTCTGTATAGCTACCAAATTTTATGTTACCAAGATGGTTTATCCAGTTATTTTCTACAAGTCTCTTTCTAGTTAGGAATTTCCATGTTTCACCAGCTTTTTTGTATTGAACTTGATAATAATCAGCAGTTGTATCATCTGTCGCATTCCACATTATCTTTATTCCATGACCACTGTTAAATAATTTAGGTTTTGCACTAAACAATTTTACTGGATCTGGTGGATTATCATAATCCTCTACAACACCCATAACCACATTAGACCACTTACTAAATCCACCTGGATTATGTACTCTAACCCTATAATAATAAATCTGTCCAGAAGGCAGACATTCTGTATAGCTACCAAATTTTATGTTACCAAGATGGTTTATCCAGTTCTTTTCTACAAGTCTCTTTCTAGTTAGGAATTTCCATGTTTCACCAGCTTTTTTGTATTGAACTTGATAATAATCAGCAGTTGTATCATCTGTCGCATTCCAAATTATCTTTATTCCATGACCACTGTTAAATAATTTAGGTTTTGCACTAAACAATTTTACTGGATCTGGTAGATTATCATAATCCTCTACAACACCCATAACCACATTAGACCATTTACTAAATCCACCTGGATTGTGCACTCTAACTCTATAATAATAAATCTGTCCAGAAGGCAGACATTCTGTATAGCTACCAAATTTTATATTACCAAGATGGTTTATCCAGTTCTTTTCTACAAGTCTCTTTCTAGTTAGGAATTTCCATGTTTCACCAGCTTTTTTGTATTGAACCTGGTAATAATCAGCGGTTCCATCATCTGTCGCATTCCACATTATCTTTATTCCATGACCATTATTGAAAAGCTTTGGTTTTGCGCTAAACAATTTTACTGGATCTGGTGGTACACAATCAATATCAATTCCCTTAGCACAATCAAGATCACAACCATCCCCTTCAAAGTTTAAACATAATCCATCTTTAGAATAAGATTTACAGTCTTGCCAACAACTTAAATAAGTCTCTGAACCACTACATATTCCATCTTGATTGCAAAAATCCAATATTTCTGAGAATATAACTTTGTTATCATGTTTTAAATAAAGAACATCCATTTTATTATCATAAGGTATTTTTAAACTTAATCCAAAACTCTTACGATCTATACCACTATAATCTACGCCCCTATTCCGATCTCCATCGTAATCAAAATAACGTGAAAAAGTATAATTAAAAAGTGTATTATCATTGATATCATTAATTAAAAGATTATAATTCCCATTTTCATTATAAACATTAGCTGTTCCATCAACCAAATGAATCCCTTCTTCTTTCACACTATCATTTTTAAATACCTTAAGATTTAGATCAATAATCTTTCCTGGAATTAAAGTTTTTATTTCTTCAGTTGTTAGCTTAGAAGGACACTTAAGCTTTATAAATTTAGCTAAATAATCCTTGCTATGAACATCAAAATCTCTTGGTCCATCAGCATCTCCATGACTCATTATTGACCTACCACCTTTAGAATTAATATTCCCTTCACAACATACAAAATAATCACTATCAAGATCATATGGATCATTTCCTTTACTACAATCTGAGCAACAACCTTTTCCAACATGTGAATCACAACCTAAATCAGGGTCTAAATAATTTATATCTATAGGTCGTTGTGGAAGATTGCCCCATTTCCACCACCATTCATGACCATCATTACATCTTGGATCGTCTGAACCAGCTTGATTACTACAATATTCATCTGATAAATTATAAAAATGACCTATTTCATGTGCAGCATTGGTACTTACATTTTTACTACCATACCAAGTTACAACCCATGCAACATCTTTTCCATTGGAAAAACCAGCTATATCCTCCCAAAGTGGATAGTAAACAAACCCAATAATATGATCATAATCTTTTACATTAATCCCTTTACTTTCTACAAAAGGTTTTATTTGATCCAAACCATCATATGTTTCATTATATATAAAAGTATCAAGATTATATTTACTCACATCTAGCTTTTCTACTCTTATTGTACCAGGGCAGTTCTTTAATGGTATGGCATTTGTAAAAAAGTTAATCTGTGTATCAACAGCATTATTAAATTCTGATTGAGAACCCTGCCAGTTTAATGGAACAGCTAAGATCTTTAATTGGAAACAGTAATTAGGACAACTTCCACCACAATCTATTCCTGTTTCATCTCCATCCATTTCTCTATTGTTACAGTTTATACAATTAGGGCAACTTCCACCACAATCTATATCTATTTCATCTCCATTTTTAATTCCATCAGAACATGTAGGTATAGCAGAACATTCTGTTTTATATCTTCCAGTTTCTACATTAAGTTCCATTGAACATGCCCTTTGATTGATTATATGTATAATAGAAGTGTTTTGTGATATATAACGATCATATGAGTCCTCCTTCCCATTAACCTGAATTTTATAATCTCCAGGTCTTAAGTAATAATAATTCACACACTCAGCATCATAATCCCACCATCTATTACCAGAAGAATTATAGGTGAAAACTCTTAAGTCATACCAATCCTTGCTAGGAGTTTCTTCACAATCACCTTCATATATGTAGTTACCAACAGAATCTTTTAGGGTTAAATCAAAATAAGCTCCATTAAAAACAAAAGTATAATCTGAATTATGTCCATCTATAATAGTAATGTCTCTTGTTTGTTCTATTGATGGTCCCTCATTATTTCTTCTTCCAGATACTTCAATTTTATAATCTCCAGGTTTTAGGTAAAAAGTAGAGACACATTCAACAGAGGGATCGTAACCAATCCTATCACCAAAAGAATTGTAAATGTAAAGTTCTAAATCATCCCACTCCTTTTCAGGGCTATGCCCACAGAGATCAAGATTATTTCTATCCTGTATATAGTTACCAACAGAATCTTTTAGGGTTAAATCAAAATAAGCTCCATTAAAAACAAAAGTATAATCTGAATTCTGTCCATTTCTAATGGTGATATCTCTTGTTTGTTTTATTGATGATCCTTCAACCTTAATAATATAACTTCCTGGTTCTAAGTAGTAATTATTTACACAACCAGCAGACTCCAAAAAAATAATTGCATTACCAGAGGAATCATAGATGTAAATATGTAAGCCATACCATCCCTTACTAGGGCTCTGATCACAAAAACCACCATATCCATTATAAATATAATTATCAAAAGTGTCTTTTAAGGTTAATTCAAGATTAGCTCCACTAACAACAAAAGTATAATCTAAATTTTTACCATTTAAAATGGTGATATCTCTTGTTTGTTCTATCTGTGGTCCCTCATCATTTCTTGTTCCAGATACCTTAATTTTATAATCACCAGGTTCTAAGTAGTAATTTTCTACACAATAAACATACCTATTCGAAACAATTGTAGTACCAGAAGAGTCAATGATAGAAATACCTAAATCATACCAATACTTATTAGGAGTTTCTTCACAATCATCATCATATATATAATTACCAACAGAGTCTTTTAAGGTTAATGTAAGTTCTTGTTTGCCCTGCACAACATCAAGAGCAGTATCAATATACCCAGAATCATTTTTAATCCCAACTTCTGACATATTTAATGCTTCTTCTTTTAGTTCAGAAGGCATTTCTTCTACTTCTACTGCAATTATAACATTTATAACTATCAAAAAAAGAAATAACAAACTCACCGTTTTTTTCATTACAAATTATCCTCCAAATTAATAGAAGTAATAACATAATATTTAAGGTTTTTGTAAATCCAGTATCATATTGATATAAACTAGAATTAACCAACTTATTAAAATAAAAAAGTAAAACTTTGTTTTAAATACCTCACCAGAAAACTAAACCTTTTTATATCACTTATTTCTTTTAAAAGTCAATGCCAATAATCACCATAGCAGAATTAATAGGTTTAATTGTAATTACCATTTACATAGGTTATATCTTCACAGGAATAATCAAAACCAGACCCAAAACAGTATACAATATACTACATCCAAGAAGAATTGATATGCGTGATTTCAAATTCGCTATCCTTGTTTCTGCACCTGCTGTAATCCTACATGAACTAGCACATAAATTCACAGCAATTTTCTATGGATACTCAGCAACATTCCAAGCTTTTTATTCCTCAACTTTCACTCTAATCTTAGCAGCAATTTCAATTATCTTAAAAACAATAGGCTCACCATTCATTTTAATAGTTCCAGGTTTTGTTCAAATACCTTTAATCTCAGATCCAGTAGCTTACAGATTAATTGCTTTCGCAGGACCATTTATTAACCTATCATTATTTTTAACAGCTCATTTAATTTTAAATCATGCTAAAAAACTAAAAAGAAATCAAATGATTTTCCTAGCAATCACAAAACAAATTAATTTATGGTTATTCATTTTCAACATGCTACCTTTACCCCCATTAGACGGTTCTAAAGTTTTATTTGGACCTTAATCACTGTTATGCTCTCTGAACGAAGGGAAGACGAAATTTTAGCAAGGAGCGACCAAAAAATATATAATTATACTATGATTTTCAATAAATATTATGAAGAATGAAATGAGTTTTAAAAAAGCAATAAAACTTGCCGAAGATATTATTGAAAGATTTGAGAAAATCGAGAGAAGAAAATGGGGAGCAGAAGGCTCATTGATAGAGCTTCAGAAACAAGTCGGTGAGCTTTCTAAGTTGGTTATGATTTATGAAAAATACTATTTTTCTAATAGAGACAAAACAGACAAACAATATAAAGCAAATAAAGAAAAAATTGCAGACGAATTGGCCGATGTTTTGTATGCAATAATAAGATTAGCTAAACATTATGATATTGACTTAGAGAAAGCTCACCTTAAAGCAAGAAAGGCAGAAGACAGGTTTCTTAAATCAAAAAGTATCTAGAAATCAGTCTGAGCAATTGAGCATAACAAACATCAAAAGCAAATAACCCAATTTCAAGATCTAAGTAAACCCCATAAACCTCTTCTTTTCTCTTTTCTTCCAAGTTTTTCCTCAATTTTTTCCTTAGCTTTCTTCTTAACTCTTTTAACTAATTTCTTTTTCACAATTTTTTTCTTAGCTTTTTTAACTATTTTTTCCTTAATCTTTTTCTTTTTAATTGGCTTTTTCTTCTTTATTTTTTTCTTTATTTTCTTTTTTATTTTCTTCTTAACTTTCTTTACCTCTTTAATTTTCTTAACTTTCCTCTTCACAACTTCCACTTTCATAGTCCTAACAACACCTAAATCTTTCTCTAATCGTCCAATCACATCCTCTAAATTCTTAATAGTCCTACTGTTATCTTCTCTAACCAATATAGCACCACATTCCTCACATTTAAAACCACATTCTAAAGCATCTTCAAAATTTAATCTAACATCCTTATCAGGACAAACAAAGAACACACTACTCTGTTCTTCCTCCAACCTCCTCTTCATCTCCTCTAATTTCCTCTCTTTTAATTTGATTAACAATTCCTTTGCTCTTATCTCATCAAAAGTCCAATAATAGATATACCAGCCCTTTTTAACATCTTTCTGCCTTAAAAAAGAAACCAGATTATGCTCATGAAATTTATACAAAATATTCCTAACATAATTGATACCTAATTTCAAACTTTCAGCTAATTTAAACTCACTAATATCTACCTTACCTTTCAATTTATCCAATACGCTAACCCCATCTTTACCAGCAATTTCTCTTGCTAATTCCTCAAAAAACCTATTTTTATCCGCCATAATTGGTATCTATTATTTACAAACTTTAAAAATCTTTTTATTTAACTATTATTCACTACATTAAAATAATAAGAAAGTTTTAATAAATCCAGATTATTCTTAAAATTAACTAAAAAAGGAGATACCATATGATATTCCCAAAAAGAGAAAGAAGATTACCAGAACTTCCACCATTACCACCATTAGAAGAACCAGAATTCCCAAGATATGAACCAAGATACGAACCAAGAATCCCAAAATTACCACCATTACCACCATTAAGAATTGCACCACAAATCAAACAATCAATTCCAGAAGAACCAATCTTTGTTAAAATAGAGAAATATAAAAATGCTATTTCCACTCTTTCTGAGATAAAGGTAAAATTAAAAGAAGCAGAAGCAGCTATGAATAAACTAAATGAACTAAAAGGAATTGAAGACAAAGAAATGGCTCATTGGCATGAAACATTAGAAAGTATAAAAGATAAATTACTAAACATAGATAAAAAATTATTTGAGGTCAAATAATGGAATCACTACATATCAAATTAGATTCTCCTATTGACACAAGAAAAGAATTACTCAAAACAGCTATAGAAACAACACAGTTACTTCAATTTCATGAAAACTTTAAAAAAATAAGAGCAGAAAAGATAAAAACAATAAAAAATCTAAGAACCATATCAAAACAAATAATTAATCTTTCTAATAATCTGCAAAATGAATTACCAGAAGTAAAAATTACAAGATATAAAGAATCAAAAACAATCAAGGAAGAAGCCAAACCATTCAGACCAAGACCACTAAAACCTAAACCACTTAAAAAATTCCAAAAACAACCAATTTCTAGCATTCAAAAAGAACTAAAAGATATAGAAGCAAAATTAAATTCTTTATAATTAATCTAAAACCGCCTTTATTCTTCTAACACCAGCACTAATACTTTCCTCTTTAACAATCTTAAACCTGCCTAACTCCCTAGTATTTTCAACATGAGGACCACCACATATCTCCACAGATTTACCTATAGTATAAACCATAACCTTTTCACCATACTTGTGCTCAAACATTCCTTTAGTCTTTCTCTTTGCTTCTTCTAAACTCATCTCCTCACATTCTATTTTTAATCCTTTCTTGATATACTCATTAACTTTATTCTCCACTTTTTTCAATTCTTCATCAGTTAACTTCCTATCAAAACTAAAATCAAACCTCAATCTCTCTTTAGTCAAATTGCTTCCTCTTTGATTTACCTTACCTAAAACCTCTCTTAAAGCCAACAACAACAGATGAGTAACAGTATGATACTTAATAACCACATCAGACATATCACCTAAACCACCCTTAAACTTCTTGCTAGCTCCTTTCCTAGAAATTTCCTGATGTTTCTTGTATTCTTTCCAAAAATCATCCTCATTCACTTTCTTTTTTCTTTCTTCAGCTAAATCTTTAGTCATTTCAATAGGAAAACCATAACTAGCAAATAAAGTAAAAACAAAATTCTTATCCAAAACTTTTCCTTGTTTCCCAATTTCCCTTTCAAAATAACCCAATCCTCTCTCTAAAGTTTTCTCAAATTTCTCCTTCTCATCTTTCAAATAATCCAAAATAAATCCTCTTTCCAATTCTTTAAATTCTTTTTTATACCTATCAATAACAACCTTAGCAATATCTAAAATTGAACCTCCTTCTAAAAACTTAATTAATCTCATAACCCTTCTTATTAATCTCCTCAAAACATAACCTTGCTCAACATTAGAAGGTCTTACATTCTCACTTAAAATAAAAACAGCAGCTCTTAAATGATCAGCTATAATTCTTATTTCTTTTTCGCGAACATCTTTTTTCTTTACTTTTTTCCCAATTTCTTTAACAATATCCTTAAACAAATCAGTCTCAAAAACACTTTCTTTTTTTTGCAAAACCATAGCTATTCTTTCTAAACCACCACCAAAATCAACATTCTTCTGTTTTAATTCTAAATATTTATTATTTTCCTTATCAAATTCCATAAAAACATTATTCCCTATCTCAATATATTTCCCACAATTACATGAAGGATTACAATCTTCACTACATTTTCTCTTTCCAGTATCATAAAATATTTCTGAACACGGACCACAAGGTCCTTCCTCACCAACAGGACCCCACCAATTCTCCTTACCTAAAAAAAATATTTTATCATCTTTAATACCTAATTTTTTATAAATCTCATAACTCTCTTTATCCTTACCACTATTTCTATCACCTTTAAAACAAGTAAAACATAATTTTTCTTTATCCATACCTAAAATCTTAGTATAAAACTCAAAACTAAATTTTATCGCATCCTCTTTCCAATAATCACCTAAACTCCAATTTCCTAACATCTCAAAAAAAGTTAAATGACTTTCATCTCCAACTTCCTCTATATCATCAGTCCTTAAACACTTCTGACTGTTAACCAATCTCTTCCCTAACGGATGTTTTTGCCCCAATAAATAAGGAACCAAAGGTTGCATTCCAGCAGTTGTAAACAAAACACTTGGATCATGCTCAGGTATTAAAGAAGCAGAATGAATTTCTTTATGTCCCTTCTTTTTAAAAAATTCTATATATCTTTTTTTTATTTCACTTGATTCCATACATCCCATAAATCAAAAAACCTTTTTAAAACTTATGGAAAAAAATTGTGTAAAGTATTTTTAGAAAAAAGTAAATAGAATACACCTCTTTAATCAATATAAATTTTGTAAATCTTTTCACTTTCTTTTTGATAGTCTTACAATATATAAACCCAAACCAAGAAGAACAGTCATTCCTACTCCACCATAAGCTAGGCTAGGATGATCAGCCATATAATGTCCGACCTCTTTAACAGTCATATATCTATCGTGTGCACAGTCCTTTACATATTCTGAAACCCCGTCAACAGGGTCTTTTTTAATATGTTCGCCTCTAGCTCGCATAGTATCAAGAGGACTACCTTGCTGATCTCTCTCATCTATGATTACTTCAATATCTTTTCCATTACTTTTTGTATTGTATGAATGTGGCATTTTAATATCAAATATGCAAAAAGAACTATATAAATGTTTTTGTTATTATCTTTTAAGATTGCACCAGAGCCAAAAATCGAAAAATTTATATGTGGGACAATTGTATTAATACTAACTACAAAAAAGATGGAAAGAAAAATAAAAATTGAAAAAGATTTTATCAAGAAAATTTATACCTTAACAGCAATAATCGCTTTAATTTTTGCTTATACTTTAATAGTATCCAAATCAACAAATATCATCGGAAAAACTGTTAAAGTAAGTGAAGAAGTCTACCCAATAGTTTATAGAACAGCGCCATTCGATTGGATTCTACCACACTCCACACCCGGTCCAGACACAAACAACATAAATATATTTGCTTCTCCAGGAGAATATGAGCCAGCAACATTTGCAGTATACACAGATGTAACACTTCTTAATGTTAAGGTTGATGTTTCTGATTTAATATCTAGCAATGGAATAATACCACACAATAATATTGATGTAAGAATTGTTAAGGTTTGGAATCAGTCTGGCCTAGATATAGCTCGAACACTTGATGTTTATGAAGTCCCTGAATTATTAGTTTACGATGATTATGAAAAGCTAACTGGAGGATTTAAACCAAATAATAAGGAAATACATTTTACACAAGGCCTTGTCAACAAAGCTTTAGTGCTAGATAAAAGCGCTGTTTATTACCGTACATACAGATATTTTAATACAAGAAAGGGTACAATTGACTTCTGGGCTCAAATAGATTTATCTAAACACACAACAAGAAATTTTTTCAGTCTAGGAGATATAGACAAAGGTCAGTTAAAAATATATGCAACTCCAGATGGCAAATTCTACGCTGAATACTCAAAAGGTTCAGAAAAAAGATTGTGTTACACCTCCAAAAAAAATATAATAAAACCTGGTGTATGGCATAAATTCACTTATACATGGAATATTCCAAATCAAAGAACAGCATTTTACATCGATGACAGTTCAAATTCAATTATCTGTGATGGAACAATAACAAATGCAATAAATCCCGAATATAGATTTTTTGTTGGTGATTATGATAACATTCCTTACATATTAATTGACGAACTACGAATATATAAATATGAAGCCAATCCAACTGAGGTGCAAACTGGCTTAAGGGATGATTCTCAACTTAAACTTTATGAAAGTTTTGATTCAAAAAGCAAGATAGGAACAAATGGTGGCAAATTTGAAAAGTATGATTATATTCCTCCGCGTATTTCAACAAACCTTATAACAAAAATTCCAGCAAACACATCTAAAGAATTTTGGGTAACAGTCTTTGTTCCAAATGGAACCATACCTGGTAATTATAGTGCAAAGGTACGTATAACAGCAGCAAACTCAATTGCAAGAGAGATAAATCTGAGTTTAAATGTACTACCAATAGAATTAAAACAACCAAAACAAGACTATATAATCTATTACTATCCATTCACCTCCAGATTAGTAACTTCTGACCAGGCCTTCATGAATGAACTTTCTGATATTAAAGAACACGGATTTAACGGTGTTAAAGTTCTTGCAAAAAATGAAGCAAATGTTCTAAGAATCTTAAATGCAGTTAATGAAAATGAATTTAAAGGACCAATCATATTTGGTTATCCAGAGGAGGCAGAAATAACTGTACCACAATTATTCGATACAACAATCGTCACATGGTTAAAGGATTTATTAACTAGATACAATTATCCTCTTTATATTTATGGAATTGATGAACCAAGAGAGTATAACAGCAGTACATATAGTATGAGTCTGCGCCATCACATACGAAGATCATACACAATCCATTCTGCTGGCGCGTATGTTGTTACTGCTGTATCTAATAAAGAAACTTCTGATGCACTCGACATACCTGATAGCTCAGCTTATCAACAAATCGATCCATTCAATCCTTCATACACCTTTGCAGAAGAAGGTATTACAAATGAAAAATTAGACATGGTATTTTATAATGTTGTCAAACTTAAAACCGCTTCAATTCCAAGAAATAGAAGAGCAATATGGGATTATATTCAAGGCTTGAGAACTGGCCAAACAAAGATGTCTAAAAAAGAGTTATATTACTGGCAATCCTGGATAGAAGCGCCTCTTTTTAACAGACTTTTAGCAGGATATTTCCTATGGACATCAAAGCTTGATGGTATTGCACCCCATTCATACATGGGCCAAATTACCACAGAGGGCAATGGTAGAGGAGATCCATTTAATGATTTTAACAATAACCCAGACGCAGAACCTAGGATAAGAGATCCAATGACTGTATATCCTTCACAAGACGGACCGATTCCAACAACAAAATGGGAAGAATTTAGAGAAGGTTATGATGATGTACGCTATCTCACCACTCTTTTTGATTTAATAGAAAAACTGAATGCAATAAATCCAGACCTTGCCGAAGATATTACAAATGAAATTAATCAAGAACTAACTAAGTATTATGAGCCATGGAATTACAATATTCTTTCAGGAGACGATTTCCAGAATACAAGATGGATGATTGCTCAGAAAATAATGCTTATCCAAGAAAAATATCCAAATTTGTGAAGGTGATGAATCCTGCCAGAACTGCCCAACTGATTGTGGTAATTGTATAACTTAAAAATGTATTGAAAACTAGAAATGTGGTGAATGGAATGCTTGTTCTGAAGAAAAATTGCAGATAAGAAACTGTATCGATGCAAACAAGTGCAATACGATAATGGGAAAACCAGAAACAACAAGATATTGCACACCTATAATGTAAATTAATAGCCTATAATCTCGATAGGAAACTCAGGATAATTTGTTATTATCTTTTAATATTGCACCAGAGCCTGTTATTAAGTAATAACAAAATTAACTGCATTTAATGTTTTTCCAACCATAATAAAAACTCATAACTTGACTTGGATATTTGTCTTGGTTATATAAATCATTTGTTGTATCACATTTGGACTTGTCAAAATAGATACATAAAATACACCGCCATCTTTTATCAGCATTACTATAACGCTGGCATTCATTGTATATATCCCACTTCCCAAGATATGCTGCTTTAAGCGCTTTTGCAGTTGACTCTAACTGTCCATCAATATCAAAGACCTTTGGACAATTACTTCCATCTGGATAGCATCCAGCACCAGTTAACCATTTTCCATTAATTGCCATTCCGCTCTCCTGACTTGCAATTGCTGCCAAAAGCTCGACTGGTATGTTATTACTCTGAGCATAATATTCTGCTCTTGGCTTGATTGGGCGCGCACCATACTGCACCAGCTGATACTTACCATTGCAATAGCTTTCTCTAAATGTATCTGCAACTGTCTGAACATTCTGTCCCTTTACTGGTTTTTCAGGAGGAAATTCTATTGATTGAGATTTAGGTACTGGTTTTACTAAAACAAAATCAATTTTTTTATTCTGAGCCCTGCTTCCTTTTATTATTGGAAATAAAACCTGAACAAGTCCAGATGCATCATAATCAAAATGATTTGCTTTTACAAAATATTCTCCAGTTCCAATACTATAAACAACATACTTCCCTTCATCATTTGTTTGAGCCATTATTCCTATAAATCCAGGATTCTGCTCAGTCCCTACAAAAACCCTAACTTTTACATCTTTAATTGGTTGTCCATTTTCATCAGCAACAATACCATAAACAGAGTTTTGCCCAAGAGAACCATCATCTGGAACCTTTTTCAGGCAATCAACATTTTTAAATCTACAGGCCTGCACATTACCATATTTCCCAAAATATTCAATTTCCATCTGCTCGTATGTGCTGTACTGAACTCCATCTTCTTTAAATGAACCATGCCTTGGAGTTGAATGTGCAAACCATTTTCCTAATTTCCCTGGTAAATCACCTACATATATTGCTACATGCCCAACCATTTCCCTAGAACCACCCATTGAAACAATATCTCCTGGTTTTAAATCATTTAAGCTAACAGGTATTGCAAACCCATTACTGATTGCATTAGGACATATTTGCATTCCATCTCCATGCATAGGGTCATTGACAAGTCCGGTCATATGAACCATCACAAGCTTGACAAATCCAACACAACCACAACTTATTGGATCATCCCATGAGCCAGAGCAGTCATTTCCGCTGTAATAAGGAATTCCCTGCAAGCTGTCAACTGCATCAATTATCTTTTCACAATAATTTTTTGTGCAAACACCTTTTGAATTAATATCTGGCTTTTCACAATACATATCTCCTGAACACTGGCAGTGCTTTTCGCATTCTTCACCCTCTACCTGCTTTCTGTCTGATTTAACACATTGATCCCTTACACAAATTCCACAATCATCACCATCAGGAGTTACATCTTTAGTACAATCCCTTGAATTAAGACATGAAAAAATATTGTTTTCTAATGGCACAAGTGCAAAATTAACCTCTTCTCCACCTTTTGTTATGATAATTGTTCCACTCATAATTTCATAGATTGGATGATAAGCACTAATTCCATATGTTCCTGGAGGCAAGAAAATCTTATAAGATCCCTTGTCTTCTTTTTTGTCGCCAGTCAAAACTTCCTTTCCAATATAATCACCTAGTATACTTTCACCTT
>Ga0209541_10010921_pt1 | contig 14338 bp, 13 predicted proteins | sample RifCSPlowO2_01_FD_184027 | JGI IMG/M metagenome (GOLD analysis project Ga0209541, IMG submission 184027) | Groundwater microbial communities from Rifle, Colorado - Rifle CSP2_plank lowO2_0.1 (SPAdes) (version 2) | ecosystem: Environmental > Aquatic > Deep subsurface > Groundwater | place... | reverse complement strand
ATTAAATCACCACCAATCTGTTCTACAAAAACAGCATATAGCGGTCCAAAAAGCCCTCCAGCTAATGAAAATGCAGCAGAGACAAAAAGCAGTAAATTAAGATTTTTGTGCTTCGGATAGTTAAGCCTCTTTTTGTTTAACATCTTTATTTAACAGAGTGAAATAACATTTTTATACTTTGTCTTTCTCATCCTCTACATGAAGTTCGATTATTTTTTGGAACTCGTAACGTTAGTTGCGATTATGATATTTTTACTAACCTTCTTCAAGCCAGAGCTACTGCTAACAAAAACAATAACCTCTGGTGGAGACACAGCATCACACTACTATCCTGCGCACTATTTGAAAAACTACCTCTTACTACACGGTAAAATTAGCGGTTGGACTCAAGGTGCTTATGCAGGCTCGCCATTATTTGTTTTCTATTTCCCGCTACCTTTTTTGGTTATGGTAATTTTAAGCTATCTTATCCCCTTGCAAATTGCATTTAAGATTGGAACAGTTATAGGAATCTTTTTGTTGCCCATATTCTCTTATTTCACTTTTAGGTTATTAAAATTTGAATTTCCAACACCGAGTATCGCTGCTATTTTCACATTATTCTTCCTTTTCAATGAAGGAAATTCAATGTGGGGCGGAAACGTACCATCAACCCTTGCAGGGGAATTTGCTTACAGTCTAGGATTAACGTTAACAATCCTATATTTTGGATTGATCTACAAAGGTATTAAGGAAAATAAATACTTATTAACCAATATTATTTTATTAACTGCGATAGGTCTTTCACATGTTTATGCCCTGCTATTAGCCGGTTTCTCGTCATTGTTCTTTTTACGTTATTGGAGGTATCTCTTTAAACTTTTTTTAGGAGCATTTTTGCTTCTTGGCTTTTTTATAATTCCAATGCTTGCAAATTTGGGGTATACAACTGCATATGCAGATAAATGGGATGTTAGTATAAAAGAAATTTTTCCACCGATATTATACCCCGCAATTTTGCTGGCATCCATCGGCATATTTTTATTTTTAAAAGAGGATAGCAACAGAAAAGTTTTGTTTTTGTTATTCATTACAATTACTGCATTTGTTCTTTATCTTGTCGTGTATTATATCGGTTTAGTGAACATCCGTTTTATACCATTTATACAATTAATAATTGTTTTGGTAGGCGCGTACAGTGTTGGTTGTTTGGTAAATAAAACGTGTATCAAATACAATAAAAAGCATCTTGGCGCAGTATTATTGGTTTTTATTTTAATCTTATCTTTTGTATTTATCCAATCGAAAACGACCTACATCTCTAGTTGGATTAAATGGAACTATGAAGGCTTCGAAAATAAACTGTACTGGCCGCAATTTTCAGGCATAAACAATCTTTTAAAAGGCAACGTTAACGCTCCAAGAGTTGTTTACGAACACAATATGGAAAATGATAAGGCCGGGACGCCGCGTGCATTTGAGTCTCTTCCTTTATTTTCTGGCAGGAATACACTTGAAGGCGTTTACATGCAGTCGAGCCTTACAGCTCCTTATGCTTTTTACATGCAATCAGAAATTTCACAACAGGCATCCTGCCCCTTTCCAAATCGACGTTGTACATCATTTAATCTCAAAACAGGGACAGAGCATCTAAAACTCTTTAATGTTAAGCACTTTATCGCGATAACAGAAAAGACGAAAAATGAGTTGAAAAGAAATTCTGATTATAGACTGCTTGCTAGTTTCCCACCATATGAAGTCTTTGAATTACTAACAAATGAAAATAAGTATATTACGATATTGGAGTATGAGCCTATCAAAGTATCATTTAAGGACTATTATAACTGGTTTAAAAAGCCAGAAAATTTGAAACAAATTCTTGTCTATGACAAGGAAAGCTCTATTAATTCACCAAAGGAAGCCGAACCTCTCTTTTTCAAAAAGCCCATAGAAACAAAATGCAGTATAAGCGAGATTGTCCGTGAAGAAGAGATTCTGTTCAATACAACATGCCTTAATAAACCACATTTAATAAAAATATCATATTTTCCAAACTGGAAAGTTGAAGGCGCTAGTAAAGTCTTTTTAGCTTCACCATCTTTTATGCTCGTCTATCCGCAACAAGAAAACGTTAGGTTGTACTATTCAAAGACAATTTTTGATTATATTGGCATTCTTCTCTCGGTCATTGGGATAATTTTTGTGTTAAGATATATTTAAATTTTTTACTATTAATACCTTAGAAATGACAGGCTTTTCAATAATAATTCCTGTGTATAACGAAGAAGAGCTGATAGAAAAAAATCTCTACGCGCTCAGGAATTTTCTAAACGCAAATAAGCATAAAGACTACGAAATAATTATCGCCAACAACGGCAGTACAGACAAAACAGTTGAGATCGTTGAGAAACTTTCAAAGAAAGAGCCTAAGATAAAACTTCTTTCTGTTGAAGAGCGTGGAGTCGGTTTGGCTTTTAGAAAGGCTGTTCTTTCTTCAAACTACGAAAATATTATCTCGGTTGATATGGACCTTTCTACAGAATTGGACTTTATAAACAAAGCAATTGAATTATTCAAAGACTATGATGTAATCATCGGTTCAAAAAAAGAGCTTCAAAAAAGACACTTTTTAAGAAGATTCCTCAGTGCTGTTTTTATAATATTAGTTAAATTGTTATTAAGATTGCCATACAGTGACTATTCAATGGCAGCTAAAGCTTATAAAAAAGATGCCATACTATCGTGCATAAATAGAATTGATTCTGGTTCAAGTTATGTTATTGAGATTATAAATTTTGCTCATAAAAACAACAAGAAACTCATAGAAATTCCTGTTGCATGCACAGACAAAAGAAAAAGCAAGTTTAATATTTTAGCCGAGTCGTTTTATCGCGGGAAGAATTTGTTAAAGCTTTTGTTTGGTCTTTGATTTTATCTTCTTGTTTATCTTGCACCTTCAAAAGCTCTTCGGGCTCTTTCATGATTCCAAACTCATCAGTTTTTTTATGGCTATATTTAAATTTCTTATCACTCTTTAATTTTGATCTTATAACCTTAAGGATTAGCAAAGATGCTATCACTATTGGCAAAAGCAATGTTTGTGCTAATTTCTTGCTCTTGATATTTGAGATAAGATTGCCTATAAAGCCCAGACTAGCAGCCCCGCTGATTGCTTGCCCTTCAGATGTTTGGGTTTGCAGCTGTTCTTGTTGTTCGGTTTGTGACTCAGTTTGCAATGGTTCAGTTTGTGGCTGTTCAGTCTGTTGAGTCTCAGCAAACTGTGAAGGCATATTGATCAAACTTTGTTCTAACCCAGACTCTTCACTGGGGCTTGTTGTATTCGCTGGTGTTGTAGTGTTTGTACTAGTTTGATTATTTGTCTGGTTGCTTGGTTGTGTAACATTTTCAGTTTGATTTGTTGGAGGTTGTGTTGTATTCGTTTCATCCGTATCAGAATCCAACTTTACAATTCCAAACAAGCTAAAAGACGGGACATTTGCTGAAATAATTTTGCTCTGTTTGTCTATAATAGTTGGTAAAATCGTCCAGTCAGAAACTTTGTGTTTTATAGTTAGATTGTCTGTACCGTAGTTAAATCCTCCATAGTAAAACAAAAGCTCTCCAGCTGTTAAATATTGATTTATGTTTGGAATAGTGATATTGAATACGTCCAAAAACCCCACTTCATCAAGCTCGAAAATAGAAAATGTCGTATTAATTTCTTGGTTTGTAACGAGCTTAACAGCAACATAACTAGAGTTTATCATGGTTGTTTTATTTTGTTCAATTGAGATTTGTGCGGTTGTATTTAATCCGATCTCATAATAATCAGGTGCGCATTTAACCTGCCCTTGTTTTTGGCCTCCACAACTGGTATCTTCGCAACTTCTCGAACTTACAAAATTAGTACACGGTGAGTTAGTGCAGTTCCATTCAGGAACGCACCTTTGGATAAGATAAGTTAAAGTCATATCATACAAAGTGGGAGTTGCTGTACTGTTCGATTTTAATGTTGCTTTTATTCTAAAATCTGTAGTATTAACAGTTGTGTTAGATATAATTGATTTCCATGCCTGTCCGTCTGTATAGCTATATAAGATATCCTGGCCATTCAGCACTGAATTCGCATTGAAAGCCTCTAAAACGCTGTCAAACATCTCGAGTGGTTGAGTTTCTAAAGATGCCTCTGTAGGGTATGTCGTATTTGTTATTGTATATCGATTTTCATCAAAATGTGTTGCGTAAATCAAATCTATTTTTGATTTGCCGCTTACATTCAGTATAGTAACGGGACATAAAAGAGAAACATTATAGAATCCCACGCCAGTATATTGAAATGAATCTACACAGCCTTCATTGTACAAATTAATAATCTCTTCGCCATCTGTTAGGTATAATGAAACAATGTCGTCCTTATTTAACTGACTGGCAAAAGTGATCTGCAATATTTTATTGTTGGTATTTACAGTCTCTTCATCCCTTACAAGCAATTTATCTAATTTGTCCTTGTCTTCTAGAAAAGCGCTTATCAGCTCCACTCTGCTCTCCAAGCTCTCGAGAATCTCTGTTGTAGTTGTTGTTGCAATTAATTTTGCTTCGCCATTGCTTATCTCAATCAACGCGGTATCGTAATTGTAATTTGTATCATCAAAAGACCACATCTTTTCATATCTTAAAGTTTCATAGATGGCAAAACCACTATAATTTAGATTATACCCCGAAAATAAAGCAATAAGAACAAAAATCAAAGCCCCAATAACAATTGGCCAATCATTAGCCTTGGGCTTAGTAGCTTTAATCTGCCCCAATACACCAACCCCCCCTTTTTCCTCTTCCATCTTAAACTAGAAGTTTACTCTTAGGTATATAAATTTTTAGGGCTATACTGAACATAATATTTAAATACAGTAATCCTCTAACCTTGAAGATGCCTGAAAGTTTAGAACAAAGACTCATCGACCTGCTTTTGCAGTATAAAGCATTTAAAATAGAAGATTTTGTACTTAAGAGCGGTCGTGTTGCACCATATTATATTGATTTTGGCAAGATTAATGATGGTTTTGGTTTAATTGCACTTAGTGAAATCTACGCTTCAAAGATAAAAGAACTAGAAAGGTCTGAATTTAATGAAAGCGATGTTATTTTTGGGCTTAGTTACAAGGGTTTAGTAATTGGAGAGGCTTGTGTAACCTCCTTAGCCAGAGATGGTATTAACAAAAGATTTGCTTATGACAGAAAAGAAGAAAAAAAGCACGGAGAGTCAGGATGGTTTGTTGGTGAGATCAAAGATGGTGATAGGATTCTTATAGTTGATGACGTATTTACAACAGGTGAGACTAAGGAAGGTATAATAAAACAACTCCGCAAATACTATAAAGATTTAAGATTTGGTATTCTCGTTGGGGTAAATCGAGAAGAATGTGATGAAGAAAAATACAGCTGTTATGATTGGGATAACATCAAATCGATTACGAGTATAACAAAAGTCTTTAAACACCTAGCAGAAACTGGCAAGATTGATGCGGCGGCTATAGGAAAATTTAAAAATTACATGAGGCAGTACGGCACTAATGAAGCTAAAAAGGCGTGTGAAGCTATATGGCCACTATCATTATCTAAGGTAATTAAAAACTAAATGGCACAAAAGATGATTCAAAAGGATAAAGGAATAATAATTGCATGCGATTGTGATTTTGAGATTTATTCAAAGATATTAAGAGAAACAAAAGAGCTGGAAGAAATTGTTGGTTATAAGCTTGGGTCGGAATTGAGTTTATATGGCCGAAAAAAAATAGTGTTGCTAACAAAAAATTATACTGATAAACCATTAATCTACGACCATCAGAAAGGCGGGACTGATGTATCGCATATGGGGAAATCATTTGCCAACAGCGCAAAAGATGATGGAGTTGATGCTGTTATTTTATTTCCAAGAATGTTCAACAAAAAAGCAGAGATCGCATATATAACTGCGGCAAAAGAGAAGGATTTAAGCATTCTTGTCGGCGGTTTGACAACAGAAGAAGCAGAAAGAACTAAAGAATTTAACGAGGGGGATGTGAATAAGTTGTCAACAATAGAAATAATAGAATATATCGCCCTTACTGCAGGTTGGCAAAGTATTTATAAAACTGCTATCGGAGAGGGTGTAGCTAATTTCGTTCTTCCTGGAAACATTCTAGAAATTACAAAAGAGATTAAAGATTTTATTCTAAAAGAAAGTAAAATAGCCCCCATATTTTACACCCCGGGCATCGGCGCTCAGGGCGGAAAGCTTTCTGAGCTTGCAGAGCTTTTCAAAGGCAGTTTATGGTATCCAATCATCGGACGATCGATTTATGAAAGCCCCAATATTAAGGAAAAAGTAAGAGAACTGATTAATCAAATGATTTAAAAGCGCTCCAAACACAGACAAAAACTTTATAAATATGCCTTTATCCTTGATTTGTTATATGTATTTTTGAAATGAAAGACCTTAGAAAATTAGTGGAGTGGGATAATAGATTTTTATATAATGTTATTGAGGCTATCTACTCTAATTATTCTAAAGACCATCTACCAGTTAAGTTAAAAATAAAAGGAGAGAATGAAGAAAAAATAGTACAAGTGTCTTTAAATGATAGCGAAATGTACAAAGCTAGTCGCTGGGGTCGTTGTAATTGTGACATACGCGTAACTAATTTTGTTGAAGGCGATTGGGTTGATAGCTTATTAAAACTTTATTCTAAAATAAAGGATAGTAGGGATATGATAGATTACTGGGTAGATGGGGCTAGAAAAAAAGGTGTGGATGTTGAGGCTTATGGATTTAGGATAGAAACTTTAAGTTTAAGCGAAACTTCAAAGGCGATAACAAATTTTCATGATAACTTTTTTGAAGTCAGTAAAAAATATACGAGGAATGATAATATAAATCCGGAGATTAGTGACAATGTAAAAATAACATATTTTAGTGCAATATGTGAAAGTTATAACATCCTTGTTCCCGGAGAAAATCTTGAAGAGCGCCTTGATATTATTTATAAAGAATTAAAGATTCATGACAAAGAGTTTTTTAAAAAATATTTCCGGTATGGCTGGGCGTTAAAACCTTCTATGTATTAAAAAGTTAAATTAATATTTTCTCAGCAAATTCCTAAACTTTCCAAACTGATAAACCTTGTCTGCAACAATAAAAACATCAAAGTTATTAATGTCCTTTAGTAAGGGGTTTTTAATGTCCGTTTTAGTAAGATCTTCACCCTCTGTCAAAAGATTAAAAGACGGCAAAACTACAACCTGTTTCTCGTTCCAAAATCCTTTTAAGAAACATTTATATCTCTCGCTCCGTAATCCGTCACCAAGAGAAACAGCCGGATGTTCGTGGCCTATAATTATTGTTTTTATTTTGTTGTCTCTAAAGCACATTAACGATTTATGACCATGCAATATTAAAACATCCCCCAAGATTAAATAATCAACAACCTCGATATTCTTCTTTGCAGCTATTGGCCCTAGTATTGTATCATGATTGCCTTTAATTAAAGTAATTTTCGCATAATTTGATAAAAAATCCAATAGTTCAATAGTCTCGCGCCACTCTGTTTCAGAGATCGTGCCGAATTCATGTTTTACATCACCAGCTATAACAATATCCTTTAGATTTAAACCATCTAAAATAGTTATTAAACGCTTTTTAAGCTCTCCAGCTCTTAATCGTGGAACAAGTACACCTTGTTTATTCAACGCCTCCTCGTACCCAATATGTGTATCCGCTATGACTAGCGTTTTTTGATCCTCTAAATAGAGGGCCAAGTCTATAATTTTCAATCCGCGTGCTATTTTCATCTTTCCAAACGCTCCAAATACCTCGAAAGCCCTTCGATTTGTCTGACAGGAAGTTTAGCTATAACTTTTCTTAGTCTCATATCTACGCGCAGCCCATTTCGCTCTGCATATGCGTATATCCTAGCATATTGTTTTATGCCTTCCTTGTCTAAGTCTGTTAAAATTACTATGGGCGAATTTTCAGTTAAAAGCTCATTTAAAAATATATGCTGTGGCTTACCAGCTATCGGTCTGATATTAGTAAATCCAAGTTCCTCTAAGGACCTTTGGTCATTTTTTCCTTCGACCACTATCAAAGCATTTTCTTCTCTAAGTTCAATTGATAAATCTTTAATTTTTTTGATACTGTCTGTAATATTGCTCATAGTCTTTTTATGCATAATTATTTTTATACATTTATTTATAGTATTATTTTATAACCCTTAAAAAATCTTCAATTTCCTTGGCCTCTAACATATTATTATCGACTATTTTGCCTAATTCGAGTTTACTCTCCGGATTTCCATGAAAATCCGAACCCCCTGTAACAAAAAGTCTGTATTTTTGTGCGAGTGAGACTAAAAATTTTCTTTGCATTTCGTTATGTTTCGGATAAAAAACCTCTATGCCTAAAGGCTTTTCCTGGCCAAGATAGTTTCTTAAGTTTCTAATTAATTCTTCTATTTCTTTACAATTATTTTCAAAAGCATTTTTCTTATCGCGTTTAAAAGCAAACGGATGCGCAACTACAGGAATCCTACCAAAACGGTTTATAAGCTCTAAAAGCTCAAAAACATTGTATGGTTCTTCATCATACAAACGGTATTTTGAATGAAGACCGAATTGGTTTTGTGCCGCATTTAACTTTTTAGCTATTAATTTATTATCTACCGGGGTTTCTTTTTCTGTCTTGACAATATTGTCTACATACCCTTTTTCTATCATAACCCAAAAAAGACTGATATTACTAATATAACCTCCGTGAGAAACTTTTTTTAGGTCCTCAAAATTAATAGTGTAGCCCTCTTTTTGTAGTTCTTCTACAGCTCTAGCCAGATTTTTCTCTCTAATTTTTTTAATTCCGCCCAATAAACTCTTAAGTCTATTATCCTCAAAATCAATACAATAACCTAAAAGGTCTAATTTTTTATTATTGTATTTTGTGCTTAACTCGACTCCGGGAATAATCTTTATATTATAATCAGAGCTTAATCTATCAATATCCATCCTAACAAAACCGTCAACTGTCTCATGGTCTGTTATTGCGATTATTTTTATATCTTTTTCAAAAGCCTTTTTGGCTATTTCCTCTAGCGAAAAAGCGCCATCAGATGAACACGTATGTATGTGCAAATCTACATATACCATAATTCTACTTTTAGGATATGTATTCTTAAAACTATCCCTAATTGCGTGTTTTCGGTGCTATACCAACAAGTACAACATAACTAAAAACCACTAACGCTTTTTCAACGCAATCTTAGCCAAAACCATGTTATGCATCCTTTTTAGAAATTCAATCTTATCTTCTATTTTTATTATGTCATTATAGCCTTGTGTAATCAACTCAAAAGAAAACGGGCTTGGAATGTCAGTGTGGCTCTCTTTAACCACAATCCTCCCATCGTTTATCTCTTTCAACACGTGTCTAGTGCTCTCAATATCCATCGCATCCTCCAGCACCTCACGCCGAGCCTCTTTTAATACAGGAAAATTTTCAAGTTTTTTCACAGCATTTAAAAGTATCATACTAGAAACCTGCTGCCTGCCAACAGTCTTTGTTTCGCCTTTATAATGCCTAAGTATCATTAAAGCCCTGCATGCGCAATGCCTAAATCTCCTCTTCAGAACTTCACTCCTATCAATCGCAGCTACAAGGATTTTTGCAATATCATTACTCTTCAAAAACCTAAATGCTCTCTGCACTTGCATGTCCCTCTTGCTCGCAAGATAAAATCCGTTATCATTTATCCCAATCTCAACATCGCGATGCTGTAATTTTCCAATGATATATGCAAGCGCCCTGCTCAAACAATCATTTACTCTTCTACCATAAAGCGTATGGAATATCGCATATTTTTTGTCACCAGAATAAAATTCAACTATGATTTTTTTATCATGAGGGATCTTAGAAAACATATATTGCTCCTTGAAGTATTCATAGATAGCACAAGCAGCGTTCTCATCTACGTACAAGTAATTATTGATAAAGCTTATCACCTCTTGCTTGCTCTTATCTAGTTTCATGTAGTCCTCTATAAGCCTTCTAAACCTTTGTATCTCTAATGCCAAATTAAAAGATAAGGGCAACATATCAGAAAACCATGATGGTACAGTTGGTTTTTTACCGCTGGCAGCTATAACCTGTGTTGTCTGGCCTCTTGAAAATTTAAACTCGTAAACATCCCCCCCAAGAACAAACAAGTCCCCTCTTTTAAGTCTTTCAAGAAATGCCTCATCAATAGAGCCTATAACTTGGTCATTAACCTTCACTTTAATATGGCTCTCATCAGGTATTGTACCAATATTGGTTACATGTAAAACTCTGCTTAACCGGCCTTTTCTGCCCACAAGTCCAGAATCGTGGTCATACCATATCTTTGCATAAACGTGCCTGTCTTCAAGAGATGCAAACTCCCCCGCAAGATAACTAACAACAGACATAAAATCCTCTTTCTCAAGTCTAGAATAACAATAACTCTTCTTAATCAAATTAAAAAGCTCATTTATGTTTATCTGCTCAAAAGCCGCTATGCCATGAATCTGTTGAGCTAGAACATCTAAACAATTTTTTGGGATATGGATATCATCTAATTTCTTTTCAACAGCATTTTTCAATAAAACAGAACATTCCACCAAATCATCTCTGTCAAGAACGATTATTCTCCCTTTTGAAGTTTCGTGAAGCCTATGCCCGCTTCTGCCAATCCTCTGCAGGCATCTTGCAACAGATTTCGGGCTTCCAAGCAAAATAACAAGATCTATAAAACCTATATCCAAACCTAATTCCAAAGAAGTAGAAGATACAACTACTTTAAGCTCCCCGTTTCTTAGCCTGTTTTCTATGTTATGCCTAAGATTTTTCGATAAGCTTCCGTGGTGTGCACCAATATTATCCATATATTTTTCAGGATATCGTTCTTTCAAATGGTGCACTAGTCGTTCAGTCGCGCTTCTTGTGTTTGTGAATATCAATGTTGTCCTATGTTCTTCTATAAGCTTATCAATTAATGTATAAAGTGCATTTTGTATATCATTATAAGTTATATTTATTAGATCCGGTAATGGCGAAAGCACTTTTAAATCCATATTCTTGATAAATTGTGCATTAACAATTTTACACTCTCGTTCACTACCAACTAGAAATTTAGCCACCTCTTCAAGTGGCGAAATTGTTGCGCTTAAGCCAATTCTGCAATAATCGTTTATCCTGCTCAGCCTTTCCATACTAAGGCTCAAATGCACCCCCCGCTTATTTTCCGCAAGTGCATGAATCTCGTCTACAATCATCCATTTTATTTTCTCAATGTGCTTGCAAAATCTTGTAGAAGAAAGTAGCAAAGCAAAACTCTCCGGCGTAGTTATTAAAATATGCGGTGGCTCTTTAAGCATCTTTGCCCTCTCTTTAACAGTAGTATCTCCTGTCCTCAAACCAATCCTAATGCCAAACTCCTTAGACGCAATCGCTTCTATCTCTTTTAACGGCTGTTTTAGGTTAACCTCAATATCCCTTGAAAGTGCTTTTAGCGGTGAAATATAAATGCAGTACACACGCTTTTCTAAAGCTCCGTTTTCAACTAAAGTTATTAATTCACTAAGAATAGCTAAGAATGCTGTTAATGTCTTAGTTGCTCCCGTAGGTGCACTTACTAAGATATTGCTTCCATTATGAATTTCTGCAACCCCATAAAGCTGTGGTATACTAAACTCTTTAAAGCGCGAAAAGAACCATTTGTTTACAGTGGGGTGCAAAATAGCTTTAAGCTCTTCTTCCTGATACGGTTCTTTGATGTAGGTTATCATTTTAGTTGGTAGTAAGTAGTTTGTGGTTTTAGGTTTTTAGTTGTATATAAATATAGGTGTTTTTTAAGAAATCTCTGAGGATTTGAAAGCAAGAGCCAAGGTTGCTGTGGCTGTTTAATTGGTTTGATAATAATCGCAGAACTTATTCACAGGGCAGTTTGGGCATTTCGGTTTAACAGGCAGACAAATCTGCTGGCCGAATTTTACAAAGGAATCATTCAAATCAATCCAATAGCGCTTTGGAACAATTTTCACAAGTGCAAACTCTGTTTGCTCCGGCGTCTTTGTTTTAACTATGCCTAAGCGATTGCTTACCCTATGCACATGCGTATCAACAGGAATAGCCGGCTTTCTGAAGGCGTAAACAAGAACGCAATTAGCAGTTTTTCTGCCGACACCTGGCAGGGCTACAAGGGCTTGGAAATTTGATGGGACTTCGCCTTTGTGTTTCTCGATTAGTACTTTACAGAGCTTTTTGATGGTCTTTGCTTTGTTTTTGTAGAAACCTGCAGGTTTTATTGCCTGTTCGATTTTTTTCTGATTGAGTTTTAAAATTTTTCTCGGAGTGCTTGCCAGTTTGTAAAGGGCTTTTGAAGCTTTGATTGTGTTTTCGTCCCTAGTCCTTTGGCTTAATACTGTTGAAATTAAAATTTTAAATGGGGTTTTATTATAGATGCTTGGTACTCCCCTAAATCTCTGTAATATCTTGAGAATTTTTGCTGTTTTTATTTTATCCATCTTTTTTTATAGATTTTAGTTTTTCTGCTTTACCAATTTCCTCATCCAAATATCTTGTTAATTTTAATCCAACATAATAACCGCCGTTTATCCAATCGATTTGTTTTCGATCTGGTAAAGAAACTACTACAAATGAGTCAAATTTATGTTTGTAATGAAATTTAAACAACATACTAGTTAATTCATCCAAGGTTTTAGATTTAATAGACCTTTCTTCGTTAGATTGACTGTTTACCCTGTAATATTCCCCTTGTTTGTAGAGATAAACAATATGAGCTTTTTCTACTTTTGTATTTGTACTGTATAAATAAAGAAGATCCTGTCCATAACCATTGTCGCTTAATAGTGCGGCAGCTGCTACAGCATAACCATCACAATCATCACGCCCTTTTTCATGTACGAGTTTGAATGGTGCCACAAAATTTTCTGGTTTATATATAAATTCACCAATTTTTATAGCATAAACTTCTTTATCATAATCAGGACGTAAATAATAATAAAAATACCCTTGCACCTGCTTCGGGTCTTTTACATATTCAATTAACTCCTGAATAGACATATTTTTGTATTTATTGTAAACTTCTCTCTTATGTTTTTCGGCTAGTTGTTTTTGACTTTTGTAATTGATTGTAATCCCATTTTGAGGGCGATGCTGTGTTGCTTTTATTTGCGGTGTTACTGCCTCGGCTTCTGAATAGCACGATAATAGAAGGGCTATACCAATTAGAGTTGACTTCCAATAGGATAATGGCACATATTCTTTAAACAAAAAAAACTTAAAAATTTATCTATCCAATAAATTGTAAAAAAGATCTTGTTTATTTCTTCCCTTATAGGTTAGTGTTGGCATAGGTTACGTAAGTGAGAACTTGTATAAATAGATTTCTTGTAGTTATAGAACGAACTTAAAAATACTTTTTCTAAAAATTGTACCTAACAAAAATTCCAATGCTACTGCCTTTAGGCATATCCCTGCTTTCAAGGCCTTTATCGAAAACAGCTTCAAGGTGTACACGTTTTGAAAATGTGTACCTTAAAACAGTTCTTGAATTTAGTACATAGTCATGATTTTCATTGAGAAGCCCAGTAACACCAGTCGCAAATCTTATTTTTTCAGTGAGCTTTCCACCGGCTAATAAGCCACCATACAATTCGTTTGGTGGATTTATATCTATTTTATTCTCTCCAGTGATTCTGTATTCTAAAGCGCCATCGATTTCGAATTTTTGATCTTCAGTAAGGTATGTTGATAAAAGACCTAGGTTTATATCTGTTCTTCCATTTCCCACAGGGGTTTTTCTCTTGTCAGTTTCTCCGGTTGGTAAAACCAAGGAAGTGTACAACTGCCAATACAAATTGCCAAATCTACCCCTTGGACCGAGGCCTATTGTGAAGTCTCCAAGCCCGGCATTTTTCCCAAGCGGTCCTTCAACTGATTTATATGGTACGTCAATAAATCCCCATACTCCCAACTTATCGCCATCACTCCGAAATTTAAGAAGTGTACGACTTGTTGATGCCCTTGTTTTCTCCCCCGTGCCAGTTATTTTATTTTTCTTTTCTGATAAAGAATAGATTACTCGCTTATCAATCTGCCAGTTTGTTGGGGTTTTTGCACCTTTAAAGATGTCATCTGCATGAACTTTCGTATGAGTAAAAGTTGCAATGGCTAAGGCCATAACTAAGGAAATGATATAATTTTTAAAGTCTTTAAAGTAATAATTCATTTTAGGGAGAATATGGGATTATTGTTGTTCTTTTGGGTTCTCATAATACCCATAAGGACAATATC